>Ga0224512_10002550_pt1 | contig 16627 bp, 21 predicted proteins | sample SF_May12_sed_USG_4_FD_169103 | JGI IMG/M metagenome (GOLD analysis project Ga0224512, IMG submission 169103) | Sediment microbial communities from San Francisco Bay, California, United States - SF_May12_sed_USGS_13 | ecosystem: Environmental > Aquatic > Marine > Sediment | place: USA...
TTTTAGAATATGTCATAACAATAGAAAAAACTTGAGAGTAATTATCTATAACTGCTAGAAAAATCCAACAAAATTGTTCAAATCAACATTAGCTATTTTTAATCGATGATTGAGGGTATGGTAATGGCAAAAATTCTTGGCATTATTGGAGGAGGACAGCTTGGAATGATGATAACTGAGGCAGCAAAAAAAATGCCAGAGCACATATCAAAAGTTATTGTTTTAGATCCGACTGAAAATTGTCCTGCATCACAAGTGGGCGCAGAGCAGATCATGGCTGATTTTAAAGATAAGAATGCCATAATTGATCTTGCTAATAAATCAGACATAATCACTTATGAAATTGAATCAGGTGATAGTACGGTGCTAAAATCTGTCGAAAAGAATGCAGAGATCAACCCTTCACCTGAAACATTAAGGGTTATTCAGGACAAATTTTTACAAAAATCCTTTTTAAAAGAAAACAATATTCCTGTATCGGAATTTATTGAAATAGAAACTATCAAGGATTTGGAAAATGGTTTGAAAGATTTTGGATATCCTGTATTACTCAAAGCGAGAAGAGATGCATATGATGGAAGAGGGAATTTTAAAATTAGTTCAGAGAAGGATGTTGGGAAAGCATTTGATTATTTTAAAGGACAGAAACTATTTTTGGAGAAATTTATACAGTTTAAAATGGAAGTTTCCGTTATAGCTTCAAGAAACACCAAAGGACAAATCAAAACATATCCTCTAGTTGAAAATATTCATGAAGAAAATATTTTACGTGAAACTATTGCGCCAGCAAGAGTATCTCGAGAGATTACAAAAAAAGCAGAACGTATTGCTGAAAGAACAATGCGAGTTCTGAGAGGTGCGGGGATTTTTGGAATCGAGATGTTTGTAACACAAAACGATGAGATTCTAATTAATGAAATTGCTCCCAGAGTTCACAATTCAGGACATCATACATTACAATCAAGTAAAACATCCCAGTTTGAACAACATCTGCGAGCAATTTTGGGACTTGATCTTGGAGATACTGAACTTATCCATCCTACAATAATGTATAATATTTTAGGCGATACATCATTTGAAGGAAAATACCTTCCGTTAAAAATCTCAGAAGAAAATATTTTTTTAAAAATGTATGGAAAAGAAATTTCAAAACCGTTAAGAAAATTAGGTCATGTGAATTTAGTTTCAAAAGAAGGAGAATCAATTGAACAATTGCTAAAAAAACTTGAGTCTCTAAAAGAAAAAATAACTATCAAACCTTCGTGAATTTACTAATTATCTCTAGTTCTAATTACCATTATAGGTTTATTAATTAATAAAAAAGTACGCCAAGTATGGTCTCAGTTCCACATTTGTTATCAGGAATTTCGATTATTCTTTTAGTGATTTATGGTGTTGATGTAATGGTAGGTGGCGGAGGTGCGGGTAATGGATTCTTACCATTTGATGCCATGACACGAGGTATTGGATTTGGTATGCCTCCCATAATTTTATCATTTATTGCGTTTTTCATTTCTAAGAAACCCCCATTCAAAGGACTAGGAATAATGTTGATAGTTACAGGCGTGTTAATCATTATTGGTGGTGCAATATCCATGGTAAGTGCTGGTGAATCTGAAAATACCGCAAGAATGGCAGGCGAAGGTGGCGGATTAATTGCAGTGGGTGCAATAATTGCAGCGTTAGGCGGGATAAAAATAAAAAAATCACTTTCTGTATAATTCATCATGACTATTTGTACAAAATGTAATAATGAAGTACCAAAAGTTTACGATTGTGATCATACCAATTTTGAAGAATATTGTGTAGAGTGTTATACCGAATTACATTATTATATCACAGAAAAGGAATAAGATATGCCCACAGATAAAGAAATTGCAATTTATGCCCTAGGAAAAACAGAAGGAGTTCACTCAATTGCAGAAACGCTTGGAAAAGGATTGGATGACGAAAAATACATTGAGTCTTGGAAAAAAACAATGAAAATGCTTGGGATAGATATGTCTTTAAAAGATCTTGAAAAAATTTACAATGAATTTGCAAAGAAAATGGAAGAGGTTGTAGAAACAGACGAAATTACAAAACCAAAATAGATAATTAACATATACTCTAATACGAACATTCAATAGTTTTCTTTATGTATATCCAAAACAGTTTAGGTGTCAATGAACAAAGCCAGTACGATTGTAAGAAACAGGGAAAACATTCATGAATAGAATTGTCATCAAGTATCCCAAGACCCAAGCAGGCTATGTCCACCGTTGGCTTGAATTGTATGCGTACCTGTACCGGCCTTGAAGAAGACCCAACTTTATTTTTCATTATTCAGATTCATGTTAAACCTCATTAGATAATCGTAAATCTGAAAACCTCTATTGGTATAGCATAGTTTCATGATGTAATTTCCCTTTTGCATATACAAAGTATGTGGGCGATTTGTTTGTGAAAGATGTAACACTGCATCATCTGCAACAGTTGACATCTATTCCCTACACTTCCTGCAAAGACGAGCTAGTATCACTCCGTTTGCATTTTCAGTACTTTGAACCTTGGTCAGCGTGACTTCTACTCCACTATCATGGCATGCCTCACATGTTCCAATCATGAAAAGCCCGTCAAATTCTCATCAATTTCAACTACATGATTGAATCTTGATGCAATTTTGGTCAATGATCTGATACTATCTGGATTATCTAGATTTTTTGAAAAAAGAATCATGATAAAGGAATTCTTTGGATTCATCTGGGATTTGATTTCTGGAAACTAGATTACAATAACCTGTATCTCTTAATCCAATTCAACTAATCTTAATCCTTGTCCTATCGCTGTCTTTTCTGTGATGAAATAATGGATACGCCACACAAGTTGGAGGTTCATCTGTAGATTGAACACAAGTGGAAGTCAAGGAGAGAAGAACCTAGGGGCCTTGACACCTGGACTTGAAAATCCTAGGAGTAAACGTGATCTAAAATTGTTGAATTTTTAACATTGCACCAAGGGAAAAATCAATCATTCCGAGAGGATGATTAAAGTACGTGATGCATTCCCTTGGCTGATCACTGTTAGATACATTTTTGATATTTATAGATTAGTGAATGTTAAATACAAATTTTGTAATTGTTTAACAGCGTCGTTTCAGGGGTAGACGTAGCCTAAATCTAGATAATGGCAGAACAACACCCTTTTTCACAATAACCTGCCTCTCTTAAGCAAATGTGACAAATTTATCTTACAAGTCATCATGATCATTGTCTGCACCTTATGCAAAAAGCAATTTCACTTGGACAAATGCAGGGTCAGGTTTGATCATCGGTACCATCGAAAATGTGTATGGCATGTTGCGCATCTGTGCGGTGGGAAAGATTCTTTTGATTTGTAACACCAAGCAGTGAGGTGAAAATTTTTGAATTTGGAATAATCTTAGATTAAAATTTTTTAGCTATTATATACTCTAAAAATAAACCAGTATTATTGAAAGCGGTGATTTTAGCAGGTGGACGTGGAAAAAGACTAAGACCCATAACAGACTATGTACCAAAACCTCTAGTTCCAATAAAAAATATTCCAATTATTGAATGGCAAATAAAATATCTAAAAAATTTTGGAATTGATGAAATAATTATTTGTACTGGGTATAAGCAAGAAACTATTGAAAATCACTTAGATGTAAAAAAAACAGGAATTAAAATTAAATTTTCTGTTGAAAAATCTCCTTTAGGTACTGGAGGTGCAATCAAAAAAGCAGGAAACATGATTGATGAAGAATCTTTTTTTGTCATTAATGGAGATATCCTTACAAATATAGATTTGAACCAACTTGCAAAAAAACCAAATGCAATAGCAGCAATTGAACTTCGAACTAATTTCGGAATTTTGGAAACTAGTAGTGATAAAATAACAAAATTTAGAGAGAAGAAAGATATTTCAGATAGTTGGATGAATGCTGGAATTTATTATTTAGAAAAAGGAATTCTCAAAGATTTGCCAAGTAAAGGTGATATCGAAAAAACGGTATTCCCAGATTATGCCAAAAAAGGAAAACTCTATACAGTCAAATTTAAAAATGTAAAATGGTATTCAATCGATTCCTTCAAAGATATGGAAGAGTGTTCATTGGAAATAGAAAAAATAATTAAATAAAAATTAATTTTATGCTCCAGTTCTGTGGAGCGTAACCATCATGTATGCTACTTCTTCAACAAATGCTTCATCTTTGCTAATTGAAGCATATTTTGTAGCATCATTCCAAAATGTCGTCGCTTGATTGGTCTTTTCAAAAAATATTTGTTCAGTCATATTTTGAATACTATTTTTGATCTCATAATACTCCACCTCAATGAAAATTAACTTATTGCTAAAACAGATACACTAGAATATCCATACAACATAATATTTTCATGCGTATTGGGTGTAGCCTAGGTTCATTGCTATCAATTAACAGTATTTTAGAATGCTCAGAAATTCTTTCAAAAACTAATGTAGATACCATATGGGTGCCTGAAACATGGGGAATGGAGAATTTTTCAATGCTCAGTACAATCGCAAATAGAACAAATACTCAAAAAATTGGATCATCAATTATCAATATCTACTCAAGAAGCCCTGCAACGATTGCAATGGGTGCGGCGACTGTGGATATATTGTCCAATGGAAGATTAATCCTAGGTCTTGGAACAAGCAGTTTGCCCATCGTGGAGGATTTTCATGGAAATAAATTTGAAATGCCGTTACAACGAATGAAAGAATATGTAGATATCATCAGATTAATTTTATCAGGTAAAGTAGTAAATTACAAAGGACAAATTTTTAATTTGAAAAATTTTACTCTCTTAATTAATCCAAAAAGAACGTCTATTCCGATCTATGTAGCTGCAGTAAATAAAAAAATGGTGGATTTAGCATGGAATATGGGTGATGGAGTGATTTTTTATCTTAGACCGATTAATGAAATGAAAAAAACAATTTCAAAAATGCAATCAAGTAAAAAAATAGATGTAACATGTCAAATAATTACTAGTGTTGCAGAAGATTCTGATGATGCAATCAAACGTGCAAAAAAAACATTGGCATTCTACATATCTGTAGGGAAAATATATAGAGACTTTTTAGCAAATAATGGTTTTAAAAATGAAACAGAAGAAGTATATGAAGAATATGAAAAATCAGGTTTCAAATTAAATCATGAGTTTATCTCAGATTCAATGTTACAAACTCTTGCGATAGCTGGCACATCTGAAGAATGTAGAAAACAAATTACAAACTTTAGAAATTCTGGTATTGATTTACCAATAGTTCAATTCAACCCTGTAGGTGAAGTGTCTAAATCTTTTAGTTTATTTAAAAAAACTTTTTTGGATGAATAACATGAAAAAAATTGGAATCATTGCATATGGAATTACACCCTTTACAAAAGATGATCAAAAAATAGAATCGTCTTTACTCAAATCTACAAAAAATCTTTTTGAGAACAATCCTCAAATTAACCGAGGCGACATAGATGCAGTGTTAGTATCTACAAATAACAATTCAAAATACTTATCTCCGATTTTATCAGAAATGATAGATATTCAGCCTAAAATTGCACATTCAATAGAAAGTCTGTGTAATTCAGGTACAAATTCGATTGTTTCAGCATATTCGTATATTGCATCAGGGTTAGCAGATATGGTCCTCATTTCAGGAGCAGAAAGGTATGATAGTCCAGGACATATTTTAGAATGGGATAATTCTAGGGGAGAATATAAACATCCGATTTTTTGGGCATCGATTTTTACAAAATCATATAAACGCCAATTCTCTATTTCAGATGTAGATCTAGCAGTGGTGCCAGTAAAGAATCACAAACAGGCTAAAGAAAATCCAAATGCAATGTCGAACAAAACTTATTCAATACAAGACGTACTTGAATCTAAAAAATTAACTGAAGATATACGATTATTAGATTGCTCAAGACCGTGTACTGGTAGTGCCTCAGTCATTCTTGCTTCAGAAGAAATTGCAAGAGAAAATAATTATGAATCAACATGGATAACAGGAATTGGTCAAAAGACAACATCTGCAGGTTTTACAAAAAATATTTCGTTGAGTTCCATGGAATCTACAAAATTAGCAGGTCGTGCAGCATTAAAAATGGCAAATCGAACTATTAGCGATATTGACGTTGCAGAAATTCATGACGCATTTTCTGTTTGTGAACCAATTGCATTGGAATCATTAGGTTTTTCCAATTTAGGAAACGGCATTAATATGGTAAAAGATCTATATGAAACAAATAATTTTAAAATAAATCCAAGGGGAGGATTGATTGGATCAGGACATCCTCTTGGTGCAACGGGTATAGCTCAAACTATTGAAATTACTCAACAGATTCAATCAAAGGCAGGCAATCGACAGGTTGACGATGTCAATGTGGGATTAGTACACAACATGTCAGCTGCTGCTACTTCCTCAACAGTGTTAATTTTGGAAAAATGAATTTTGAAACAGAATTGGCACTAGGGAATTTTTACATTCCTGAATGTGGCAAATGCATGAAAGTTGTTTGGCCTCCATCGGAATTTTGCAATCATTGTTTTGGGGAAGTATTATTAAAAAAGAAAATATTTGAGGGCAAAATTATTGAATTTTCAAGAAAAGATGATGAATATTTTTGCTTAGTCGAATTTGAAAAAGAAGTTAGAGTCATGGTAAAAACACCCAACATACCCAAGATTGGGCAAATAGTAAAAATCTTAAGATGTGGAATTTCTAACGGGAATTACTTTTTTCACGTTATCTGAATTTTGTATAAATGTAAGGCGTTTCGATTTTCTGATCAAAGGTCCAAACAGTTGGAAGTGAAATGGTATCAATAACATCAAGATTATGCTTTTCAATAAGTGAACTCCATCCACCATTCCCCAGATTACCTGATAATTGTCTTTTGGAATGTGTTCCAGCAAATACTAAACCAGTATTATTTTTTAGATCAGCAATTGAATTTATTTTATCAATGATACTAGTAGCCAAAACATCACCTCCCATTTGAGGCAATCCTCCAATAAAAAATATGGGGTGTTTTAATTTCATTTGAGAATAATTAACCTCCAACGCATCTTCACATCTTGGATCAAAATTTTGATTGGTGGATTTACAAATAGTTTCCTGTAATTTTACTAACACATCATCAATTTCAATACTATGTGAAGTTAATCCCAGAAGGTTTCCGCAAAAAGCAATTCGCCCATCTCCTGAACCAATATCCACCAATTCCACATATCCTAATTGTTTTGCAAAAAATGACATTACGTATGCAGACATTATCCATGTAGGATAAAATGGCTGACAACTGGTACCATGTTTGATACTATTTAACCAGTATTCATTTATGTCGCCCTCATAAACAATACATGGTAGTCCTAAAATTTCTTGTTGAAACGAATCATGATAAATTGGGTTTTTATCTGCAAAACTATGCAGTATTTTCAAATGATTTTCATCTAATGGGAATTCCTTAGATGGATGTGAGGGGATTACCTCTTGAATGTGAGCGCAGCCTGTGTAATTTTTTGCAAATTCTTGTTTAATTAGAATTAAATTTGAGGCTATTTTATCCAACATTGTTTTTGTAAAATTAAGGAGACAGATAAACTCATTGTGTCTTATAGAGTTTTTTTAGATAAAATTAATCTAATTTCATCTTCAACTTTTTTTAATTCATTCATGGTGGTAATTTTTAATTTTTTGTTGTGTTGGATTTCATCCAGAGTAGGATCCAGAATTAATTGAAATTCTAAGTGCTTGATTGTGTTTAGATAAAAATCTCTTTGTTCAAATAATTTTTCAATTATAATCTCAGTCATCAACAAATCTAAAAAATACAGGTATTTATCGATTAAACTGTGTTCGATGACTTCAGAATCGTTGTGTTATCAACAGCCACCGAGATTCATCTCTGAATCATTTCTTATGATTCAATAATTTTTAAAAATGTTGATATAAAAATGACTTTGATCTGGCATTTTATTGAGTTATTATGTAATTACCTTCTTTTCTATATGTATATTCAGAACCAAATGTCCATGAGAAGAAAAACATCATCACTGATAATTACAAAGCAAAGAACTACCGAAAAAAAATACAAAAACAATCAAAAAATCGCTAGAATACGAAGACAAAGAGGATATCAGTGGGAAGATACCATTGTGAAACGATTCAACAATACGAATGAATGGAAAGCTTTTCGTTTAGGTTCTCCAAGTATTGCATTGCCAGACGTATTAGCAGTGAATACCAATAATAGTACAATTTTTACAATAGAGGCAAAGTCTGGAACTAGTACATCACTTCCAGTACCTGCCGATCAAATTGAAAGATGCTTGTCATGGATTAAGACTTTTGATATTTATAAAAAAAGAAATGTGTTGTTAGCATTCAAATTTTTATCAAAAAAGAGGATCGGTATTGGTAAATATGAAAGTCGAGAATTGAGAGAATTTTTTAAGATTTGGGATGAATCCTTAGAGATCACAGACTGTGTTTGTACATATGATGGTAAATTTTTTGCAAAAATAAATGGTAAAAGAAAAGAGTTGTTTCTAAAAGAATGCCCTATGCCTTTTAAGACAAAACAAAGAACTAGTGCCTAATTTCATATAATTACAAATCGTTTTTTAAGGATGAAATATCAACAAAATTGATGTCTGAAGAAAAGACCAATGTTGAATCAAATGACATAGTCTCAAAAGCAATACTAGATACAGTATCAGATGCAGAAGTAAATTCCCGTATTAGTTTTGAGGAATTCACAGATGAAAGGACATTGATTAGCCATGATGCATTTGGAAATAAACAAATGAAAATTAAAGTTCTTGAAGTATCTGATGAAAATCCACCATCAAAATGGAAATTTGGAGATCGTGTTAAAGTAACAAAAATTCTCGTCACCATAAAGCATCTCACTACACAAGAGGTAGAAGAAGGAGAATTTGATATTGAGGCTATTGAAAGAGAATTGGCAGAAAAACGACATTATACTTCTACAAATAGATGGATACCTGCAAGTGATGTGAAAAATGGCTATGTCATAGGGTCAAAACATACTAGATTAATCAGTGATGCTGCAGCATTAGACTATATTGTATTTTAAATTTAGTAATAGGACAAGTCATTGATATAAAATTCAAATGTATGATTTCTAATTATAATTTAAAATGAATGCTTCGGATATATTTCGTAAACGAGATCTTACAAAAGTAAATTTTGATTATGAAGATTTGGTTGGAAGGAATTTCTCGGATTCTAATATGAGCGGAGTTAATCTTAAAAATAGAGATATACATAATGCAAATTTGAGTTGTGCAGACCTTAGAGGGGCAGACCTAAGTGATTCTATCTTATTTTATGTAAAATTAAGAGGTGCAGACATGAGAGATGCGAATCTTTCCAATGCAAAACTATGGGATGCGGAAATGTATGGAGTTGATCTTCGAGGCGCAGATATGAATGGAGCAGATTTATTTTATACAGATTTGAGAAATGCAGATTTGAGTAATGTCAATATGAGTGGAGTAAATCTTAGACATACAAATTTTGAAGGTGCAGTTTTTACATCATCTGATTTTACTAATGCAAATTATGACGTTCATACATTAGACACCATATCAGGCCATGCTAAACCCATATTAAAAAAGAAAGGCAGATTGTGGTAAAAATAATTTCAAAATCATGAGATTATGGTATTTTCACAATATCAAAGTTCAGTGATAAAGAAATCAAAGATTTTTGGAGATCTTAAATATTTTAGAAATATTCTAGTCTTCATGTTCTTGAAATATCAAATTGTCATTGTGTTAAAATGCATAGTGAATGAGGTCTGAAGGATGTTGTTTACTATTGGCATGAAAGAAATAATAGACAATGTTCAGTACAAAGTTTTTTTATTTTTTGTACAAACTCATTACTTAAATTTACTCAATCCAAAGTGAATTGAATCCAAATAATGAACAAAATATGCTTTTGTCCGATAAACACATCATGTAAACAGATTATTGCATTTATTCTAATAATGATTTTTAGTTTTAATCATCTGAAAAACATTATAAACAAAAGAATTTGAAAAACATCATGAGTTTAAAAGAATTCGATGTGAATGGGACGGACTACAGAATTGTGTTGACAGAACAGGTAATCAGTCATGTAAATAATCTTAAATCACTATATAATGCCGCATATGAAGACCCCGAAAGCTTTGAAGATGTAAGTGCTGAAATTTCAAGTACGATTAACGAGATTGCAAGTACTGTTGAACCCCCAGCAGAAGACAGTGATCTAGATGGACTTATTCAGGAGATCATCAAAGCAGTAAACAATAAAGCAGATGAAATAAAAAAAGAATTAGAAGAAAAACCTACAAAAAAATCAAAATCAAAAAAATCAAAATCAAAAAAATAGCCTCATTTGACTATAAACTCATAAAAATTTGAGGGATAAATTATATTCTAAAAGAAATTATTCGTGGTATGTCAAAAAGTTGTCAATGCGGCATTTGTGGCCATCATAGTGAATCAGAATGCCTTGAAAAAGAATGCAAGTGTTGTTTAAATTTTCATGAAAGATCAGGTCCTAAAAGAAAATAGTAATTTTTAAGATCAGTTAATCTCTTTGTAGCAACTGCATTTTTTTGAAATGTGTTTTGAGCAGCCAAATAATTTATGATCTTTGCATCCACACAAGATGCATTTCCTTTCATCCGTCATATTTTTTCAATTAAATTCATAACATCGTCCATCATTTTTTTATCTTCAAATGCTTCTAGTATCTTCAATCTCATATTTTTTATTCTATGCATGTCGTCAGAATATAATGGAATCATTGTTTCGATTTCTTGCTCAAAAGAATAACTTTGTAAATATTGTTGAAATTTTATTTTTAATGGTTTGAAATCAGACGACGGGATCTTCTCAACGTCAATTTTATTTGTAATAACTTTTAGAAATCCATTAATTTTTAGCATTTCTTTTCTGATATTTTCAAGATCACCTGGTTTATCTTTTAATTCTTTGAGATGATGATAAGATTGATGTACCTGAACCAGTATATTTTTCAGATGATCGATATAGGTAACCACAATAGATTTTGAGTCACATCTAATCTAAAGTTTAGGAAAATTAGATTGGCCTTGTCCATTACCTGCACCTTTGCTTTAAATTATCACCTTTTATTTGAAATAATAATGCAAGGAGATGCATATCTAAAATGTATTGACCCGCAATGCGGTTTAGAATATCCTATTGAAAGTACAAATGTACAATGTGAGGAAGGGCATCTCTTAGATGTAAAATACAAAAATAAACCTTCCACTGGTTTGAAAGAAATATTTTACAAAAGGCGTAATTCAGAAGGCAGTATTTTTAATGAAAGCGGAGTTTGGAGATTTAGAGAATTACTCAATTTTTGTCAGATAGATACTGAAAATCTTGAAGAATGTTCAAAATATCTAGTATCACTAGATGGTGCAGAAGGTAGGCAATCAAAACCGTATCAAATGTCAAAAGCCGCAGAGTTCATAGAAATTTCAACTAAAAATTTATGGTTACAGCCTGAAGGATACAATCCTAGTGGATCCTTCAAGGATAATGGAATGGCAACAGCTGTTACACATGCAAAGATGGTTGGAGCAAAAAAAATTGTCTGTGCATCAACAGGCAATACATCTGCATCCGCAGGAATGTTTGCCGCAAATGAAGGAATTGATTGTGATGTCTATATTCCTGCTGGACAAATAGCACCAGGAAAGCTAAGTCAAGCATATCAATTTGGAGCTCAGATTTTAGAAATCGATGGGAATTTTGATGATGCATTAAAACAATCATTAGAAGATGCACAAAATCATGAGGGTTATACTGTAAACTCCATAAACCCATTTAGAATTGAAGGGCAAAAAACAATTCCATTTAGAGCATTGGAATATCTTAATTGGGAATCCCCTGATTGGATTGTTTATCCAGGAGGAGCTTTGGGAAATACTTCAAGTTGTGGGAAAGCAATGATGGAATTGTATGAATGGGGATGGATTAAAAAAATTCCGAGAATAGCTGTAATAAATTCAGAGGGCGCAAGTACGTTATCAGATTTGTATAACGGTAAATTTGAGGGCGAAGAGCTTAGATGGAATAAAGGGAATCCCAACACCGAATTAATTTCTAGATATTATGATCATTTAGATAAAGAAGGAATAAGACCAAAAACTAAAGCAACTGCAATTCAAATTGGCAGACCTGCAAATATATTAAAAGGTTTACGCGCATTAGAATTTACAAATGGTATAGCTACCACTGTTACAGATTCTGAAATGCTTGATGGAATGTCAGTTGTAGGATTAAATGGATTTGATTGTGAGATGGCGTCTGGGGCATCAGTGGTTGGAATAAAGAAGTTAATTAGTGAAGAAATAATCAAAAAAGACGATGTTGTTGTAGGGATTCTTACAGGCAGGCAAAAAGATGCAATGCTACCCGTAGAATATCATCAGAATCCAAAAAACATATTTGCAAAACCTCCAAAGAATTGAGCCTATGTTCAGGTTCTCACATAAAATAATATTTTTGATATCTTAAGAGTTAAATCCTTGCTTTACAGAATTATTACAACCAAAAGATGGTGCAATATAACTAAATGAGTAATATGCGTATTCTTGAGATATTTGCAAGGAGAGTATCTTGGTAGAACTTTGGGTGGAGCTGGCCGCATTAGCAGGATTAATTGGATTATCAGGTTTTTTTAGTGGACTAGAGGTGTCATTAGTAGGCACCAGTCAAGCTACTGTAGAACAATTGGTAAAAGAGAAAAGACGAGGGTCTAAAGCACTTCAAAAACTTAAATCAAATCCAGGTTGGATGATGTCTGCTGTAAATCTTGGAAATAATTTAGTAAATATAGGATCATCTGCGTTAGCAACAGTAGTTGCAATAAAACTATTTGGAGATAGCGGACTTGGAATTGCAGTAGGGATTATGACCTTTTTGATCATTATTTTTGGAGAAGTTACTCCAAAAACATATTGTAATGCAAATGCAACTAAAGTTGCACTTCGCTCAAGCGGGATTTTACTAATGTTTAGTTATGCAACATATCCAATAGTTTGGGTCTTGGAGAGAATTACCCGTGTAATGATCAAACTTACTGGAAGTGATTATCATCCACCAGCATTAACTGAAAATGAAATCAAGGGTATTATTGATCAAGGGCACAGAGATGATGCACTAGAGTCTCATGAGCGAGATTTAGTTCATAGAGCACTAGAATTTGACGACACTGTAATTCGTTCTGTTATGACCCCTAGAAGAAAAATGCAATTACTTCCCGCAAAAATGTTGTTGTTTGAAGCACTTCCAATAATTAATCAAAACTCACATTCCAGGATCCCCATTTATGGTGAAACCCATGATGATATAGTAGGATTCATTCATGTAAGAGATGTGTTAAGAGAAATGGAATCTGAAAATAAGATGAAGACGTTAGAGCAAATTGCAAGGAGTCCCGTATTTGCGTCTCAAGAAAAGATGGTCAGTGCATTACTCAAAGAGATGAAAGGAAGGAAAACACACATGGCAATAGTGATAGATGAGCATGGGGGGGTTGAAGGATTGGTAACATTAGAAGATCTGATAGAAGAGATCATTGGAGATATTGAGGACGAAACAGATTCTCCTCAATCAAGTCACTACCATTCCATTGATAAAGACACAATCATTACATCAGGAGAGATAGAAATTGAAGAAATTAATGAAATTTTTAAATCAGAATTACCAGAAGGGGATGATTATAGCACGCTCAATGGATTATTACATGAAAAGTTACAAGACATTCCACAAGAAGGCGACAAGTTAGAATTACAAAAGATAAGAATAGTTGTTGAGAAAGTTGTAAAAAACCTACCGGTAAAAATTAGAATAGAAAGGATTAGAAAATAAAGTTATTTTTTAGCAAAATATTCTTGTAGTTTTTGCTTTTTTTCTTTCATATGGAAAATGGATTCAGTATGAGCAAATGCTTCTTCGTATGATTTTCCAAATAACATTGCTTGTAAAAGCATATGATTTTCAGGAATAACAATGCCTGTTTGATCATCAGAATACATCATTTGAACGGTATCTCCAATTGACGTAGTCATGTTTGCATGAATGTGGATCATGTTTGTATCTGTAAAATTAAAACCCATATTTTGTGCATAATCTCGAATATCTTTGGTTCCTTTAGCAGTCCAAAGGATTGCAACGCCAAACTCATTTGTAAAAAGTTCATGAATTTCAGATGGCTTTGGAGCAATGTCTTTGAATCGTATATCCATAATATGCAAATGCATTTGTCTCGTTGGCACTTTGATAGCTCTAACATAAAGTGGTGCATCCTTTCCAAAATACATCTTAACATCATCACCGTGATGAGGTTTTTCAGACATCTCTATAGTATCAACAAGTTTTTTTTCTGTTTGTTCGATATCAGCCCATCTTCTAACAAGTGTAACATCAAAACGAATTAATTTATCTCCAAACTTGTCACGTAATGGTTCTAAAATTCTACCCATTCCAGTAACATTACAGCTTCCTTGCATTACATGGTGTTTACCTATGGCTTGGTCATAGTTTGCTCTTGAGTTAAACAATAGATCCGAAACGGATTCTGATCCCAAGACAGTTTCTCCTCCTTGATAAATTGCAGGAATGTTTTTTGGTTCGTATAGATTTACTTTATTTTTATAGCCATGCCCTCCTGGAGCAGCATCAATTACTAAATCGCAACTATCAAGTGCAGATTCTATTGAACCTTTAATTTTATAATTTGAAAAATCATCAATTTTTTTTTCAGGAACATATACGTCCAAACCTCGTGAATTCGCAATCTCTACTTTTTCATCAGGAGAGTATTTGCCCACACCAATAACTGTAATTTCAGGATCATCTTTTAGAAAAGAAGTGATTCTACTGCCTATGGAACCATATCCATTAACAAAGACTCTTTTCATAAATCCGATATATTTTACCCATTTATTTAGATTAGTGTAGTAAAGATCTCATTTATTTTCTAGGTCTTCGGGGATTTTTTTCATAAAAAATTTCTATATTTTTATTCCATTGTTTTGTTTCAGGCAAGCGTGAACTATGGTGAGGTTTTTTGCCGTTATTTGACAGAATTTCACTATGAGATACATAGAACTTGTCAATCTCATCAATCATGACATCAAGGAACTCCGAGGCCTCTTTTACCTCACTTCCCTTAGGATCTGTATGACCTAGGATGAAATTAGATAACGTATCAATTTTTGCTTTTTTTATTTTAAATTCACTAAGAATTCGATATTCAAAAGAAATCATCTCAAATTTCAGTGCATCGCACTAGTGTATGTTCATTACGGTTTGAAATAATGATGGAGAGTTTTCAACATAATAGCGTAAAAGACTAAATTGGTCAGAAAGTTTATTTTTTTGTTGATACATGGTCCATCACTTGGGATAGGCGCTGTTATTGCATCCGTAGTTATCATTGTGGTGTTTTTAGGATTTCAAGGAAGTGTCAATCAGTCAGAATTAAAAATAGAGCCAACACCTCAAATTCAAGAGTCAGGACCGCCAAAAATTACCATGAATACCTTTATCGCAAATGGTTCACCGATACTTGGCAATCCAAATGCATCAGTTACATTAGTTGAATTTGGGGATTACCAATGCCATTTTTGTAACGTGTTTTTTCACACAACTGAAGACAGTATATTAAAAAAATATGTTGAAACTGGAAAAGTTAGAATGATTTTCAAAGATTACAACATCATCGGCCCTGATTCAGTAACTGCGTCACACGGTGCTCACTGTGCAAAAGATCAAAAGTTGTTTTGGGAATATCATGATATATTGTATTCAAATTGGGCAGGAGAGAATAATGGATGGGCATCACCGGAAAACCTTGCAAAGTTTGCACAAGAAATAAAATTAGATATGAAAGAATGGTCTGAATGCATGGACAGTAAAAAACATTCACAAATTATTCTTGCAAGTAATGAGGATGCAAAATCTCTTGGATTAACAGGTACTCCTGCATTTTTTGTAATAGGGCAGGATGGAAAAACATCCAGGATTTTTGGTGCCCAACCTTTTGAAGTGTTTGAAAAAATTTTTGAAGAAGAAATTGAAAGATCAAAATAGCGATCAGTTAATTTATTAATAATTTAGAAAATCAGAAAAATTTCCTTCCTAGTTATTCAGAATTTACACAATAACCTTATTAATGAAAAATCGGAGCCAAGCTTATGGCAGCTGGAATAGATGATATTGCAATATACATTCCTCGATTGTATATTGATGCGTCTGATTTTGCAAAAGCTAGAGGCCTAGACCCAGTAAAATTACAAAAAGGTCTAGGGGTATCTCAGATGGCAATTGTTGATGCAAATCAAGACCCAGCTTGTCTTGCAGCAAATGCCTGTTTGAAAATCATGCAAAAAAACAAATTGTCTCCAGAGGATATTGGAAGATTATATGTTTCTACAGAATCTGCATTTGACGAATCAAAGGCAATGAATTCATACGTTGTAGGAATGCTTGAGCAAGTTTATGGACAAGGTGCTTTTGAGCATTGTGGTGGAGTTGAAACC
>Ga0224512_10002551_pt1 | contig 16623 bp, 13 predicted proteins | sample SF_May12_sed_USG_4_FD_169103 | JGI IMG/M metagenome (GOLD analysis project Ga0224512, IMG submission 169103) | Sediment microbial communities from San Francisco Bay, California, United States - SF_May12_sed_USGS_13 | ecosystem: Environmental > Aquatic > Marine > Sediment | place: USA...
GATCGGCCCAAGAGATCGTATAAAGTTTTGCCTCGCGCAAGGAATTAACACTTTCTTTCCCTCACTGCCGGAGTGCGAATCTGTCGAGACACTTAAAAGGCACCCGACCTATGCCGGAGCCTCATAGGGGTAGCCGATTTAGGTCGGCCGAATACCGCGCAGGCGCTCGCCACGGCGACGCAATAGCTCGACGCAGGTCAACAACATAATGGAAAAACCTACAAGCAATGTGGCCACCGCGAGAATTGTCGGGCTAATTTGCTCGCGAATTCCGGAGAACATCTGCCACGGAATAGTGCGTTGTTCGTAGCTGCCGACAAACAATATCACCACCACTTCGTCAAACGAGGTGATAAACGCAAATAATGCCCCGGAGATAACGCCTGGAAGAATCAACGGTACAATGATCTTAAAAAACGTCGTCGTCGGCGAAGCACCGAGCATCGCCGCCGCCCGCGTCAAGCTATGATCGAATCCGACCAGCGTCGCGGTCACGGTAATGACCACAAACGGAGTGCCCAGTGCCGCATGGGCGAGGATGATGCCCACATGCGTCGCCGCAAGCCCGATTTTGGTGTAGAAAAAATACATTCCGGCCGCAGAAATAATCAGCGGCACGATCATGGGGGAAATCAGGATACCCATGACCACCGATTTGGCCGGCATTTCGGAACGACTAAGGCCCAGCGCCGCTATGGTGCCGAGAACCGTAGATATGATCGTCGCAAAAAAGGCGATGATGAAGCTATTCTGGACCGCACCTCGCCAATTCAAATTAGTGAAAAAATCCTGGTACCACTTTGTCGAATATCCGGCCGGATCCAGAGCCAGCATTTCCGGCGTAAATGTAAAAAACGGCACCGCGTTAAACGATAGCGGAATAATGATGACGATCGGCGCAATCAGAAAGAAAAATATACAACCACAAAGGAAGCGGTAGGAATAAAACCACGTTCTTTCCAACGGACTTGTGTATGCGGGTAGCGCCATCGTATCAACCCAGTTTCATGTTATCGATGCCGACGATCTTGTCGTAGACAAAATACAATACCAGCACCACGGCCAGCAAGATTGAACCGAGCGCCGCGGCCAATCCCCAGTTCAAGGAAATGGACATGTGGTGAGCGATAAAGTTGCTGATGAGGGTGCCCGATTGACCGCCAACCAACGCCGGTGTGATGTAATAACCGATGGCAAGAATGAAAACCAAAATGCAACCTGCGCCAATTCCGGATACGGTGTTGGGCATATAAACCCGCACAAATGCCGTGAATTGATTCGCACCCAGCGATCTTGCCGCGCGCAGGTAACTCGGGGGTATCGTCTTCATCACGCTGTACAGCGGCAACACCATAAACGGCAGGAGGATATGAATCATGGCCACGATGGTGCCGGTGCGGTTATGAATCATTTGCAACCGATCGTCGTTGGCGACGACACCAACCCACACCAATAAGTCATTGATAATGCCTTCCTGCTGTAATAATGCGATCCAGGCGGACGTTCGTACCAATAGCGAAGTCCAGAACGGTAACAACACGAGAATAAGCAACAGATTGCTGGTGGCTACCGACAACGTCGAGAGCAGATACGAGATCGGATACGCAAGCACCAGGCACATAAAGGTGATAAACAAACTCATCCACAGCGTACGCCAGAACAGTTTGAGGTATATCCGGTTATTCTCGTCCTTGCGGATGATTTCGTTACTATCACCGTAACTCAAATCCATCGCCGAAACGTAATAGGCGATGGTAAATGCAGCGCTCTCGCGTTTAATCAGGCGCCAAATGTCTAAATCGCCCCACTTCTTGTCGATCTTTATGAACGCTTCTCTATAGGGCGGTTCAATCGTTTTTACCTTTCTACCGGTCTTGCGAAATAAACCCGAAAACCCAGGCTTTTCATAGTTCAAGCGACGCCCAACTCTACCCGAAGTCTTCGCTGCAGTGGCTTCCTTGAAGTCCTCAGCGAGGGCGGCAAACAACGTCTCGTCAGGTAACTCGCCACTTCTTTCATCCCATTGGGCCAACAGCGGCACGGTCCGATGCAGCACCGTCCCCACAATCTGGTTCTCCACGCTGCGAAACAGCATATCGACAATGGGGATGAAGAAGGTCACGAGGATAAACAAGAACAGCGGCAGTACCAGCAGCAAGGCTTTGAGTTTATTACGCCGCAACGAACGTGCGAGGCTCACCTTAAGCGGCGTGCCGTCGACCGTAACCATGACGTCTTGTTCGATCGCTGTGGCTGCTTGTGCCATTAAAACTTTGCCCAGTTGTTAATCTTAAACGGGGTTGATCGTAAAAATACGACAGGGGCGGCGGCGTGACCGCCGCCCCAATCTTTGCTCAGCTACTGAGACAACCAAGCCTGAAAACGCTCGGTCAGATCGTCAGCGTTGTCTGCCCAAAACTCAAAACCGGTTAACAAGGTATTCTTGGCGTTCTTCGGATCGGTCGGCATATGCGGGCCCATATCGATGCCGAGTTCGGCATGCTTACCCACCATTGGAGCGGAGGACTTACGCGCCGGACCGTATGAAATGAACTTCGCCTGATCCGCTAAACGTTGCGTGTCCGTCGCCCATGTCAAATATGTCATCACCACGTCGTGATGGGGACCGCCTTTGGGGACGACCCAACCGTCGAGGTCAAGCATCTGCCAGTCCCACATCATCGCGATGGGCTGTTTTTCCTCTTCGATGGCTGAGAATAAACGGCCGTTATAGGACGATGCGATCACCACTTCACCATCCGATAGCAGCTGCGCCGGTTGCGCACCCACCTCCCACCAAACCACCTGATCCTTGATGGTGTCCAGCTTGGCGAATGCGCGGTCGACTCCTTCGGGTGTAGACAACTCGTTGTAGACGTCGTCGCCAGACACGCCATCGGCGAGCAGCGCCCATTCCATATTATTGATCGGCTTTTTCTCGAGCGAACGTTTGCCCGGAATCTTTTCCAGGTCAAACACATCAGCAATACTGGTAGGCGGCACTTTGGCCAAGTCCGTACGATAACCGAACGTGGTGGAATAAACGATTTGCGGAATAAAACACGGCGATACAATCATGTCGCCGAAATCTTTCGACGCCGGCGTACCGTCGGGTGCGGGAGCCAATGAGGTATCATGATCAATTTCTAGGGCGATGCCTTCGTCGCACGCTAACATCGCATTAGAGGCCGTCATATCGACCAACGCCCAGGTCACATTTCCGGCTTCATTCATGGCCCTGAGCTTTGCGAGCCCGTCAGACGCCGAATCGTCGTTGATAATTTTGACACCGGGATTCGCAGCCATATAGGGCTCGTGGTAAGCCTTTTGCTGACTGGCCGAATAGGCACCGCCCCACGAGACTACTACGAGTTCGGTCTCGGCGTAGGCCGTCGATGCGGCGCCGAAACCGATGGCCGCCGCAATGGTGGCACTGGTTAACAGGTTAAATTTCGGATGTTTCATTTCTCTACACTCTCCTCATCTCATGAAAATAGTTATAAGCAGAATCCCTGCCGTTCGGCGCAAATAGCCATGCAAACTTCTAGATCAAGCTGCAGCCGGCGCATCCAGCGCGCGACAATCTCTTGCGTGCCATCCCACTTTCACCGGATGTCCGGGTTTAAGTTGGGCATGACTCGAAGAATTCGGCACTTTGACGATGAAGTCATCGTGCCCTAAAACGCTTATCCGCGTGCGGATATGGTCTCCCAGATAAATCAGCTCTTCGACATTTGCGTCGACGATATTCGGGCAACTTCCGGGCTCTGGAGCGACTGTGACTCGTTCGGGCCGCAGCGAAAGGGTTGACTTGCCGCCGACCGCGCCGATATTCACCGGTAACGCATCGATGACGATGCCGTTAACTTCGACTTTACAGACCCCGTTGCTGGCTTCCTTGATGTCGCCCACCAACGTATTGTTTTCACCGATAAACTGGGCAACGAAAGCATTATCGGGCTCCTCGTACAAAGCCTCCGGAGACGCGAGCTGTTGAATGACGCCGTCATTGAATACCGCGATCCGATTGGACATGGTGAGCGCTTCGCTCTGATCATGGGTGACGTACACCGACGTCACGCCCAGATTGTCATGGATATGCTTAATTTCATATTGCATCTGCTCACGCAGTTGCTTATCCAAGGCACCCAGCGGTTCATCCATTAATATGAGCTTGGGTTCAAAGACCAGTGAGCGCGCAACGGCGACTCGTTGTTGCTGCCCACCCGACAACTGTGCCGGCCGACGATTCCCAAATTCACCAAGCTGTACCAAGTTGAGTACATCGCTCACACGTTTTTCAATCTCGGGCTTACCCATATTGCGGACTTCCAGCGGGAAAGCCAGATTTTCCGCCACGGTCATGTGCGGAAACAGCGCATAATTCTGAAACACCATGCCGATATTGCGCTTATGAGGCGGCACGTTGTTGATGGGCTCGCCATCAAGCACGATCTCGCCATGAGTCGCGGTTTCAAACCCGGCCAGCATCATTAGACAAGTGGTTTTTCCGGATCCTGAGGGGCCCAGCATAGTGAGGAATTCGCCGCGCTCAATATCGAGGTTCAGTTCCTTGACGACAAGAATTTCTCCGTCGTAGCTTTTTTGTACCTTAACGAATTGGACGTAATGTTTATTATCACTGGCCATATGTATTCTGTCCCAACGCCTAGCGCGCAGCAGTCATGCCGCCCTTTTAATACATTAATTTACCCCACACCGCAAACTTACCCGACACCGCAAATTTACCCGACACCGCAACGAAGTCTGTTTTCGAGCCGACGTGTCCAAACCCATTTGCGCCGGTCCATTATCGCATTCAAGCGCATAAAAAATCACACGTGGATTCGACTAGGCAAACCCGAAAGCTAATACAAGAAGTTAACTATGCCCGATAAAGTCATGAAAAATAACGCATTAGAGTCGCTACATTTGCACTCCATTGTGGAATCGAAATCAGGCCTCGCGCGTCAAAAAACATAAGCCGCCGGGATTTTACCCCGAGGCATCCCTAAATCCCTAGCTGGCGATAGCATACCGCATGCGATTTTCTATCGCATCACCAAATAGTGGGCCGGATACTTCACGAAACCAAATCCTTTATAAAATGATCGGCTTTGGTACGCAGATTGCGGCCATACGATGGTTGTCAAGTCGTAACAGCGGCGGCTAGAGGCGAAGCCGAAAGCCGCCGGGGCAATAGATTTAGTAAAAGCGCTCAGCCTGATACGGTGAAAGATCAATATCCGGTTGCTCGTTGCTGATGATATCGGCGATAACGCGCCCGGTTTTTGGCGCCATGGTCAGTCCGTAATGACCATGGCCAAACGCGAGATAGAGATTTGGCCTCGCCGCGACCCGGCCGATACAAGGCAGGCTGTCCGGAAATGATGGTCGCGTTCCCATCCACTCCTCGGTGTCATCGGTATTAAGCCCAGGCAACATACGCTTGGTTAACGGCGCCAGCACATGGGCGCGTTTGTACTGCGGAAGCGCGTTGATGCCCGCAAACTCGGCGGTGCCCGCGCTTCGTACCCCGTCCTCCATCGAACTCACGACGAATGTGGCTTCGACGTCCGTAATCGAATGCCGCAAACTCACCCCCGGGTTCGTAAACATCAAGTGATAACCGCGCTCGGCCTCCAACGGCACTCGCACCCCCACCGACGCTAATAACCCTGCCGACCACGCACCGGCAGCAATTACCAACTTACCGGTAGTGGCTGTTTCGCCATCCAGTGTCAGTTCCCAGTTTCGGTCCACATTGGGTTTGATCGCATGTACGGATGATCGGATAAATTTGACACCAAGAAATTCGGCTTTTTGCGCCAATGCTTGGCCGAGCTTACCCGGCATGACCGCTCTCGCTTGGTCTTTAATTACGTGCGCTGCTTGGTAATCGCTGGAGATGGCGGGCTCGATATCGCGCAAGGTATTTCCATCGACTATTTCCATCGGCACCTGCCGCTCTTCGCGCAAGCGAATTTTCACATCGTCGGGTTTCAATGCCGACGAATTGCGATAGATATATAAACCCCAACAGTCCGCGATGAGCTGCTCATGACCCGTGTTTTTCAATAGCGCCTTATACAGATCGACACTGGGACGGCTTAATGCGCTCATTCCATTAGCGGTTGCAGGAATATGCTTTGACCGTCCAGCACGGAGAAATTTTAACGCCCACGGCGCGAACTTCGGCAAATAGCCCAGACGCAAACTGATCGGCCCTTCCGGGTCAATGAGCCATTTGGGAATCTTTCGCCAAATGCCCGGCACCGACTGCGGCACGCAGCCCCACGGCGTAATGACCCCCGCATTGCCGTAACTCGCGCCTTCTGCGGGTCCCGCACGGTCGATGACGTGGACACAAAAACCTTTCTCCACCAATGCCAACGCGCAGCAGATGCCCACGATCCCGGCACCCACCACGGTTACCTCCGGATTTTCTGATGCAGAACTCACGACGCGTAGAAACGGTGTTGGTGCTCAGGTGGCACGAGTATCTTATTTAGCACCGCCTCGCAATCCCACGGATCCTGTAAATCGCTCGCGTTAAATCACACAATTCACGGTAATTCAGTCACGCGCGTAACTCACCCAGTCGCGGGCGCTGCTTTAGCGATGCGACGTAGTCGGGAGAAAATACTTGGCCCGGCGCATGATGGTAACTAAACAACGCGACTAAACGTTTACGGGCGGTCTCGCCGATCGGCCGCACTCGATGTAACGACAAATCGCCTTTGAACAAAGTAAACGTGCCCGGAGGAATCAGGAGTCGCCGGGCGTATTGATCGGGATCCTCGAACACCTTGGCAACGGCATCGTATTTTTCATCGGTTTGGGACCTGATATACGGGGCGTATTCGAACTCCCCGCCGCAATCCGCCGCCTGCAGCATCAGTGAGATCACATAATCATTGGTATCGTAGTGCCAGCCGTTGCGATCTCCGGGGCCCGATACTTGTGCCGTCAACGCCAAATGCGGACATGCACTCAAATGTAACGTGTCCTCGCCGAGCGCCTGGCGCACGAATTCGGTTAATGTTGGCCAGCCGTACACCTTGCGGATCAGAGCATCCGCGCCAACATCGTCGCCCAGAATCTGGCCGTAGCGGCAGCGATGCGCAATGCTCCGCGGATGGTCGTCGGGCCATACACCTGTGTCATCGTCATAGGCGATGCGCACTGTATCGAACGCATAGGCATTACACGATAATTCCTCTATCTCTCGGATCATCCTCGGCAATGCCCCGGTGCGAATAAATTCCGGCAACATGCACAGCGCGTCCTCGTCTAACGCTTGGCGACACTCCGCTACCAGTCGTTTGCCGCTCTCAGACGTGAGATCGTCAATCGGATATCTTTCGAGATCGATTAATTGGGTAGGTGACATAATTCTTAGCCCTCATTCGTTGATCCGATTGCCGCAGCACGAGACGCCACAATTGTACCTGCCAAAACGTCAATTCGCAGACCTCGATTTGATGCCGAGGCGGGTTATAGTGCGATAATTCCCAAACTTCTTTGCCGAGTGCTCAATCCAAACGAGATTCATTCAATGTCTGAACCGCATATCGTGCCAGCGCGCGGATTTCCCACCGAAGAATTCGAAACACGAGTCGCTAATGCGCAGCGGCTGATGGACTCCGCACGGCTGGATGCATTGGTTTTGACCGGACCCCAAAACTTCCGATATTTCTCGGGATTTAATTCGCAGTTTTGGGAAAGTCCGACGCGGCCGTTTTTTCTAGTCGTGGGTCGCGAACACGATCCAATCGCGGTGATACCGGAAATCGGCGGGCCCGGCATGGCGACAACCTGGGTCAGCGATATTCGCACCTGGCCCGCGCCGCGCCCGGACGACGATGGCGTGACCTTGCTCGCGGACGTTCTGGCATCGTGTCCGAGACGTTATGGCCGGGCCGGCTGGGAGATGGGACGCGAATCCGTGGTGCGCATGCCGATCACCGACTTCGACCGGCTCCGCAACAGCAATCTGGGAATTGAATTTGTCGACGGTTCGCCGCTGATCTGGGAGTTACGCAAGATCAAATCGCAACGCGAAGTCGAGAAAATCCGCGAGGCCTGCCGCATCGGCAGCGATGCGTTCGATCTGTTTCAATCCCGCATCCATTTTGGCGATTCCGAAATCGACGCATCACGCGAGTTTCGAATCGCAGCGCTCGAATGCGGTGCGGATACCACACCGTTCGTTGCGGTTTGCTCAGGGCCGGGTGGGTATAGCCAGATCATCGTTGGCCCACAGGACGCACGATTAACCGATGGAGTCATCATGTTTATCGATACCGGAATTACCTATGACGGTTATTTTTGTGACTTCGACCGCAATTTTGCGTTTGGGCATATCACCGAGGAAGCCCAGCGCTGTCATGAGGCGGTTTGGGATGCAACCGAGGCCGGCATTGCGGCCGCCCGCCCGGGTGTTACCGCGGCCGGGCTGTGGACGGCTCAAGCGCATGTACTGGACGCCGCCGGAGCTCAAGGTTTGAATGTGGGGCGGTCAGGTCATGGTCTCGGTATGCACTTGACCGAGCCGCCATCGAATATGCCGGGCGACGATACCGTACTGGAGCCCGGCATGGTGATGACGATTGAACCCGGCATGGAACTCGCCCCTGGGAAAATGCTGGTACACGAAGAAAATATCGTGATAACCGAAGACGGTTGTGAACTGCTTAGCCGGCGCGCGCCGCGAATAATGCCGGTCATCACGAACTGACCGGGGAAGGAATGGTAACGATCCTCTTTCCATGCAGACAGTCGGCGGTTTTCCGTTTTACTCCTAACCTACCTACGCGAACCCAAGCCCTGCAACAATATTTCGACGTCGCAGGGCGGATAGAGCGCACGTGAAATCCGCCGTTTTGAATTTGACGTAGCGGCAACCATTGGGCGGTTTTCGGCTTCGCCTCTAACCGCCCGACGTGATCCAAGCTCCGCGCATATCAGTCGACGCAGTAGTGCCCGTTCGGGCGCGCCGTGGAATCCGCCGTTATTGACCTAACCGCCCAACCGGTCGCCGACCGATAAGCCGCTAGCGGTTGCAAACTCGACTGCCGCGACCTTGCCACTACCCGCTGGACGAACGCGTTGCACGAGTATTCGCCCGCCTGACGACGCGACTGAAAAACCATCGTCGGATAAACCACAAATTGTGCCGGGCGCCGTGTCGGAATCGCCAATGTCCAACACACTATCGAAAATCTTCAATTCCGCTCCGTTGACCGTCGTCCATGCCCCTGGCTGCGGATTGGTACCGCGAATTCGGTTATACACTTGATCCGCGGGTTGCGACCAATCTATCTCGGCATCGGCTTTACCGCACCACCCTTCGTAAGTTCCCGCGTCGGGATCTTGCGGAATCTTCGACGCGGTGCCATTGCGCACAAGTTCGATTGACTCCATCATTGCATCGACACCCATCGGGAACAGGTGGTTAAAATATAAACTGCCTAGCGTATCGTCCGCTGCGATGTCCACTTCTTTCTGAAGCAAAATAGGGCCGGTATCCAAGCCGTTATCGGGCCAGAAGATGCTCAAGCCGGTTTTGGATTCGCCAAAAATTATCGGCCAATTGATGGAACTGGGCCCTTTGTGCATCGGCAACAACGATGGATGATATTGGATCGAACCCAGGCGCGGCGCGTTTAACGCCTCCTCCGGCACAAACAATGTTACGTACGCCATCACGCACAAATCGGCCGCATGGGAACGCATTTGCTCCCATACTTGCGGATCTTTAAAGGACTCGGGCTGATGCACCGGCAGGCCTTTTTCTATCGCCAATTCCTTTAACGGGTCCGTGCGGCTGCCGGCATCCGGACCGCAGTACACGGCTACAATTTCATCGGAGCCGCGCTCGAGTATCGCTTCAAGCACGCCTTTGCCAAAAGCTTGTTGCCCATGAATTACTAGTTTCACTTTCTATAACTCCGCGTTAAACGTTACACCGCACCTAGCTCTCTGGCCTGCTGAATTTCTTCGTCGCCGTAGCCGAGCACATCCCGCAACACTTCATCGGTATGCTCACCCAACAACGGTGAACGCCGAACTTCGGCAGGGGAATCGGACAGCTTGATGGGGTTACCGACCGTCAGATACTTGCCGCGGGTCGGATGATCGACCTCCACGATGGCCCCGGTTTTCCGCAGAGACGGCTCTTCCACTAAATCTTGCATGGACAAGATCGGCCCGCAAGGTACGTTCAGCGGATTTAGAATCTCCATGACTTCGAATTTGGTCTTAGTCATCGTCCACTTCTCGATTTCATGAAACACGGCGTCCAACTTCGGAAGACGTGCGTCTGGGGTCGACCATTCGGGGTCCTCCAGCCAGTCTTCACGGCCGATCACTTTAGCTAATGCTGAAAAGGCAGCGGCTTGGGTGATCACGTAGGCATAGGCATTCGGATCGTCTTCCCAACCCTTACACTTCACGATCCAGCCGGGTTGGCCACCACCGGACGCGTTCCCAGCACGCGGCACAGTGGCACCAAACTTACCATTCGGATATTGCGGGTATTCCGTTAGCGGTCCGCGCGCCAAGCGCTGCTGGTCGCGCAGCTTGACCCGGCACAAATTTAAAACACCGTCCTGCATTGCGCAGACCACGCGCTGGCCGCGTCCGGTTTTCTCGCGTTGAAACAGCGCCGTTACAATACCGAGCGCCATATTCAATCCGGTACCGGAATCGCCGATCTGCGCGCCGGTGACCATCGGCGGACCGTCATCGAAACCCGTAGTGCTGGCCTCGCCGCCCGTACACTGCGCCACATTCTCGTAGACCTTACAGTCTTCGTACGGCCCCGGACCGAAGCCCTTGACCGATGCGTAGATAATGCGCGGGTTGATTTCTTGAATGCGCTCCCAGCTAAACCCCATGCGATCCAAGGCGCCCGGCGCGAAATTTTCCGCGATTACATCGCAGCATTCCAGCAATCGGGTGAAGATCTCCTTACCTTTATCGTCTTTGGTATTCAACGTGACGCTGCGCTTATTGTGATTAAGCATCGTGAAATACAAACTGTCGACATCGGGGATATCGCGCAACTGCCCGCGAGTCGCGTCACCGATATCGGGCCGTTCAACTTTAATTACATCTGCTCCGAACCACGCCAACAGCTGCGTACATGTCGGCCCGGATTGGACGTGCGTCATATCCAGAATACGAACTCCCTCTAGCGCTTTCATTTGGCTCCTCTAATTACAATTCTAACAATTTGAACTGAGTGCTTTGCACGGCTGAGATTTTGTCCCTGAGCAAGTCGAAATGCGCACAGAAGCGCAGTTTGCCCACTAAATATTAGATACGGCATAAATGAGCATTCGAGAACATTTTCAACGCCGATCAGGGGTAAAAGTTCGCTGGTGCAAAGCTCTCATTTTATTTATACATGGTCTGTGCTTTGGTACCCGGCGCATATTCAGTTGGATCGACCCAGATATTCACCACCGCCGATTTGCCGGAGGTTGCAATGGCTTCACGGGCGCGCTGCAACGCCGGTGCGATTTCGCTGGCTTCACGAACTTCTTCACCGTGGCCACCCAGCATCTCGGAAAATTTCGAGAACGGCACATCGCCAAGCAGGTTGCCGATATCCCCGCGCTCCTCACCATACTTGGTAATTTGGCCGTATCGAATCTGGTTCATCGCGGAGTTGTTGCCGATCACAGCGAGATAGGGTGCGCCGAATCGATTCGCCGTTTCCATGTCGAACGCGGTCATGCCGAACGACCCGTCACCGTAATAACACAACACCTCTTTGTTGGGGTGGGCAAGTTTCGCGGCCATCGAAAATCCAGTGCCGACGCCGAGCGAACCGAGCGCTCCCGGATCCATCCAGTTTCCCGGCGCCCGTGGCTGCACAGCCTGTGCGCTGATCGTAACCACGTCACCACCATCGCCGATATATATCGTGTCCTCAGTCAGGAACTCGTTGAGTTCCCAAGCTACCCGATAAGGGTGAATCGGATTCGCATCGGATCTAAACAACGGCATGAGCTTTTCCGTTTTCTTTGCTTCAATCGCCCGTAACTCATCGAGCCAGACTTCGCGTCGTTTAGCGCCGCTATCGTTGCGACCCGTGGCCGCATCGTGTACGGCTTTGAGAATCGCCCCAGGGTCGCCCACCATCCCTAGCGTCACGTCCCGATTCTTACCCACCGTGCGGTAATCGAGGTCGATTTGCACGACCGCTGCATCGGACCGCAAGCGCTTGCCGTATCCCATACGGAAGTCGAACGGCGTGCCCACGATGATAATGACATCGGCCTGGTTAAACGCATCACGCCGCGTACGGTTGAAGTGATGCGGATCGCCCGGTGCCAATAATCCTCGTCCCGCACCGTTGAAGTAGGCTGGAATATTTAGGCCGCGTACCATATCGATCGCTTCTTGATGGCCACGGCACATCCACACCTGGGTGCCGAGCAGAATCGCGGGACGCTCGGACTCCACAAGCATGTCGGCCAGGCGCTCGATGTCCGCGGGATCGCCGATCGATTTACTGGACGCGCGATACCGACCGGCTTGCGGCACGACCGCGGTGTCGATGCCGACCTCGCGATCGAGAATATCGCGCGGAATCTCCAGATAGCTCGGTCCCGGTGCGCCCGCAAAACACTCGCGGGCGGCCATCGAAATCATATCGGCGACACGCTCTGTGGAGCGTACTCCGGCGGCGAATTTGGTGATCGGCGCCATCATGTCCACGTGAGGTAAATCCTGCAACGATCCCATTTTGTGCTGGGTCAGCGCACCTTGGCCGCCAATGTGCAACACCGGGCTTTCGGAGCGAAATGCCGTAGCGATACCGGTCATCGCGTTAGTGCAACCGGGGCCGGCCGTCGTCACGACACAGCCGAGTTTTCCGGTCTGTCGCGCATAACCGTCGGCCGCGTGAGCCGCTGTCTGTTCGTGGCGCACATCGATGATTCGAATGCCTTCGTCTATGCAACCGTCGTAGATATCGATGATATGACCACCGCATAATGTAAAAATCGTATCGACGCCCTCGTTTTTAAGGGCTTTGGCGGCCAAATGTCCGCCCGATACGACACTTTCCGAGCGGCTTTTCTGCACCAACGTGTCGGTGGCGGTATTGGATACTTTGATGTCCTTCGCTGCTGTAGACATATGCACTCCTCCTAAAAAAGTTCAACGATAACTAGCTAGAGACTATATCGGGCATTGCCGCGTCAGTCTAAATAGTCGGTATAAAGCTCAATGTGTCTTGCCAAATCCAAGCTGTGGTCGCGCACCGTGCGCTGCGCTTCATCTCGGTCGCGCCGCTCCAGTGCTTCTATGATGTGCATATGGTCGATTATGGAACGCTGCGCCCGATCACGTTCATTGATGCTACGCATGCGCATCGCGCGAATATGCAAAAACAAGTTGTCGGTGATTTCTTTAATTAGTCTGGAACCACTGAGCGAAATCAGCGCCTGATGGAAATTGATATTGGTTTCCGAGTACTCATCGATGTGTGCTCTGATCTCACCGTCATCGGTAAAGGTCGCAAACATTCCACGCAGCCGCGAAATCTCTTCATCGCTGGCACGCTCCGTCACCATCGCGGCTGCCGTGCCCTCAAGCGCTGCCCAGACCTGAATCATCTCGAGTATTTCGCGCTTGGTTTTCCGCACTACGAATGTGCCACGGCGCGGAATAATCTTCACGATTCCTTTTTGTTCCAACACCGCCAGCGCCTCGCGCACCGGCGTCCGGCTCACGCCGAGCCGCGCCGCCAATTGGCGTTCATCTAATTTCGGCGGTTCTGGCTCTGCGTAGATATCCATCGCCGCGATCGCTGCGAGCAACGCCTCGCATACCCTTTCCTTCAAGGCCGGCTCGGTATCGAGACGCTGCACAGAAATGGCGCTTGTGCTCATGGGTCAGTCAATCGCCGTGCTCGCGGACCTTTCAATCAGGGCTCAATCACTTTCTTGAAGGAAATCTGGTATACAGTATACCAAGTGGCGAGAATAGCGCCACACCGCGGATATGTAAACCGGGAGGGCGGCGTAGTGGTGCCCGTCTATTGGTACCGGCTACATTGATATACGGCTTTATCGAGCCAGTCTTGGCGAATTCGAATTCCCCATCCGGGGCCGTCGGGGATCTGCACCTTGCCGTCTCGCGCCACGGGAAATTCCTCGAATACACCGTACTGCCAGGGATAATAGTCGTGGCCTTCGATGGAAAACTCGACATAGGGCCCGGCGTTTTCGATCGCACCCATCAGATGTAACGTAAAGATCGTGACCAGCGATTGGTTCGCGGCGTGCGGTGTGCACACAAGCCCCGCATCACGGGCCATTCGTGCGACCCGCAAAGTCCGATCGATTCCGCCCATGTAGCATATGTCCGGTTGCACGACATCGACGATGCGGGCGTCGATGATGTGCTTCCACAACGTTAGATTATTGTCTTGTTCACCACCGGTAACATCGAGACGAAGCGCGTCGGTGACTTGTTTGGTCCATTCCAAATTCCAATACGGGCACGGTTCTTCGAAATGGCAAACGCCGTTGTCCTGTAGAATGCGGCCCAATGCGATGGCGGCTTGTGGCTCGTAGCAACTATTCGCATCCACAAGCAGCGCCACGTCGTCGCCTAATGCTTTGCGAATCGTCGGCACGATCTGCTCCGAGCGCCCGGCCCACTCATCGCGATTTCGACCGCACTCGGAACCCACCCGAAACTTAAATGCATCGTAGCCATGGATATCGCGCAACCGCATAAATCGTTGCGCCTCGTCGTCAGGGGTGATATCGCGTTTCATACTCGAGGCATACACCCGCAGCGGACGCGGAGTACCCCCTAACAACTCACACACGGATTTGCCCTGCTGTTTGCCGTGCAGATCCCAGATGGCCGTATCCAACCCCCCCAAAGCGCGGCACATATAGGACCCCGGAAACTTGTGCTCCCGTTCATAGATCCGGTCCAGTAAGTCACCCAGCAAGGTCAAGTCGGAGATATCGCTACCCAATGCGTGGACCGCAACCTGACGATGCAATACCGAAACCGAAATATCGGCATGGTAGGTTGACACCTGCCCCCAACCCTCGGCGCCGTTATCGGTTCGCACCCGCACCAACCCGACATCCTCGGTGGCAAAGGTTTCGATACTATTGATCTTCATATAGACGCCGCAAAAAACGTAGAAGAACTGCCGAGATCGCCGTTATTTTTGCTTCAAGGTGGCGACACGATTCTGTAACTCCGACCACAACAATTTGAATGCGTGACCGGCCGCGCTACGGGGCGCATAGGCCACGAGCGGTTCGCGTCGCAATCCCATCTTTTCGACGTCGCTGGAGTACGGAATATATGAGCGCAACACGCGTCGTTGAGTCTGAAGTTGGGTCATGGTATCGCGATGCAAGCGCTTGCGACCGTCCACCATAGATAAAAACGGCAGGATTCGAAGATGGTTACACTTCGGCAATGCCGTCATCTCCAATAATTGATCTAACGTGCGTAACGATAACGTCGTCGGGATAATGGGCACCAATAAGTCATCCGCCGCGCGCAGAATGTTTTCCGACAACAGCGTAAACCCCGGCGGGCAATCGATGAAGATATGCTCGTAAGCGCCGGCATAGGTGCGTTCATTACCGCTAAACTCCTGCAAAAAACGTCTGATCTGTTGCTTCGGTTTTTTCTGCGCATGAAAATACAAATCAAGATTTCGATACGACCAGTCAGACGGCAACAGGTCGAAATTCGGGTAGTCCGTTCCCTTGATGCGTTTATCGGTATTTTTCTCGAATACCCCTTCGATTCCACCCTTTATCGACGCGTCGACCCGCAGATAAAAGGACGATGCAGCTTGCGGATCGAGATCCCATAGCAACGTGCGCACACCGGAAGCCGCACTCAGGTATGCAAGATTAACGGCCGTCGACGTTTTGCCGACCCCGCCCTTTATGCTAAACAACGCTGTGATGTACATTTTTGCTTGGATCCTGCACTTTGCGCATTTTCTCAGATGGCCGAAATAGACGACCGCAATTATTGATCGGCACAGTTTACACCAACGTCTGCGAACACTTTGCGTCTATACGCACACTGGATTTCGCACAGGCATGAGGCGCGCTGGCGGGATTTTTATCCAAAACCCGTGGCACTCTTGGCCCGTGATCGGAGCATCAGGGCGGCGTTCGCTCGCGCTCGTCCCGCCCCACGATGCCGAAGGGTCACCTCAAGAGTATCCTCGCATCGGATAATATGTAGCAATGCCGAAAACCGCCGAACGGTTGCAAATTGGCCTTAGAGCCAATGGCTTCAATACCGTGCCGCCTTAAATAGCTGACTTTGAAAATATGATTGGGAATACTGGACGCGATGCACCATAAATATGGCTGGGCCCATAGTAGGCTCAGTAAAAGACTCAGACTTACTATATTTTGTGTACCTAATATATAAGTATCGAGACCCATCCCCCCAATAGAGGACAAGCTAAATGAAGTTGTACGTCGTCAAAAGAATTCGGACTAATGGAGTTTTAGATTAAGAGACGGTTTAGCTCATCAAGTTTGTTGATCGGTTATCGTAATGCATTTGTTTTCGCATAGCTAATGTGTTGAGTTTAATCTG
>Ga0224512_10002552_pt1 | contig 16613 bp, 21 predicted proteins | sample SF_May12_sed_USG_4_FD_169103 | JGI IMG/M metagenome (GOLD analysis project Ga0224512, IMG submission 169103) | Sediment microbial communities from San Francisco Bay, California, United States - SF_May12_sed_USGS_13 | ecosystem: Environmental > Aquatic > Marine > Sediment | place: USA...
TGTATTAAGAGCCAATGCAAAATTTTGTACAAAGTGTGGCACTAAAACATAAAATTAGTTGAAAAATTATTTTCTTATTGTGTAGTACCACATTCGGGACAAAACTTTGCAGTAGCAGATAGACTAGTTCCACATTCTGAACAAAACTTTCCATCTGTCTGAATCTCATTGTATGCATTTCCTACAACTGCTGAACTTCTGACTGCACCTGATGGTTCGTATTTATCATCATCAATTAAAACCGGTTGAAAGTCTTGCTCTGTCAAATATGTCATCATTCTTGGAATTCCTTTTTCCTCGTTTTTTGGATCTGGCACTGAATCACCTAACCAAAATGCAAATCTCATAAGAGTTAATTCCGGTGTAGAAAATGCTAACGTATGTTTTGACATGTAATCTTGTGCAGCTTTTTTGCCGTCAAAAACTTCCATAGTGACTATATTTTTTATTTATGTATAATAGTTTCTAGAATAGTATTCATTTGAAATGTTTTAACGAAATAAGGCCCTTAATTTAGGTGCTACAGGTATAAGAAAGATGGCTCGAAAGAAAACCTGTATGTTTTAGCTTCATTGGAGTATTTTTGCCTCAGATTGATTTTTGTAGAATATTTTTCTGATTCATGACATGTAATTTTGGTCTACTTTCTGACTTTGAAATTACTCTGCATATTTTAACAAAAAAAGGAAAGAAAAACTATTTCTGATGACGTTGAGTAGTAATCAAAAATTTACAATCAAACTGTTCTTAAGTTAATTTCAAAAGTTTTGGTGGACCGGGAGAGAATCGAACCCTCGACATCCTCGTTGCGAACGAGGCATTATACCCCTAAATCACCGGCCCAATGGACTATCTCTTAGAGTTGTGCTTTTATTCATTTTCTCAATAAATTTGACTTAAATGGATAGTCACAATTATTGTTGTATTGATTTATTAGGATTCTAAATGAATAACACTATCAATATACTCAACTAAATTATTTTTATTGAATTTAGAATTTTTATTCTAAATATCATCAATATGAGTAAATTTTTTCTAGTGGCCCGTATTTGGAATTTTTGGTCTATGATGTTTTTCCACTAAACTCTTAATCTCTGGGTTTTCATTTAGGTCCTTTTCGATTACATCTGCAAATCTCTTTGGCAACCACTTTTTTTCGTATTCAATTAATGTGATGTTTCTATCAATCTCTGTAAATTTATCTCTCAAATCCCCATAATGTCTTTCCAATCTTCTTTCTATTGAAACAAACTGTTTGTTTTCTCTTAGAAATACTAATAGTTCTTCAGCTTTTTTATCCATCCATCTCATAATTTCTTGGTTATCCATTGCTCTAGGTATAAAGTAAAATTCCTCTAATTTTGATAATGGAATTGATTTGTCTTCTATCTTTTTTGATTTACAGTCAATACAAATGGATTGTAAATATTCAGATTCTTCCTTGAAATGCAAGACAAACCAAACATACATTTCATCTTTATTCTCAAAATATTGATCCTCAAGATATCCCTGACCGTTGATAAAATCTATGTCTAATTTCTCAATATCATTTTGATTACAAACTCTACACTGATTTCCCAATCTTTCAACAAGTGATTTTTTCCAGTTCATGAAAATTTAGATTTGAATCTATTTAATTAAGTTAGCCAGAATTGACTCTAATCCTTTTGATATCTGTCATTTCTTCTTGCGGAAATATCTGAACTTATTGCGATAATATTTGCAACTTTGTATAGTTTATGCAGCTGAAGTGATTTTTCAAAAATTGTATCTCCAATATTATAACATTTGTTGTTCTATAGATTAACATAATGAATTCCTATCTTCCAAGAATGAATCTAAATTTGATAGATTGGTTTCATGTGTTGTATGCCAATTGTCTAAGTTGATTTTATCAGAAATTAGGAACAATTTAACATACATTCCTAGTGCCGTAGAATTCATCATAGATTTCAAATGGTTTGAATGCTGCGAAATACTGCATGGAGTAATTTTGGGAATTTATTCTATTGAGAAGTGTTTAGATTAATCTTGGATAAAATTCTAAAAATGGTAATCAATTGAAGATTTGATTATGTAAAACCTCAACTGCGCATTTTGTTGAACATACCCTTTTATTGAATATGTCTTCAAATTCACTATCACAGTAAATGCATTTTCTGAAAACCATTAGAGCTTATTCACAATCATCCGATTTAAGTAAATCGATTAGAACAGATCAATAATTTCCCATACTAAACTCTCAATTTTCTCAGTATCTCCCTTCATTGCTAAATGCACCATTATGTGATATTGTAAATTACCAGAATCTAGTTGATGTTGTTAATGCTAAAAGGTATGATGGGTGTAAAACAACTTTTATTCGTGCCATAACACGTTAATCCAATTGAAATTCTTCTCTTGGCCTGAATCCAAAAAAGACACAAAAGAATTTGAAAAAAAGACAGTCATTAAAACTGATGAGATAAAGCCAGAGGATTACAAAGCATGGTACAATCTAGGAGTATCCCAAGTAAATTAGGAAAATATGATGAGGCTATTGAAAGCTATGACAAAGCAATTGAGATAAAACCAGACTATTATGGGCATGGACCAACAGAGGCAATTCGCTTAATGAACTTAAAAAATACAAGGATGCAATTGAAAGCTATGATAAAGCAATTGAATCAAAATCAGATCAAGTTGAGATCTGGATGGGTAGGGCCTGGTCACTGTACAAGCTTCGAAAGTATGAAGAATCAAACAAAGACTATGAAAGAGTTTTGGAGATAAAACCTGATTACCAAGTGGCAAAAGATAATCAAGAAATTGTTAGGAAAAAGCTGACGAAATCCTAAGTATAAAAGGAATGTGGCAAAATTAGTAAAGAATGTTCACAATTATTCACAAACTATTATGAGATAATGATTACTAAAACCTCCTTTGAAATACAAAATTTATGAGAAACACAAACTCTCTATTCATCAAGTTCATCTTCATCAGACTTTCGTCTTGATGGTCGTATTGGAATATACATAATTGTCAACAAGGAAAATCTTGAAATGTAGTATATAGATCTGACTGATGAATAATTTGTAGGGGTTTTTATGTATGGATTAGCGTAGGCATACATGGTAGATATTGTTGTTTGTTCAAATTGTGGTTTAGAGTATTCTACAGACGAAAATGATTCATGTTCTCATTGCAAATTTACTCTCATGAAATAGGATATACTTTCTAATTTAGAGACTTAACTCTGTCTGCTCCACAAATTCTTCTTGTCTTCTGCAATTATTCTATTCTTCTTCTTTATTGCAGAACTTGATCTGTTAATTTTTGGCCAAACATGTAATGTCTTTGCATTTGGATTCATCATTTGATGTGGTCTCTTGTATATGACATACAGAAACTGTACATATTATAGCAATAAGAAACAGGAAAGTATGCAATTCCATACATTTTTTCTCAACGCATAATAAACTGTAAGCATATGTTCTCATATGACATATGATACTGTCATTATTGACTCACATGTTATTTTTCCTCAAGGAATGGTTGACAAAAATATCATAATTGATGAGGGGAAAATAGTTGGATTGACACATGACATTCCTGCATGTGATAATAAAATAAATGGAAATGGATTGATTTCTGTTCCAGGTCCAATAGATACTCATGTTCACTATGGTGTTTATTCTCCAATTAATGAAGCTGCAAAAACTGAATCTCATGCAGCAGCAATTGGTGGAATCACAACTATGATGAGAATGCTAAGACTGGGAGATCCGTTCACAAAGTCATTGCAAGATCAGCTTGATGCGGCATCTAAAAATCATTATGTGGATTATGCGATTCATGCTTCAATTTTTACTAAAGATCAAATCAATGAGATGAATTTCTGTGTGAATAAAGGAATCACGTCTTTTAAAATTTACATGAATTTAGGCGGTGAAATTGGTCATGTATACATGGATATGCCGCCTAATTCATACGATCTTGTAGCATATCAGGTAGACGTAACTGATGAAATAGTTGAACAAACAGTAAAAATGGCTGCTTCCCTTGGCTGTCCAGTACTAGTTCATGCTGAAGACTATGAATCATGTGGATGTGGAATTAAAACTGCAAAAGAGAAAAAACAAGATGGATTGCATGCCTGGTCTGAGAGCCGTTCTCCTGAATTTGAGGCAAAAGCAATCAAAACTGTATCTAAATTTGGACGTGATTATGGCTGTGTGATTTACTTTGTACATATTGGTTCTGAGCGAGCACTAACACAAATTGAAGAAGAGAGAAAACTTGGAACAAAAATTTTTGTTGAAACCTGTCCACACTATCTTACTTTATCTTATGAGAAACAACAAGGATATCTTGCAAAAGTAATGCCTCCGATAAGATCAGAAAAAGACTCTAAAGCAGTTTGGAATGCATTATCAAACAATCTGATCAACACAATTGGTACAGATCATGTTGCAAATCAACTAAAACTTAAACTTAGTGGAGATGATGTATGGGGTGCACTTGCAGGTTTTCCGGGAATTGGAACAGTGCTTCCAATACTACTTAATGATGGAGTGAATCAAAATAGAATAACACTTGAACAATTTGTAAAATTCACTAGCCAAAACGCTGCTCAAATCTTTGAGATGTATCCACAAAAAGGAACGCTTGAAAAAAATTCGGATGCGGACATTACCATGATAGATTTAAAAAAAGAAAAAAAGGTTACATCAGATTTGTTTGGAGGGTTTTCTGATTATATTGTATATGAAGGAAGAAATCTAAAAGGATGGCCTGTAAAAACAATTGTTCGAGGAGAAATTGTTGCTGATAATTTTGAGGTTATTGGCAAACTGGGTCATGGCAAACTAGTAGAGCGAAAAATCAATTGATTCTTTCTTGATAATCTAAAATTATGCGATTAGTTTTTATGAAAAAAACTTTAAGTCATTCTGTTGAGTCTTAAATTATTTTTTATGCTTTTGATAGTTTTTAGCATTTCTGTCATGTATCTTGAAGACTCTTTTGCTCAAAATATATCTCCTCATCATCAATGGAAAAAATTTACAGACCCTGATACTATTACATGTAAGCCTGATCATTTGCTATTACAAAAAAATGATGGCACACCTGCATGTGTGATGCCTTCCACATATCTCAAACTAGTTGATAGAGGATATGGTAATTACGACACATCAATCATGAGTAAACGCCCCGAGATGATGAATCAACTCATACAAAATATGGTGGTAAATGAAAAACTAATGCATCATTGGCATGAGATGATGCAGAAAAACCCTACCATCATGATGCAGACCCTAAATGACTGGGTAATTCAAATGAAGGAGAATCCTGAATTGATGAAAAATATGTTGGGCCCAATGACCAGTGATCCGCAGTTACGTGAAAAAATGATTCAAACAATGAAAAATCATCCTAACATGGAAAATTCTCTAAAAATGCATTCGGCGTGGATGGATTCAGTTCATCACTCTGCGACAAACTCTGAAATGCATGGTGCTGCATGTTTATGGTGTCCAAATTACCAAACGCATTCTAATTCTCATTCTATGGGATTTGTAAATTCAGACAGAATGATGGATATGATGCATCAGATGTGGGTTTCTTCTGGAATAAGTACCGATATGCATAGGCTTATGATAAAAAACCCATCACACATGGGACAGATGTCAGAACAATTGATGGAACCCATGCTTGGCGCAATAATGAATGATGAAGATTTACACCAACAAATGATCATATTGATGTTAGAACATCCCGAATTTATGAATTCTATAAGACATGATAGTTCTGAAATAAAACCCTGAATTTAAAATCATTTAGAAGATTTTACCGAGTGTTTTAATTGTAAAAAATACCAATTAAATTAATTGAGAAAAAAATCCATTGAAAAAAAATATCAAACTGCATTAAATGACTTGATTAATTATTTAAAAAATTCTAGATTCCTTAATGATAAAAAAGTAGAAGATGCATTTAGAAATATTCCAAGACATGAATTTGTTCCATCATCAGAATTAGACTATGCGTATTACAATGAACCCCTCCCAATCAAAAAAAATCAAACAATTTCTCAACCCGCAGTAGTTTCGAGAATGACTGAGTGGCTAGATGTTAAACAAGGACAGAAAGTACTTGAGATTGGTACTGGCTCTGGATGGCAAACTGCTATTCTTTCCTACCTGGTAGGTCAAGGAACTGTCTATTCTGTTGAAATTAAACCAGAACTTGTAAAGTTTGCACAAGAAAATTTAGAAAAACTAGGAATAAACAATGTCAATATGATTTTGAGTGATGGTAGTATTGGATATTCTAAAGCCTCACCATATGATAGAATAATGATTACTGCAGCTTGCACTGAAATCCCTTTACCATTACTTGATCAATTAGCAGATGGTGGATTATTAATTGCGCCAGTAGGTGACTCTTCTCAATCATTAATACTGTTACAAAAGACTAGAAAAGGAATTATTGAAATTAAAAACGAGTCACATTATGTCTTTGTTCCCTTATTGGGAAAATTTGGCAAAAAATAATTAGAACAAAATTTTATGTACAATTTTAGATTCAATATTGAGAATCAAGTTTATACATTAAGTAACATAAAAGAAATAGTTTGCTATGGTTACTAAAAAAGTGCCAAAGAAAGAATCACATGGAATATCTCCGTGGCATTCTAGTTGGGAAGAAATGGATAAAGCATTTGCCAATTTTAGAAGGGATCTTGAAAAATCATTTTCATCATTCCCCACAATCCCCATGCCTAGGTTTCCAAATATGCAAGAAACTTCATGTGATGTTATTGATGAGGGAAAGCAATTTCGAGTAAGGATGAATGTTCCAGGGGTTCATAAAAAAGATATCAAGCTAAAGGTAACTGATAACTCCATAGAAGTCTCTGCAGAACACAAAGAAGAATCTGAAGATAAGAAAAAGAACTATCTTAGAAAGGAACGCAGCCAAGTTTCCTATTTCAGAACACTTCCACTCTCAGAAAAAGTAGTTTCTGGACAAGCAAAGGCAAAACTCACAGATGGCGTATTAGATATCACACTGCCCAAATCAAAACCAACAAAAATACAGACAAAAAAATCAGTCTCTGTACAATAATTTTTTATATTTTTTAAAAATTATTTTGATTCTATAAAAATTACCTCCACTAGATCATTATTGCTTCTTTTAGTTACGGTATCTCTATTTGCATTATGGTAATTTTGTAGATGAGCTTTTCTTGTTTTTATTTTGTATTGTCGACATAATCTACAGAAATATGTAATCTGTCTTTCTGATTTGGGTTTTGATTGAATCTCATCTGACTGAAAAGTTGCAATTTGCATTGTCGAGAATTTGATATTTTTAATATTTTAATGTTGTCATATTTATGACATTATGTCATTTATTAGTAATTATGTAAAATACAAAAATTGTTGATTACTCTCTATTTGAGAATATCAAATTTGCCACCTGTTTTGGCTCTATAAATTATATCTGGTTTTCTCAGAAAAATACCTGACTCTAAAACTCCTGTGGTTTGTTTGATTTTTTGAGTAAGAGTTTTGGGATTTTTTATGGTTCCAAAATCACAATCTAAAATTATGTTGCCATTTTCTGTAAAGAATGGATATCCTCTATCAAGTGAACGTAATTCTGTCTTTCCACCTAACTTTTCAATTGATCTAACTGCTGAGTTTCTTGCAAGTGGATGAACTTCCACTGGCACGCTTCTAGTGAAATTTTTTACAAATTTTGTACTATCTGCTATGACAATGACCTTTTTTGCAAGACTAAACAAAATATTTTCTCGCAATAGCGCACCTCCTCCTCCTTTGATTACATATTTTTGAGAGTCAATTTGATCTGCTCCGTCAAATACAATATCGATATGATTAACATGATCAGCCTCGACAAGTGTAATGCCTACTTTCTCTGCAATCAATTTGATTTGCAAAGATGTTGGAATTCCTACAATGTTGTAATTTTTAAGTTTGATTAATTTTCCCAGTGATTTTACAAGTGTAGTGGCTGCTCTTCCACTACCTAATCCAATGATATAGTTGTCTTTAACTAACTTTAATGCATCATTTGACAATGCCACAATGGCATTATCGTAGGACAATCACTCTACCTCTGCCTGATCAAGCTTTGATAAAACTCTCATGATATTCCCTTTGATTTTATCTAAATCATCAGTATCATCATCAAAGTCATCATCTAATGTAGTCTTTGGCTTTTCTGGTTCTGGTAGTGCCTTGTGTTCTGTAATTTTTGCTACTTCTTTGTTAATATCTGGTTTAGTTTTAAAACTTATTTCTGGTTTTGGTTCAACTGATTGAATAATCTCAATTTTATCTTCAACTTTGGGTTTTGATTGAATAATCTCTTCCACTATTTCTTCTTTAGGTTTGATTAGTTCTGTTTTCATTACTCTTGGTTGAGGCATTGGTTTTACAATTTGTTTTTCTTCCTTTTCGAATAGTGGAAACTTTGGTTCATTTCTTGATATGTTTGTTAATGTAGTTAATTCAAATGATTTTTTAGATCTTGTTGCCGGAATTTCAATTGTTTTTGGATCTGTCTCTTTTGGGATTTCAAAGTTGAATGTTTTTTTGAAAGACCCTGGGATATTTTGTTTTGTATCTTTCTTGATTTCTTTACTTTCTGTCTCACCTTTAGAAGTTACAATCTTTGATGATAACTCATACAATCGTTCATCTAGTTTTGATAGTTTTTGATCCATCAAGGTAATCAAACCATCTCCAACTGGACCCAAGTCTGGATGCTTGCTTGCTTGTTCTAGTTTTTCTAGCTTTGCTAAAACAATTCCTAATTGATGTTGGTATTTGAGTAGCAATTTGTCTTTTTGAATTTTAGAAAATTCCACGTCTGCTTGATACAGTCTTGAAATTGTTTTGGTGAGAATATCTTTTTCAATTTTCAGAGAATTCATTTGATTTTTAATGTGTGAACTGGCACCAAGACTAAGTAGCTGATTTTTGTCTCTTGGCATTTTACGTACTGCCGCAGCAGTAGCAACACCTGCTAATGAACTAAGAATTAAAGCAATTTCTTGCATCTATGTGTACCATTTAATCCAAGAATATTTTCTGCGTTTAGCCTCTGGGAATCCACAACTTGCACATTGGTGGTGACGTTTATGAAGTGAGTTTTTACCACATCGTCTACATCTGATGTGGACTTTTTTCTTTGTAAAACCACCCATAGAAGTTGTGCCTTTAGTCATCTAAATCACCTAATGTTGTGCTGGTGGAGGTGAAATCATAACGACATTGTCTCCTCTAACTACAATGCTTCCAAGGCTTTTAGAATCGCCTTCAGCAGGAATTTCCTCTGAAGAATCGAGTAGCAGGTTCATATGTTGGTCAAAACCTAGAAGCATGCCTCTAATGGTTTTGTTTCCTTTGAGCTTTATCAATACAACTTGATTGATACTCTCATCCAATACTTTTACTGCCATATCAACGGACATCTATAATCACTTATTGACTTGGATATCGAGGCGTTATATTAAATTTCCATTGGTAAAATTATGATTCGTGCCCAGTAAGGCAAGTTTGACACCTTTTTGATAGATTATTGATGATTTCATCTAAAATTGCTTGCCCATCTTTCTTTGTGGCTTTTGTTGGATTCCCCCAAATTCCATTTTTAGTAGCTTTTGGAAATGATTGATTTGCAAGTTTTCCAAGTTTTTGGATTTGTTGTTTAGTCATTTTGTCTGTGATTAGTCCTTTTTTAGCTAAATTCATTTTAACATTTTTTGAGATTGCAAGCATTAGTGATGTTTCAACAAACCCTGCATGATCAAAATCCCTTTTCATAAAATGCCAATAAGATAACGGGAAAACCTTAATCTTGTTTTTTGAGAGTTTCTTTAGTTTGGCATCTATATTTTTTATTGGTTTTAGATTTCCATGATGTCCATTAATTATAAAAACTATTTTGATACCATTTGATAATAATGATGTACACAAATCAGAAAGAACTGTACGCAAAGTTGATTCTCTAATACTTAGATTAAAAAATGGTGCATGCTCGAATGAAACTCCATAGGTAATTGTTGGAAGTAGGAAAAATCCGTTTTTTTCTGAGATTCTTTTTGCGACTTCTGTTACAATGTCTGTATCAGTTGACACTGGCAAATGTGGACCATGTTGCTCAATTGATCCAACTGGAATTACTGCAATTTGTTTTTTCTTTAAAATTAATTTTCTAAGATTTGGATCGAACTGAGATTTGATTTCTATCATTTAATTCACTTAGATTTGATGTGAACCTTTCTCCAACGAACTTCAAGTTTGTTTTCTAGATGCATCTTTGTTGCTTTAAGTAGTGTGTCTGCTTCGAGTTTTTGCCCTTTTACTTTTATTTTTTCAAGCGTATCGTTAGGATCTACCTTGAAGGAATCCTGAAATATTATTGGCCCCTGATCCAAGTTTTCTGTAACGTAGTGTGAAGTCACGCCAACAATTTTTGTGCCTCTCTCAAATGCCTGAGCATATGCTAATGCGCCTGGAAATGCAGGCAATAAGGATGGATGAATGTTAATGATTCTATTTGGATATCTCCAAACAAAGTTAGGACTAAGAATTCTCATGTATCTTGCAAGTATAATCAAATCAATATCATATTTTTTACAGATCTGAATAATCCTCTCTTCTGCTTTCTCTTGATTCTTCTCTTCTAATGAAACAAATGGAATGTTTGCCTTCTTTGCTAATGGTTCTAATGTCTCTTCAGTACCAACTATTACTGATATTTTTCCTTTCAGAGATTCTGCATTTTTAAGAATAGTTTCAAGGCATAATGGTTCCTTTGTTACAAATACTGCAATGTTTTTCTGTGAATTAGTTTCATGATGCGTACTTACATCCATCTTTTCTTTTTTACCTAAGATTTGAATCTCTGAATCAAATTCCTTCACATCAAGTGATTTTGAGAATGATACTTCCAGATACATTCCAAAAAGACCTTTGATTACATTTTGATTCACTTTCTCTATGTTTCCACCTCTTGAAAATGCAAAATTAGTAAATGTAGCTACAATTCCTTCTCTATCTTTGCCTACAACTGTGATTCCAACCACTGTTTTTTTCATAACTTTGTTTGGTGAAGATTTTCTTATTATTAATCATTCACAGAAATCAAAATGATGCGGGAGGTGGGATTTGAACCCACGAACTCCTAAGAGATAGGGTCCTAAGCCCTACGCCTTTGACCAGGCTGGGCGACTCCCGCAACGACTTTGCCATTAAACACAAATTTATCTATTATTGAATAATGGAATGGCAAAATTTTTTGGAACTAATGGAATTCGTGGAGTATTCTCTGAAGATTTTACTTTGGAATTTATTCATGATATGACTTTGGCTATTGGAACTTATTTTGCAAAAGGGCCTGTATTAATTGGATATGATGGGCGAAAATCAAGTCCAATAATTTGCAAGGTTATTAGTTCGGCTCTAAACTCAATTGGAATTGATTGTAATATTGCAGGAATTGTTCCAACACCGTGTCTTGAATTTGCAGTAAAAAGTTTAGGATATTCTGGAGGAATTATGATTACTGCATCTCACAATCCTCCACAATACAATGGCATTAAGCCTGCCGCAAAAGATGGTGTCGAAATTTCACGAGAAGATGAATTAATAATCGAAGATATCTACTTGAAAAAAAGTTGGATCACAAACCCTTCAAAATTGGGTGATACTGGAACAGACAAGCAAACCATTGAGACTTATCTGAATGGAATTTTATCTCATATTGATTCTAAACTAATAGAATCAAAAAAGTTTAAAGTTGTTTTAGATTTAGGAAACGGCGCACAGGCAGTATCTGCACCGGATTTCTGTAAAAAATTACAATGTGAAACATTTCTTATAAATGAAAATATTGATGGAAATTTTCCCGGACGTGGTTCAGAACCAACACCACAAAACCTTTCAATACTTTCAAAGACTGTGATTGAAAACAATGCAGATATAGGAATTGCATTTGATGGTGATGGTGATAGAAGTATATTCTGTGACAATAATGGTGACATTTTAAGTGGTGACAAATCTGCACTTGTACTAACTCAGCATATCTTAAAGAAGAATCCTCACTCTTTGGTTGTAACTTGTTTGAACTCAGGATCTAATATTGAAAAAATTGCTGAGAAGTTTAATTCCAAAGTTATCCGAACAAAAGTTGGAAGTGTTGAAGTTTCTAGGAAGATGGTTCCTATTGGTGCTCTAATTGGATTTGAAGAAAATGGTGGATTCATGTATGGAAAATACAATCAAGTTAGAGATGGTTGTATGACTTTAGGATTGATGCTTGATCTTTTGGCAACTTCTGGAAAATCATTATCAGATGAGATTTCCTCTTTACCTTCTTCCTTTACCACAAAAGACAAGGTATCATGTCCTCCTAAAAAAGTGACAGAGTTAATCTACTCTCTTAAAGAAGAGTTTCCAAGTTCTGATATGACAGATGGGATCAAAATTTCAGTTGATACTAAAAGCTGGGTAATGGTCAGACCCAGTGGGACAGAACCAATAGTTAGAATCTATGCAGAAGCTGAAAGTCAAGAGAAACTAGACTCTTTAATGTCTGAATATCTCAAAAAAGTCAAGACAATCATTTCCCGATAACACTTTTAAAACCATTCCAACGTTTTGAGAGAATGGAGAATGAACCCTAAGGGTGACGAAGTATGGGAAAATCATATTATGTTAAATTTGAAACGCCAGAAGATCTCGTAAATCCAATCTTAGAAGCTGTTAGAGTAGCATCTACCAGTGGTAAAGTAAAGAAAGGGACCAACGAAGCCACAAAGGCAATAGAACGTGGTACTAGCAAACTAATTGTTATCGCTGAAGATGTAGAACCACCAGAGGTGGTGGCACATCTTCCAATTCTATGTGAGGAACAAGGTGCGGCATATGCATTTGTGCCAAGTAAACAAGAATTAGGCAAGTCTTTGGGTATTGATATTACTTCTGCCGCTGCAGCAATTTTGGATGCTGGTGATGCACAACACATTGTAGATCAGGTTGTATCATCAATTGCTAAAATTAAAGGTGGAAAGACTGATCAATGAGCTCTACAACTGAAGAAGTAATTCAATCTGAAATTATTCAAATTGTTGGGCGAACTGGAATTGCTGGTGAGGTAATTCAAGTTAGAGTTAAAGTTCTTACTGGTAAAGATAAAGGTAGAATTCTTACAAGAAATGTCAAAGGTTCTGTTAGAGTAGGAGAAATTCTAATGCTAAGAGAAACAGAGAGAGAAGCAAAGAAAATCAAATAGGTGATAATTAATGAGTCTTTTAGTTAAACCATGCAATTTCTGTGACAGACCTGTTGCTAAAGGTTCTGGTACAATGCTTGCAAAAAATGATGGAACCGTTCTATGGTTTTGTTCCTCAAAATGCAAAAAGAATATGCTAGAATTAAAACGTGATCCAAGAAAATTAAAGTGGACAAAGAAATACGTCAAAGGCGGAATCCGAAAGTAGAATTGACTGAACGATCTCTATTCATTGTAAAACCAGATGCAGTATCTAGAAATCTAGTTGGCCAAATCATATCAAGATTTGAAAGAAAAGGATTCAAACTATTGAAATTAAAGATGTTTACATTTACACAACAACAAGCAGAGAACTTTTACGGTGTACACAAAGACAAACCATTTTTTGGTGAATTAACATCATTTATCACATCAGGACCTGTAGTTGCAGCAATCATTGAAGGAAATAATGCAATTGCAACTACTAGAATTATGATTGGAGCTACAAAATCATTTGAAGCAGAACCTGGATCCATTAGAGGGGACTTTGGATTAGGATTTAGCGAGAATATCATTCACGCATCAGATTCACAAGAAAGTTTTGATCACGAATCGAGGGTAGCATTTGAGTGATCTGATTTGCACATTCGTCAGCCCATAGTGGCAGTTCTTGGTCATGTAGACTCTGGAAAAACGTCTCTTTTGGATAGAATTCGTGGAACCGGAGTTCAAGGTAGAGAAGCAGGAGGTATTACTCAACACATTGGTGCAAGTTTTCTTCCATCTGAGACAATCAAAGAAACATGTGGAATACTATACAAAAAACTTGAACAGGCAGAACACAAGGTACCTGGGATTTTAGTTATTGACACACCAGGACACGAAGTTTTTACAAATCTTCGTTCACGTGGAGGTTCTGCAGCTGACATTGCAATTCTTGTAGTTGATGTTAATCGTGGATTTCAGCCACAAACAAATGAAAGTTTGAAAATTTTACAGAGTAGAAAAGTTCCTTTCGTAGTAGCTCTGAACAAGTGTGATCAAATTTCTGGATGGAGAAAATCCGAAACAAAATTCATTTCACAAGCAATCAAAGAACAAGATGCATCAATTCAGACTGATCTTGATCAAAAAATCTATGATGTTGTAGGAACTTTGTCTATTCTTGGATACCAATCAGAAGCATTTTATCGAGTAAAGGACTTTAAATCAGAAATTGCAATAGTTCCAATTTCTGCACGTTCCGGCGTGGGAATACCTGAACTTCTTAGTGTCCTAGTGGGATTGACCCAACAATATCTTCAAAAAAGACTCAATCAGGAAGAAAAAGAACCACGTGGAATAGTTTTAGAAGTTAATGACGAAGTAGGATTAGGACAAACTGCAAATATCATTCTAATTGATGGAACAATAAAAAAAGAAAACAGCATTGTAGTAGCAAAAAGAAATTCTGTAATAATTACAAAACCCAAGGCAATTCTATTGCCTAAACCTCTTGATGAGATGCGAGATCCTCGAGACAAATTTAAACCTGTAGCACAAGTAGATGCAGCAGCTGGACTGAAAATTGCATCTCCTGATCTTGAAGGAGTTCTTCCTGGAAGTACTCTTTATGTTGCAACAAATGATGCTGAGATTGAAAAATTTACTAAACTCATTGAAGCTGAAATGAAATCAGTTTTTATTGATACTGAAACTAATGGAATCATTCTCAAATGTGACACTATTGGTTCACTTGAGGCAATAGTTGAAATGTTAAGACGCTCACAAGTACCAGTCGCAAAAGCTGACATTGGTCCTGTGAATAGACGAGATATTATGGAAGCAAAAGCAATCAAAGAAAACGACAGACATCTGGGAATTGTCTTGGCATTTAATGTAAAGATTTTACCAGACGCAAAAGAAGAATCAGAGGAGAGTCATATCAAAATTTTTGAAGACAAAGTAATCTATAGCTTAATTGATAACTATAATGCGTGGGTTGAAGAAGATACTGCAAACGAAGAAGATGCAATGTTTGCAGAATTGACTCCTGTTGCAAAATTTACTTTTCTTAAAGGAATGGTGTTCCGAAATAACAACCCTGCAGTATTTGGTGTACGTGTAGATGTTGGAACTTTAAAACATAAAATTCCATTTATGAATATGTCTGGACGCAAAGTTGGAACAATTCATCAATTACAGCTTGATAAAAAAACAGTATCTTCTGCAAAGACAGGAGATGAAGTTGCATGCTCTGTCAATGATGTCACAATTGGACGACAAATCTTTGAAGAAGAAGTTTTCTATACATTTCCTCCATCACCAGAGGCAAAAAAACTGCTTACCAAATATATGCATAAACTAAGTCTTGAAGAACAAGAGGTTCTAAATGATATAGTTAGAATTCAGAGAGAAAAAGAACCAATTTATGGCTATTAATCATTAAAGATATCTTCTTTTATTACTGTAAAATTTGTTTTCATAACCTTTCTAGCATCTTTGAATCAAAACATGCATTATATTATATCCAGTATTTTTCTTTTGTAATAACAACTATGAATTGTCATATTTTGGATTATTAGTAACTGAATTTAAAATAAAATTTGATTTTTTTAGTGCTAGGATTTTTTTTATGGTGAGTGTTTCTTGCAAATCATATGAATTCCAGGAGCTCCGACTGCTCCCATCATTTTATCTACAATCTGACCTGATTTGAACATGATAAATGTTGGAATTGATTGAACACCAAACCTTATTGAAATATTCTGATTTTGATCTACATTTACCCTGGCAAATTTCACATTAGGATATTTCTTTGAGAGGCTCTCAAATACTGGATGCATCGATTTGCATGGGCCACACCATTCTGCCCAAAAATCTACTAGCGTTGGATTATCTGCTGAAACTATCTGATCAAAATTAGATCCATTCAAATCTATGATACCAGGCTCAATTTTAGGCTGGTTTTTTTGATTGAGCATTTCGACTAATTTTTTTTGCATGATTTTTTGAATTTCTGGATCTTCAGTCATTGAATACAAGAAATTACTTCTACTAAAAAAATCATTGTTATATTGATTACGTGGAATTATTTTAAACCATAATTAGGTTCAAATTGCTTTATTGAAAATTAATCCTTTTCTGTTTTGATGGGAATTGCCTCAAATCTCCGTGATTGGCATATTGGACACTGATCTATGTATTTTGTAAAGCTAACAGAAGTGTATGCAATACCACAGTCGCCGCAAATTCTAAGATTTCGACTTAGCTTTCCCATACTAATTCTGATAAAACATTGTGATTAAAACTTAACTTTTTCAGTAAATTACCAAAACTGCCAC
>Ga0224512_10002553_pt1 | contig 16611 bp, 17 predicted proteins | sample SF_May12_sed_USG_4_FD_169103 | JGI IMG/M metagenome (GOLD analysis project Ga0224512, IMG submission 169103) | Sediment microbial communities from San Francisco Bay, California, United States - SF_May12_sed_USGS_13 | ecosystem: Environmental > Aquatic > Marine > Sediment | place: USA...
TTTCCCCCGCCAGCGGACGGGGCAGGCCCGACCCAATGCACTCGAACGCGACCAGTAGTGCCGGATAAGCACCCTCGAGACCCGCGATCACGGTGGATGGTCGTGACGCCTCCACAGCTATGCCGGCGGCGAAGCCATGGCGATGAGACCCGGTCAGCATCTCTGTCACACTCACGCCGGTTTCTTCGAACACCTCGCGGCGCACGGCATCTTCGGCCGACTCCCCCGCCCGCCATCGCCCTCCCGGCACCTCAATTCGTCCCCGGACAGCTTCCCCCGATTTGTCGCGCCTTTGCAGCAAGACCTGAGTGCGATCCTCCGAGTACACGACGGCGGCGACGTTGGCGATGACAAGTCCTTCACCGTCCATCGATGGGATGGCCAGCTTTACCCATTCCTCCCCTGTCCAGACCGGGTAGTCAATGGTCATGTGTGCGGCACCCCGACCTCGAACGACACGCCGCAGAAACCTCGCACCGAGTCGCGCGCTTCGACCTCGACGTCGGTGACGCCGGTCGGGATCGCCACTCCGGATAGCGAGCGTGTGAAAGGCTGCTCATCGGCGTGAGGGTGCGTCAGCACCCGTTCCCCCAGCACTTCGCCGCCGGCGGTGCGGACCACCCACGCGTCGGCATAGCTCACACCTTCGATATCAACCGAACGCACCGTCACATGAACCGTGAACACCCCGGGCGCCGTCTGGTTCAACTCGGCGGCAACAACCTCGGGACAATCGCCGGCACCGATCGGACTCGTTGTGACCGGCGACGTCGTCACGGGCGACGTCGTCACGGGGGACGTCGTCACCGGCGAAGTTGTCACCGGCTCGACCGTCACCGCAACGCTGCCGGCGGGCTGCTCGCCGGAGCCGCATGAACCGAGCACCAGCAGCAGGACACATCCGACGACCCGTCTCATGGCGCCACGTCAAAGGCCGCGATCCGGGTGCCGGGGCAGGTGAGAACTACCGCCACCGCGGCGGCGTTATCGCCCAACGCCAGACAGGCCTGATCCACACGCAGCTGGGCATCGGCATAAGGCGAGTCGGTGAGGGCGACAGCCAGGTCCTCGAGGGCAATGGCCTGTTCCAGCTGGGCCACGGTTGCCCCGGCACTCGTGGCCCAGCCGGTGAAGGCATCGATGAGCTCTCCATGACGGCCCGCCACTGTGTCGGGAGGAGCCAGCTCCTCGACCCGAGCAACAAATACCGCGACCTGGCCGGTATGCGCCTCGATGATTGTTTGCATCTTCGCCCTAGCCACACTCACGATCTCTCCAAGCACCCGATCGGCCACCACGGGATCGTTCAGGTCGCTCGCCGTCACCAGGGCTTCCAATTCCGCTTCCAACTCGATCGCATACCGATCGGTCAGATCTCTCGTGGCCTGATCGAGGCGCATCAGCTCATCTTCGACTGCAGGGAAGTAGACGGCGGCAGTGAGCGGCGGCTCCGAGCTACACGCGGCCCCGGCGAGGCTCAATACGAGCACGACGAGGCTAAGCCTCCGCAAGGCCGGCCTCCACCGCCCGGAACTGGGTTCGATACAGGTCTGCATACAACCCGTCGTGAGCCAGCAGCTCGTCATGGGTCCCTTGCTCAACCACCGTTCCCTGATCGAGCACAATGATGCGATCTGCAGAGAGGATCGTCGACAGGCGGTGGGCGATCACGAGGGACGTTCGTCCCAGCATTACTCTTTCCAGAGCTTCTTGGATCATCGTCTCCGATTGCGCATCGAGATGTGATGTTGCCTCATCGAGAATGAGGATCCGCGGGTCCTTCAGGATGACACGGGCAATCGCCATGCGCTGCTTCTCGCCCCCCGAAAGGCGGTACCCCCGTTCGCCGACCACCGTCTCGTAGCCCTGCGGCAACGAGTCGATGAAGCCCGCGATGTTGGCCGCCTCGGCGGCGGCGCGCAGTTCTTCAGGTGTCGCATCGTGTTTGGCGTAGCCCAGGTTGGCGCCGATCGTGTCGTGGAAGAGATACGACTCTTGGGTCACCACTCCAATCCCCCCGGCCAGCTGTTCGAGATCCCAGTCGCGCACATCGTGCCCGTCGATGAGCACGGCGCCGGAGGTAGCGTCGTACAGCCGTGGCACCAAGTAGGTCGTGGTCGTCTTGCCCGCGCCCGACGGCCCGACCAGAGCTACCAGCTCGCCGGGCTCGACCTTGAACGAGACGTTTTCGAGCGCCAGCGCCACTGTGTGCGGGGCGCCTTCGCCGACTTCACCCTCGGTGACCCCACCCCACGTGAATCGCTGGACCGAGTTGAGCCCGCCGGTGTTGCCCGCCCCATAGGAAAAGGAAACATCACGGAATTCGATCGAGCCGGCCATCGATTCGATTTGGGCCGGTACCGCAGGCTGGCTCACGTCGAGTGGCAGATCGAGTACCTCAAAAACCCTTTCAAACGAGACGAGCGAGGTGGCGAACTCGACTCTGGCGTTGGACAGACCAGACAGCGGGCCATACAGCTGGCCCAGATAAGCCGATAGAGCGACGATCGTGCCCACCGTTAGTTGCTCGTTGATCACCATCCGGGCACCGGTCCAGAAAACGGCCGCGGTCCCGATGGCGCTCGCCAGGCCGAGGGCCATGAAGAACCAGCGCCCGATGATCGCTTGACGCACCCCGAGGTCCCGGACGTTGCCGGCGTGGTCGGCGAAGCGGTCTTCCTCATAGCGGGTCCGGGCGAAAAGTTTGACCAGTAGCGCTCCGGACACACTCAGTGTCTCTTGCATGTGGGAGCTCATGGAGGCGTTGTACTCCATCTGTTGCCGGCGCACCTTGCGCAGCATCCGCCCCACTCGACGCGAGGCGATTATGAAGAGCGGCAGGATCGCCACCGCAAGGAGGGTCAGCTGCCACTGCAGGCGCAGCATGACCACGAGAACGGCAAGTACTGCCACCAGGTTGGATACCAGCGTCACAAAAGTGCCCGTCACGGCCTGCTGAGCACCGACAACGTCGTTATTGAGCCGGCTCATCAGCTCGCCGGTACGCGTCGAGGTGTAAAAGCCGAGTGACATCCGTTGCAGGTGTTCGAACAACTGGCGACGCAGGTCGAAGATGATGCCCTCACCAATGACGGCCGAGGCCCACCGCTGCAGTACGCCAATGCCGCCGCTGATCAGGGGAACAGCCACCATCGCCAGACCGAGCCAGGTCACCCAGCCGACGTCCTTGGCCGGGATTGCTCCGTCGATTAGAGACCGCATCAGCAATGGTGGCACCAGGCTCAAGCCGGTGACCACAACGATCGTCAGGAGAACCACGGCGATCAGCCCTCGATAGGGTCGGCCGTAGTCGATGACGCGCCGCAGCAGCGCCCGATCTACCTCGGGACGGTCCTGCTTCTCGTCGTACCGTACGTACGACCACCATCCACCCGAATGGAAAATGTCATCCTCCTAACGACCGCGACCCCGTCGAGTCATTGAATCTGCCGAGCTTAGGTCAGAACAAACCCGTCTCCTACGTGGCTGGAGGCGGCAGCTGCGAAGCCAGACTCACCGTCGTTTCAGCCATCTGCCAGCACAAGTCATCATCGAGTCCCGTGCGGCAGAACAATTCGTACCGATACGGGCCGGCGGTCCAGCTCAGGCTCAGGCCGTCGTCAACAACGTCGGCAACGATGCCGTCGATGCGGAATTCCCCGGCATCTCCAACGCGCAGCACGGCAAGGTTGGCTTCCTGAACGGAATAGGGCTCAACAGGCCACAGGCCGAATGCTGCCGAGAATTCGGCGTCGAGTGTGGCCGACGCAGTGTCAAAGACCAGCTGGCTCGTCACGTGGCGGACTTCCTCAGGCACCAATCCGGGAAACCCGATGTTGGGAAGAGTCTGCACGATTTCCACCCGGCTGGCCTGGATAAACCGTTCGTGCGGATCGCGCTCCCACACCTTGGCGACAACGTAGTTCTTCTCGCCGTTGGCCTCGCCCTCGATGCCGTCGTTCCACCAGTCGAGGTCTGCGCTGACCACCACACCGAGCACGTCGTCATCGTCAACTCGGAGCGGAGCCGTCGAAGTTGTTGGCACGTCACGCAGGACGGCCTCCTGGGCCCGTCGGCCAACTCCGTCGAGGAGACCAGTGTCGCCACAGGCCGCGACGACGACGGCGAGGGCCACCACGATGGCGGCGCGCCGCAGCACACGAGGGAATCTGGAATCAATCACGAGCAGAGGTTACCGCCATGGCCGCCTAATCAAGGATGTATCCGCCTGCAGGCGGCAGGCTATGGTCCGGCTCCGTGACCAGACACATCTCGCTTGCTACCGACTCCTACCTTGCCGTTCCGGGCCTCGACACCACCTTGGCGCGCGCCCTGTTGCGGTCCGTCTCGGCAGGGCAGCTCGGCGAAACCTTCCGAATCTTCTCGCCCGGACGGGTCATGGCCTTCGGCAAACGTGACGCCATCGAGCCCGGCTTTCTGAAGGCGGCGGCCGCAGCCGCCGACCGCGGCTACGTCCCGCTCGTGCGGTTAGCCGGAGGCAGAGCCGCGGTATTCCACGAAGGTACGTTGGCCTTCGGATGGACCACCCCCATCGAAGATCCCCGCTCCGGAATCCAAGGTCGATTCGAACTTCTCGGCGCCCTGATGGTCCGGGCATTCGCCCGCCTTGGAGTCGAGGCTGCCATAGGCGAGATCCCAGGCGAATATTGCCCGGGTCGCTACAGCGTGCATCACGGCGCCCACCGCAAGGTGATGGGAGTTGGCCAGCGTCTAGCCCAGAAGGCGGCTCACGTCGGCGGTGTGATCGTCGTGGACGGCGCCGCGGCCATCAACGATGTGCTCGGTCCGGTGTACGGTGCTCTCGAAGTCGAATTCGATCCAACCGCCACAGGAGCGCTCAGTGAGGTGCGGCCGGATGTGACGGTGACTGCAGTTGTTGATGCCATCGTGGCCGAATTGCAGGCGATCGCCGAAGTGACTGTGACGACGCTGTCGAGCGCGATCGTGCAGGAAGGGATGGCCCTGCTCCCTGACCATCTCGTATCCACAGTTGCCCCTGACGGACCGTCCTTGTGACGACCTGGCGACGCGCGTAGCCTCTAATCCACATGAAAAACGTCCTCGTTATCCACGGACCAAACCTGAACCTCCTCGGAACCAGGGAGCCTGATGTGTACGGCTCCACCACGCTGGGCGAGCTCGAGGGCCAAATTGCGGGATGGGCGGCCGCCATGGACCTCCACTGCTCCTTCTTCCAGAGCAACCATGAGGGTGCCCTGATTGATGCACTGCACGAGGCGAGGGCCTCTGTCGACGGCGTCGTTATCAACGGTGGAGCGCTCACGCACTACAGCTACGCGCTCCACGATGCGCTCGTCGCCATCGACAAACCAACCGTTGAAGTGCACATCTCCAACGTCCACGCCCGTGAGGCGTGGCGGCGCACCTCGGTAACAGCTCCAGCTGCAGACCACACGATTTATGGACGTGGACTGCGCGGCTATCACGACGCTCTACGGCGGCTCGTTACTCGGGCGGCGGTTCCGCCCCAGCGCGTGTCCTACGGGCAGGCGGATGCTCAGTACGCCGAGCTGCGGGTGCCGGACGGCGCCGACCCCCACCCGGTGGCGGTGCTCATCCACGGCGGCTTCTGGCAGGACGTCTGGACTCTCGACCTCATGGACTCACTTGCTGTCGATCTGCACACACGCGGCTGGGCAACGTGGAATGTCGAGTACCGGCGAGTCGATAACGGGGGCGGCTGGCCACTGACGATGGAAGACGTGGCGGCGGCGCTCGACCATCTCTCCCAGCTCTCCTCCGTGCACGGGCTCGACCTGGCTGACGTCGTCGCTGTCGGCCACTCGGCCGGCGGCCAGCTTGCGCTCTGGAGCGCAGCCAGGCCCGCGCGATATCCTGTGCAGCCCGACGTGACACCGCTGGTCGTACCGCAACGGGTGGTGGCCCTGGCTCCCGTGGCCGACCTCACAGAGGCGTTTCGTTTGGACCTCGACGACGGGGCCGTCGAGAGGTTCTTGCGACGGACGCCGGCAGCCGGGCCAGAGCGCTATCAGGCTGCTTCACCGATCCAGCAACTGCCCCTCGGCGCCCGGCAACTCATCGTTCACGGTGATGCCGACGATCGTGTGCCCGTGGACATCTCCCAGGCCTACGTAGCGGCTTCCCAAAAAGCGGGCGATGATGTCACATTCCACCTCCATCCCGGAGCCGACCACTTCGGGATGATCGATCCGGGCTCGGTCGAGTGGGCCGGGGTCATCGAATGGTTGGCCGACTAAGCGGATGAGGCAAGCTCGGCAAGCCTGCTGAGACCCTCCACGAGGTCGTCATCGCTGAGGGCGAAAGAGAAGCGGGCCGATCCTGGTGACCCGAAGGCCTCGCCGGGGACAAAAGCCACCTTCACTGCGTCGAGGACGATCGCCGCCAGCTCCAAAGACGAGGTAGCTGTTGCCCCGTTGCCGAGAGGCCGGTTCAGCATCCCCTCGACATTGGGGAAGGCATAAAAGGCGCCTTGGGGCTCAATACACTCGACCCCGGCGGTCTCATTGAGCATCCGATGCATCGTGCGGCGCCGCCGATCGAAGGCAACTCGCATCTCGGCGACCGCGTCGAGATTTCCGGTCACCGCGGCGAGCCCGGCGCGTTGGGCCACGTTCGACACATTCGACGTCATGTGCGACTGCAGCCGCACGGCAGCTTTAGCAACCGGTGGCGGTGCCACCATCCAACCGACACGCCAACCTGTCATGGCATAGCTTTTGGAGCATCCGTTGAGGACCACACACCGGTCCCGCACGGCCGGCGCCACTACCGGCATCGATGCATGCACAGCATCTCCGTACACCAGGTGCTCGTAGATCTCGTCGGTCATCACCCAGATGCCGCGCTCGGCAGCCCAGTTGCCGATGGCGGCAATCAAGTCGGGCGGATAGACCGCTCCCGTGGGATTGGATGGCGACACGAATATCAGCATCTTGGTGCGATCCGTCACGGCCGCTTCGAGCTGATCGATTGTCACCAGGAAATCGTCGACGCTGCTCGTCGGGATCAACACCGGAACCCCGCCGGCCAGCCGGATCGCCTCCGGATACGACACCCAATACGGCGCCGGCAGTAGCACCTCATCACCGGGATCGAGCAAGATCTGGCAGGTGGCATACACCGCGTGTTTGCCACCGTTGGTAACGACGATCTGGTCGGCCGTAACGTCGAATCCCGAATCGCGCATCGTCTTGACGGCAATCGCCTCGCGAAATTCGGGTAATCCGGCAGCCGGCGTGTAGCCGTGGTTTCTCCGCTCGGAAGCTGCTGCGATGGCAGCCTCGACGATGGCAGGCGGCGTGGCGAAGTCGGGTTCACCGACCCCAAACCCAATGACGTTGTGGCCCGCGGCTTTGAGCGCGTTCGCCTGGCCCGTGATCGCGAGCGTGGCAGATTCAGTGATTTGATCAATCCGCTGTGAGACGTGACCGAGGCCCTTGATCATCGTTGTTACCCTCCTCCACACGCACCTTCAATCAACTCCCGCACCCTAACCACTGGCAGGCCGATGACAGCCCTCCCTGATATCAAGCTCCCCGCTGACCTCATTCCGACCGACGGTCGGTTTGGATCCGGTCCTTCCAAGGTCCTGATCCCGAGCCTGAACGCGCTGGCGGCAACCGGCACGACGGTCATGGGAACCAGCCATCGCCGGCCGGCCGTTCGCGGCGTTGTGGCCGCGGTCCAGGACGGTTTGCGGGCGATGTACGACCTCCCGGAAGGCTATGAGATCGTATTGGGAAATGGTGGGGCGACGGCCTTCTGGGACGCCGCCGCTTTTGGACTGATCGAATCCCGTAGCCAGCATGTTGCTATCGGCGAGTTCTCGTCGAAATTCGCCAAAGTCACGTCGGGTGCGCCTCACCTGGAGGATCCGGACATCATTGAGGGTGCCTACGGAACCGGTGCCACCCTTCGTGCCGACGCCTCGATCGACGCTTACGCGTTGATCCACAACGAGACCTCGACCGGGGTCACGCTCCCAGTGGTTAGGCCAAGCGCATCCGATGGATTGATGCTCGTGGACGCAACCTCGGCCGCCGGCGCGATGGCAGTGTCGCACCCGGACTACGACGTCTACTACTTCTCGCCGCAGAAGGCGTTCGGTGCCGATGGAGGCCTGTGGCTGGCCATATGTTCGCCGGCGGCTATACATCGCATCGCGGCACTGGATGCATCATCGCGATGGATTCCGCCGTTCCTCAGCCTCAAGATCGCCGTGGACAACTCGCGCCAGAATCAGACCAACAACACGCCCGCTATCGCCACCTTGTACCTGCTGGCGCGCCAGATCGAGGTGATGCTCGAGCACGGAGGCCTCGGCTGGGCGATCGAACGGTCCGAAGCCTCGTCGGCGGCGCTGTACACGTGGGCAACCGCCAGCCCGCTGGCGGAACCATTCGTGTCCGACCCAGCGTTGCGCTCCACAACGACAGCCACCATCGACCTCGTGGACGCCGTCGACGCCGACACCGTGGAAGGCGTGCTCCGGTCCAACGGTCTCGTGGACACGTTCGGCTACCGCAAGCTGGGGCGCAACCAGCTACGAATCTCCTGCTTCCCCAATGTGGAACCGGCCGACGTCGAGATCCTCACCAGAGCGATCGAGTACATCGCCGAGCGGATCTAGCTGGTCAGGGTACGGATCTCTTTGTAGAGCATTTTTTCCTGCTTGAAGAGGTCGTGCTCGACGCGCATCCCCGCCGCCTTCGGCTGCGGGCTCTTGAAGTAGTAGCTCAGCCAATCTTGGACACCACCACGACCGCCGAGCTTGGCCAGATCGAGCAGACGAGCCAGGTCGAGCACTATTGGCGCTGCCAGAATGCTGTCGCGGCACAGGAAATCGATCTTGATCTGCATCGGGTAGTCGAGCCACCCGAAGATATCGATGTTGTCCCAGCCCTCTTTGTCGTCGCCCCGTGGCGGGTAGTAGTTGATCCGCACTTCATGGGTGATGTCGCCATAGAGATCCGGATTGTGCTTGGGCTCCAGAAGCGAGTCGAGCACGCCCAGCTTGGAAACCTCTTTGGTGCGGAAGTTGTCCGGGTGGTCGAGCACTTCACCATCGCGATTGCCGAGGATATTGGTCGAGAACCAGCCGCGGATCCCCAGTTTGCGCGACTTGATTCCGGGGGCGACGATCGTCTTGATCAGGGTCTGTCCGGTCTTGAAGTCCTTGCCGACAATCGGAACCCCATGCATCTCAGCCATTTCCACCAGCGCCGGGATGTCGACGGATAGGTTGGGAGCCCCGTTGGCGAATGGAACCCCGGCCTGAATCGCGGCATAGGCATACACCTGACTTGGCGAGATCGCAGGGTCGTTGTTCTTCAGCCCGCGCTCGAAAGAAGCCAGGTCGTCGTGCACGGCGGTCGGCTCGTGGTAAGCCTCGGTCGAACCGCACCAGACCATGACCAGTCGCTCGCCGGCGCTGCGGAATGACTCGATATCGGAAACCAGCTGGTCTGCCAATTCCATGAGGTTGTCGCCGCTCTTGATGTGGCTCGCGTCATCGAGGGCCTTCACCCAAACGGGGTCGAACACGCCGGGCAGCGGGCGAATGGCCCGCAGCTCGCCCTCGACGGCAGCAAGGTGAAGAGGCGAAAGAACACCGGAGCGAGCCGCCACGTCATAGGCCGATTCGTCGTAGATGTCCCACGCGCCGAACTCGATGTCGTCGAGCCCGGCAACAAGGTCCGATACCGGGACACCATCGATGTCACCATATTCCGTCAGGGAGCCGACCGGCTTGGCCAGTCCTTTACGGGCCAGCATCACGCCGGCCATGAGAGTGGTGGCCACGGCGCCGAGGCCGGGAGTCAGGATGCGCAACTTGCCCGCCGGAGCACTATTCACGTCTTGCCTTTCGATCTGGTACCACCAAACTATCCGACCGCTTTTCTTCGCACAAGTGAATGATTATGATATATTCTATCAGTATCACTTATGATTACTCGCCTGGCCCTCAATGGACTGACATTGGCCCAACTCAGATACTTCGCCGCGATAGCCGATGGTGGAACGTTCGAGGACGCCGCGGCAGTCCTCGGCATCTCTCAAAGTGCGCTGTCTCAGGGCATCGCCCGGCTCGAGGGGATCACCGGCACCCGGCTCCTCGAACGTGACGGGCGCCGCCGCCGCATTACCGACACCGGCGCGCTGGTCGCCGATTATGCCCGGCGGGTTCTCGGAGAGAGCGAGACGCTGGCGAACGATCTCGATGCACGTCAATCGGGCACCGCGGGCCAACTGCGGGTTGGGCTGATCGATGCCGCCGCGCTCTATCTTCTCAAGGAACGCATCGCCGCTTTCCGCCACACCCATCCGGAGCTCGAGTTATCGATAATCGTCGCCGGCTCCGATGACCTGGAGCAGGCCTTGCTGGACTTCCGTATCGACCTCGCCGTGGTAATTGGGCCCACGAGCCGCGCCGAGTCCATTCCCCTTCTCACCGAGCCGTTGCACGTCTACAGGGGGCAAGGGTCCATCGCAGACGCAACGTGGGCGCTCTATCCGGCCGGCTCTCGCACGCGGGCCGCTATCGACTCGGGACTCGCCAGGGCCGGAATCGATCCGAATGTGACCGTGGAGAGCGGTAACCCCGCCGTGCTCCGCGAGCTCGCCGCGCTCACCGGAAGCTTCACTGTGCTCCCGACCGGGGTCGCCGGAGCGGTAGTCGAGCTGGAGCCGATCATGGTGAACGTCGCCCAGCGTGAGGTCCTACTGGCGACACGGACCAGCCGGTCGGCGTCTGAGGTCGTGGGCACTTTCGCCGCCGCAATGTCGTCATAGAGCGGTAGTCCGATTGGATGTAATACTGCTGCGGTGTGCCGCGACACATCATCCTGCTCGCTCTGGCTCTCGTCGCCACGGCATGTGACGCCAGCGCACCGGCTGCTCAGCCGGCTCCCGCCGCAGCGTCATCGACCGCGTCAACAGCATCACCCCAAGTATCGTCATCCGTATTGAGGCCGGCGGCCACAGCGACGACGACCGACCCGGCTCCGGTGCCCGTGACGCTTGACCCCACACTGCCCCTCACTCCGGGCGGCGAGATCGTCGGCGCTCTACCGGACGGCACAAAGTACGTGGTGACACTCGAGGCCACGATTGATAGGAACGTTAGAGGTATTAGCGGCGCTATCGCCATCGATCTCGCCGACGGTACGTCGCCGATCATCGGTATCACCACTTTCGCCTCGGGGCGGGATCAGGCGAGCGCAGCAAGGCACATGGAAGACCTCAAGTACACTGTGGAAATCGATCGCTCAGCAGTGCGGATCGAGATCTATCCCGAGATCGCGGCCCGTATGGGCGCCGGACTCGAGAACCTCTTGGACGCGACCATCTCGGGGCGCACGGTGAGTCGGGGCCGCAGCTTGGCCCGATGGACCGGGACCGAGTGGCATCGGGCACCCCCGATCGCTCTGGCCACAGAGGATCATGCCGACTGCTCGGCAGTCGCCACCGGGCGGATCATCATCTGGGAGGACCGCAACCAGCCAACCATGGCGTACGACCCGGCCACCGACTCCTGGACCGAGGTCGCCCCGATCCCAGCGATAGGAACCTAAGCGTCTTCATCTGGCGGATCCTGCCAATCGCGGACTTCCCTCCGTTATGGTTGGCGGTACGACCTGGTATCCCTGGCCTTTCATGGATCGAGGACCATGACCGACGGGCTTCGCGCGACGGGACTTCACAAGAGCTTCGGCGACGTCGCTGCGCTGCGCGGAATCGATCTGGAGGTTCCCCGCGGGCAGTTGTCCGGTTTCCTGGGGCCGAACGGGGCGGGCAAGACCACGACAATGCGTGGAATTCTGGGCCTTGTAGCGATGGACGCCGGCAAGGTGACTTGGGAGGGTCACCCGATCGGCGAGGATGATCGCCGCCACATCGGGTACATGCCCCAAGAGCGCGGCCTGTACCCCCGCATGAAGGTCCATGAACACATCGCATACATGGGTCGCCTCGCAGGGCTTGATCGGACAACCGCAAGCAGGCGAGCGAGCGAGTGGGCTGAACGGGTCGGTCTTTCTGACCGGGGCGACGATCTGATTCAGGAGCTCTCCACAGGCAACCAACAGCGTGTCCAGCTCGCGGTGGCTCTGGTGCACGAGCCGGTCCTGATGATTCTCGACGAACCATTCGCCGGGCTGGACCCAATCGCGGTCGCCACTCTGTCCGAGGTTATGGCGGAGCAGGTGGCACGAAACGTGAGCGTCGTGTTCTCCAGCCATCAGCTGGAGCTGGTGCAGGACCTCGCCGAACAGGTGACGATCGTGGCTGCCGGGGAAACGCAGGCCACAGGAACCGTCAGCGAGCTTCGTAGCCGGTCGCCCAACCGATTGCTCGAGATCCAGTGGAATGGCACGATCCCCGACTGGAGCCCGCCAGACAGCGAGCCTCGGGAGGCCCCAGCCGGGGTGTCGAGATTCGTCGTGCCGGCGGCGACCGACGCCGGTGCGTTGGTCGCGAGCGCCGCGGCTGCTGGCCGGGTGTCCGCCATCAGCTTCGAGCCGCCCGGTCTGGACGAAGTGTTCCTGGAGTTGGTGAGTCAATGAGCTGGCGGCTGGTTCGAGAGGTGGCGTGGCGCGAGATCGTGACCCGCGCTCGAACGAAGGCGTTCCGCCTTATCACCGGGATCCTGGTCGTGGTGTCTATCGCAGTGCCGATAATCACTGCGTTGTTACCGGACGGAGGAGACGATCTGCGTGACGTGACCATTGGCCTGGTCGACGTAGACCAGGCCACCGAGGAGCAGATCAGCGCTTTTGCGGCCGGCAGCCTGAATGTGACCTTCAACGACCTCACCGGATCGACTGTGGAGCAGGTTGACCAAGCGTTGTCCGACGGTGAGATCGACCTGGCGCTGGAGCCTGGGCCCACACTGGTCTGGAACCGAGCGACTGATTTTGAGATCGCCAACATCGTCTATTCCGTGCTCCAGCAGCAAGAGGTCCTGGTCAAAGGTCGAGCTCTGGGCCTCGACCAGACGGCCATCGCTGAACTGCTGACGCCGGCCGTGCTCCAGGAGCGCTTCGCAGACGAGGCAGACGAATCCGACGAGCTCGTCGCCACCGTTGCCTCGATCGGGCTGATGGCAGCGTTCATTATTCCGCAAGTCTTCGGCCAATTGGCGTTGCTGAGCGTCGTTGAAGAGAAGTCCACCCGCGTCATCGAGGTTCTGCTCAATCACATCCGCCCTCGCACTCTTCTGCTCGGCAAGGTCATTGGTATCGGGGTACTGGCTGTCGTGCAGTTGGTGGTGGTGGTCGGCGGTATGATCGCCGCGCTCGCGCTGACGAACGCCATCGATGTCCCCGCCGCGATATGGCGATTTGTCCCCATAATTCTGGTTTCCATCCTGGGTGGCCTCGCCATATACAACACGCTCTTTGCATTGCTCGGCTCGCTCATCTCGCGCCAGGAAGACGCGTCGCAGGTCATGCTGCCCATCTTCATTCCCATCATGGCCGGCCTGTTTGTCGGCCAGGCGGCCATCATCGGCAACGCCGAGACAACCCTGATGAAGGCCCTCACCCTGTTCCCGCTCACCGCGCCCATGCTGCTGCCCGTGCGGGTGGCCCGAGATGCAATTGCGCCCTGGGAGGTTGGACTCTCTCTCGCTCTCCTGGTGCTTGGCGTTTGGCTGCTCATCCGCATTGCGGGGCGGGTCTACGAGTTCACGCTGCTGCACACGGGGTCACCCGTGAGCTGGAGCCAGTTAGCGCGGCTCAGCCGGGGAGCCGCACTCGACTGAGAGGTGATGCGTCTCGCAGATACGTCACGCTGGGGTGGGCGAGAGTACGTAAATGTCACTAGGAGCGAGGAAGATAACGAGCGCAAGGGTGCCGATATCGCGCACTCCCGGATTCGAGCGATATGGCTCGATAATTGTTGATCGGCGTGGCTGGTGATCGCGTGTTCCTCGGAGATGGCAGGGCGATGTGTGGAGCGCATGCCTGTCGCACCTCCCCCTGGGACCTCTGGTTCATGGGCTATGCGATCAGGTCGGCCAGACGCAACATCAATGAAACCTCCAATGTGTGGGACGGGATCGGTTTCGTTGCGGACACGGCCGAGACAGTCGAGCCACACCGATACGAGGCCGGCGGAGCGGTCTGAAACGCGGTTACGTCGGGTTTGGCCGAACCGAGCTCACCAGAAATGACGATGGCGTCAAACCAGTCCTCGATCCACAACGCATCCAACTTGTCACCTTGGGTGTCGGAGGCGCCGGCCGACACCAACGCGGGGACGTCATCGAACAGGCGATGAGCTTCACTCGACCGGTAGCTCCCACGCCAGCCTGGACGGTTATCTGGTGCCTTTGGCCATCGCACCGACCGCGAAACGGAGGTTGCGGGGTGATTCACCGACCCGACGGATCGCATAGGGAAACCAGTCGTGGCCGAACGGCACATAAAGCCGAACCCGGTAGCCGCGTCGTACCAAGTTGGACTGGAGCTCGGGACGTACACCATAGAGCATCTCGAATTCGAAGCGATCACGCTTCCAGCCATGCTGGTCGGCCAGGGCCAGGATCTCTTCGATGATCACGTGATCGTGGGTGCCGAAGGCGTTGTAGGTGCCGGCATCGAGGGCGGTTGGCGACATCAGCGCCGCGACCACCTGCCGGTAGCGGGTGTCGATCTCCTTGCGTTTGCGGACGGCGACCTGGCCCGGTTCGGCGAAGGCACCCTTGACCAATCTCACCCATGCCCCTCGGGCCGCGAGGCGGGCGACGTCGTCGAGAGTGCGGTGTAGGTAGCCCTGGATGGTGATGGCTGCCGGTAGGCCGGCGTCTTGGAGTTGATCGTGGAGCCCGAGGGTGTACTGAGTGACTGACCGGTCCTCCATGTCCAGCATCAACGCATCGCGGCCAGGACGGGCCCGGCCTCCCGGAACCACTCCGGCGACCGTCTCGGCCAACTGGACCACGTTGCCGGTGCATGTTGCCGGGCTGGTGAGCAGTCCAAGCTGGGTCGGATCGACCGACAGATGGATGTCCAAATCTGCGGTGGCGAGCTGGCCGGCGATCCAGCCGAGCTGATCGATGGTGGCTGCAATGATCGCTGGGTCCTCAACGTATTCGCCGAGGAAGAACAGCGATGAGGTGATGCCCTCGGCACGGAGTCGAAGAGCGGCCTTGAGAGCTTCAGTCGTCGACTCGCCACCAACGAAACGGTGGACCAGACCTCGGAACGTCTCACGGCTCTGCACAAAGCCAGTAATCCGCTCGGATCGCGCCAGCCCGATCATCGCCTTCTGCCACAGTTTCATGAGGCGCCCGGCACTGGGAACGGCCTGTTGAGTGGCCACCCCTGCTCTGATGGTCCATGGGCCCGAAGCTGCTCGAGACGTGTGTAGGCATCCGCAACATCCGGGATCGCACCGGCTGGCGTCCACCAACACACCGTGGAGGCTTCCTTCAATCGTGCGAACCACTCGCGGCGGCGATGCAGATAGCTGGCGTGGCCGCTCTTGTATACATAGTGTTTGAGCGACTCGAGATCACGCCACACTGAGCAGTTCACGATCACCAGCGGGTCCCCGATGGCCGGCACCGACACGAAGCTCGATGACTGACCGTCATCGTCTATCAACCGCCAGATGAACCCCGGGGTGGCTTCGGCGATGGCGTTCATCGGTTCGAGAGCAGCAACGAACTCGGCCGTCTCGTCGGCATCCAGCGGATGACGAAGCCGGGCCACATTCAATTCGGCGAGGTGATACTCCATGAAAGTGACACTAGCATGTCACTTAGTGAATGGTGCCGTAGGCTGAGGCAATGCGAAAAACCGGGCAGCGAATCGATGCACAGACCAACCGCCGCCGACTCGTGGACACGGTCGGCCGGCTGCTGGCCCGACAGGGCACGCTCACCCTCACCCAACTCGCCACCGAATCCGGTGTCTCGCGGTCGACCACGTACCGCAATTTCGCCACACCGACTGCAGCGATCGAAGCGTTCATCGACGAGTTCCTCACCGAGTTCGAGCCCGCTGTCACCACCAAACCTGCCACCAGCAGTGATCCACTCCAGCAGCTCACCGATCTCTGCACCCGCTGGGGCATGCTCGTGGAGGAGCGCAGCCACGCCCTCATCCACGTCCGCTCGACGGAGGGGTTCCTCGCCCGAGTCCGCCGAGGAGACCCGATCATCGGACGCATCCACCGCATCGTCAGCAACACCATCGAAGACGCCATCGACCAGGGAGGACTTCCCGCCCTCGATGTCGACTACGCGGTGTTCCTCTGGAACCTGCTGCTCGATCCCCGCGAACTGCTCGACCTGGCCGAACACCGCAACCAAAGCATTACCCAGGCCACCCACGAACTCACGACCGACTACCTCAATATGCTCCAGCACTTCACGGGCACGCGGACACAGTGGCCCCCACTCCGGCTGCGAAGATGAGCTCCGGCGGCGTCGACCGTGCCGGTCGAGACGCCGGGTGCCGTCATGGTTCAAGAAGATCGGCCCCTCCTCTCGCTCACCGACACACAGGTCGACGGCGCGAGCGGTGCGCGGCGCCAGCGGGATGGTGACGATCTTGCCACCCTTACGGGTAATCGTCAGGG
>Ga0224512_10002554_pt1 | contig 16610 bp, 14 predicted proteins | sample SF_May12_sed_USG_4_FD_169103 | JGI IMG/M metagenome (GOLD analysis project Ga0224512, IMG submission 169103) | Sediment microbial communities from San Francisco Bay, California, United States - SF_May12_sed_USGS_13 | ecosystem: Environmental > Aquatic > Marine > Sediment | place: USA...
AACCAGTTGTCCTGTCCAAATTCTGGATTCTGATGCGTCGTTACACCATCATCAGAGTTTCTAACCCATACATCTGGAGAATCCCAGAATCGAGAACCTGTGTATTGATCAAAGCCTGGATCATCAGATGCGTCTCTTATGTATAGATCAGCATTAGGATCACAAACTAAAAGTCCACGATCATGAAAACTATCAAGCATCTCCATCAAATGTTTTCCACGATAATCATCCAACTCTTCATTAATTTCCATAACGGCTTCCGCACCATCGGGCATACTAGCGTTATTTGATATCTTTTCATGACTCAAGATTAATGTCTTCAATACAGCATCTCTTGCAACAATTCTTTCATCCTGATTTACGGAATCTCCTCCTATTGCTCTGTATATGTTCCACAATGAGGCGGACCAAATTTCACCATTTTTATGGACATCAAACGATATCCAGTCACCTGGATAGGTTTTATTACCGTCTACTCTACGTAAACCATTAGGAGCGAAGATCCAATCCTCAAAAACCTCTTTTTGAAATCCACCACCATGTTCAGAAAAATAAAGTGTTGCCAAAATATCACCAAATCCTTCACCCATGGCACCCATTTCATATCTATTTGTTGTAGGATTTTTAGATGCCGAATTACCTAGTTGATCCCTTTGAATTGCATGTCCGTATTCGTGAAGCATCACATGACCATCTTCAGCACGATCTGGTTTGCAACTTCCAGAGTTACCAAAATGCAGTTTAAGATCAGAACCAAAGTAAGCACAACCAGATGATCCACAACCTTGATCATGAGGATCTGCTTCAATCTGTTTATTATGTGCAGAAGTAATTCCTAAACTTTGGATATATCTTTGAATCGTATCAATGTGATAATAAACATTTACTGCTTCAAATCTCTCATCGTCACTTGGGTATTCGAAGTCATTAGCATTTACTTCTTCAGGTATTGTGGTATTTGGCGAATTAATATTTACAATCTTACAGTATGGACCATCAAGTTTGTGTTTTCCATTTTCAAGTTTGATATCCCTTAAAGTCCTACGAACTTGTTCGTTATCTATGGTACTCTGTGCAGTACCATCAAAACCACAAGTGGCGTTAGTAGCAGTGGGATCACGAAAAGTATTGTCATTAGCTGTTACAACAGGATTTGGATCAAATACTAAGCCTCTCCCATTTATCGCAACAATAAGGTCTTCTTTTTCAAGAATTTTTCCGTCATATGCATCAATTATAAATCTCCAATCATGAAAAGGATCACTTTTAGTACATACAATAACTAAATATGCTAGTTTTAGCCCCTCAGCTGTTGGATAATACACTTGTTCTGACTTGCCTGGTTTCATACGAATCTCTTCATCAGAAACGGATTCGACTGCAATTTTTACCGCCTCCTCTGGTTTTAATTTTTTATCAGCTATAGGCATAGCAACATGCGTATCTGCAGGAAAACTAATATTCAGTTCTTTTACCTTATTATCTTTAATCTGTACAACAATTGTAGAATTCAGAATAGGGATTCCTCCTTTATTTGGTTGCAAACGACAAATTCTGCCTACAGTAGTCTCTACATCTCGTATTACGGTTAGATCTTTTTCCTTAGAAACATCAAGTCTTAATTCATCTGTATTATCTAAAAGAAAACTTTTGATCGAATCAACTTCATCTGCTTGTATGCTAATTGGAATATCACATCTTACTTTTTTTGGAATTTTTTTATTTTTATCCCATGTAGTGTTTGTATCAGATAATTTCAATTTTTTACTAGTCATAATTTCTAAGCTATTTTGAATTATATAAAAAATAATAGAATTATTATTGTTGAGATTTAACAGAATATTTAAAAACATACATTATGATAATTCAGACTGAATTTCTCATATTCTAGAGCTTTTTCCCTTCTTTCTAGTCTTAACTATCATTTTCATAAATCTAATCTGTATCTTGATTTGTTTTATTGATAAGTTATCCTTGAAGGTCATATGATCACTTCAATTTTATTTTTAACATTTTGAATTTTTTCTAAATTTTTAGTATTATAGAGTCTCTATTTTGCAAGTTGCAATCTTCAGTTCTTAATCATGATTATGTTCTCGTCTTACTCTTTTATTTAGCCATTCTTTTAATCTTTGATACTCCCTTTCTGATCTCTCTGTTTTACCGTACTTTCTTTGGATTGTCCCAATGTCTTTTTCATGCAAATCAAGATTCTCATTGTCATGAGTATGCATTATACATTCTGGACAATCATCTATGTGTGGCATTCCAAGAGTATGTCCAAGTTCATGAATCAAGGTACTGGTCAGATTGTATGTTTTGAATGTGGTGGAATTCTCTGGTGAATAATGAATAGGATCAACTTTCCAGGCCTCAATTGGGTCACCGGTTACAGACCACAAGTAATCATCATTTATCACAAGAGTTCCCTCGTAGGGATGCTTTGGTGGATAGGCATAACCTAAGATTCGTTTATGATCTTTTAGATATTCATCCTCATCTGTGTGATTGAATACTACAGTAATGTCAGGGTTTTCATCTTTTTTAACTAATTTTAATTTTATTGGAATCTCCAAACCCCATGTCAACATTGCAAGATTCATTGCGGTTTTTTCAGTAACATCAGAATTTTCTCTAATGTCCTGTGTTCCTTTGATTAATGCATAGGTAACAACAGATTTATCCCATTTTACTTCAGGCTCTCTTTTAGAAGGTTTATCAAGGAAGAATGATAAACCGATTTTTTCTTTATCATCAGGATGAGCTGCAGTTATTATACATAATTTGGGTTCTGTTTCTTTCACAGTTGATTTTTTGTCTTTTAATTTTGTATCTTGTTTTTCATCATTATCTTTTTCATCAATTTTCTTTATTTGCGAGTAGTCATCTTGTTTGTTTGCAAGTTTATCTCCCACAAATAGTTTTATAGAATTAATGATTTTCTCCGTTGTCAGTCCTACTGAAAAACTTACCAAAGCAAAAGTGTAATGATTATTGGTTCCGCCAATAGTTAGAAGAAGCCATGCAGATACTGCAAGAAGTGGTGCTAAGAAAACAAAACCTAATGCTTCTAGAGTATTGTGTACTTCTTCCATTCTTAATTTGAATTGAGCATTTTTGTATTCCTTTTCAGCATTAAGTAGTGCCTCTTCCAGCTGAGCTTTGTCTTTCTGATAAATTAATCTCATTTCTGTAGACATTGTATGTAAATTTTGATCATACTCCATTTTTTGGAGATCATTTTCAACAATTCTAAGATTTGATCGTAATAATTCAAATTCTGAAATTTTATCAAAAAATTCCTCTCTAAACTCTCTTATCCCCATATACAAATAACGTATGTAAGCTCCCAGAATCCCTGCAACTATTATATATATTGGAATCTGCAATCCGCCTATTTTGCTATCATCAGATTTTATTCCTCCGATGTTTAGCATCCATTGGGTAGAATTATCAATTGTAAACTTTTCAGTAGAAATTGGAAATGTTTCGATATCTCCTACAATTTCTGGAGGGATATATGATATACTCAAAATGAAACTAACAACTATTGCACTAATTGCAAAAAATTGTAGAACAGGTAATTTAGAGAATTCTTCAGGATGATTAGAACGGAGTGCATATATTAAAACACCTATTAGAAAACCTGCACCTATAACAAGATAAATAAACCATACAAATACAGAACCAAAATTAAGACTTGTTGGATCAGACAATAAGTTATTTATGAAATACGATATTAATAAGAACGCCTCAGAAATCTAATGTTGAAAATAATTATTTTTTAGTTTTTATTGCTGATTCCAAGTCATTAATTGTTGTTTCGCATTTTCCTATCCATTCATGATCGTCTTTCTTTTTAGCCTCTTCTAATTCAGAATATGCGACTTTTAATTGGTACCATAGCTCGGCCTTGGGATCATAAGATCTCTTTACAGTTTTTTCTCTCATAATAAAAAAAATACAATCTGTTGTCTATTAGGCTTTCTTTTATGTTAGATTTAATCAAATACTTTTCTATCAATTGTGAAATCTAATATTTTATATGATAAATTGTGTGAAAATTTGTTCTTTCAATTTATTTAATTAGACGTTGCACTTCTTTTGAACTAGTGAGTCATAATCTATCAAGTAATAATATTGGACAACCAAAAGAGAAACAACTCCCTAGACAGAGAGCACTAGTCCTTCAAGGCGGTGCTGCAATGGGAGCATACGAAGCTGGGGTATATAGAGTACTTTATGATTGGATTTATAGACAAATTAAAGATGAAGAAAATGTATTTGATATACTAGCTGGCACTTCTATAGGATCAATAAATTCTGCAATATTGTTAAATCACGTATTAAAAAGAAGAAAAGAACAAGGTATTACTAATAAGAAAAGTTGGGAATGCTCTGCAGAAAAACTAGAAAAATTTTGGACAAAAGATACCTCGACTTTAACAACAGCAGAATCTCCTTTGTTTGAACATTGGTGGAATTACATGTATGGTCTTGTTCCTAATGCTGCCACATCTGGGCAAGCTAGAAGGCATTATTCTGTAAAACAATTAAAGACATTTGGAGCAATCAATGTTTTTTCTCCAAAACTACCATTCAAACAAGATACCAAATTCTTTGATTATTCTGCAAATAACCCAGTATTATACTGGGCTCGCTATACCAATGAACCACTTAAAAATATAATTCGAAAACACTATTGGGATGATAAGAAATATCCCATAAAAACAAAATCAGAAAATAATCAGCCAAGACTACTTGTGATAAGCATCGATGTTGAAGCAGGCAGAACAGTTGCATTTGATAGCTATGGCAAAGTCAAAAGAGATCAGAATAATAAGCATATCTTAAAAGATGAAAATGGGGATGTACTTTACTCTTGGCAGACAGAGTATGAGGATGGTGATGATAATATCACCATAGAATATCCTAACGGAATTCAATTAGACCATGTTATTGCGAGCTCGACAGTACCAATTAACTATGATTATACTGTAATTAAGGTAAAAGACAAAAAAGGAAATGAAACGTCACGATTTTTTTGGGATGGCCAATACATTAGTAGTACACCACTGCGAGAGATCATAAATGCTCATCAGAAATATTGGAAAGACAACATAGAATCTAAATTAGGTTATCAAGGACTTGAGGACAAAATTACTAGTGTTGATCAACAAGATAGATATGGTATTCCAAATCTTGATGTATACGTTGTTAATGTTTGGCCTACCAAAGAAAAACCTGCTCCACAAGATCATGATGGACAACTAAATAGAAAAAATGACATCATATTTCATGACAAGACGGTATACGAAGAAAAGATAGCAAATTTAGTAAATGACTATGCAGATTTAACTAGAGATCTAATTGAGATTCTAAAGAAAAATGCAGTAATTGAAGGGAAAACAAAGGAAATCGAAAAAAAGCTTAAAGATTTGCTCCATAAAACAGGCAAGAGTAAATCTCGCAGAGATAAACCTAGAACATATTTGGAGATTTTAACTGGTGGATTCATAATTGAGCGAATTATGCGAGTAGAACTGGCAAGTGATCATGACACTATTTCAGAGAAATGGGCTGATTATTCACGTCGTACAATATCTGTATTATTAGATGAAGGAAAAAAAGATGCATTAAAGACACTTACGAATAATTTGAGAAAATCAATCGATGCAGGTTTACAAGATCCTATTACAAACAAAAAACCTTCAGCAGAGATCAGGAATAGATTAAGTGCTCATTTAAGAGAAACTGATGATCTTCTCAAAAATTATGAGCCATCAAAATATGGTGTTATTATGAATAAACTATGGTCATTCATTGATTTGGTAAATAAAATGAAGTCAGAGGATGATAAAATAGGATTAACACCTAATCAATCTTCTCTTCTTTTACCTTGATCAGAGTTTGTTTCTGTTTTTTTATAATTTATTTTCAAGATACAATTAATCCAAGTTTAATTCAACTACAAATGAATAGTGAGATAATGCTTATGATCTGAAATAATCTTGACTTTGAATTGAAAGACATTCATTCTTTATTTCATTTTTATATTAATAATAAAATACGATTGACCACTAATTCTATTTTTAAAATTAAATCTCAGAATGATATATCACTTTTTATAATCTTGAATTAAAATAAGTATCTATAAAAAAGATTAGTTTGGTATATAGACGAATAAATATTATGTAATGAAAGTTATTTTATTTCTTCGAGTCTTTTTTCTAGAATTTCAAGATCCTTTATTGCTTGTATTAGGCCTAACTTGATTCTCGAAACTTGTTTTCTGTACCCAGGAAGATGGTATTTTTCATATTCTCGAGCTTTTTCTAATTCTTTCTTTTTAGACATAACTATCATTTTCATAAATCTGATCTGTGTCTTGATTTGTTTTATTTCTGAATTATTTCTAAGAGTCATATGTTTACCAGATTTTATTTACAACATTTTTAATTTTTTCTTATTCTAGATTATCTCATAATCTATTCAAAAAGTTACAAAAACATATTTTTCTATATAATAATAAGGTGCAGTTTTGGGTAGTTTAGAGTAGTTTTGCGCAGTTATAGCAGTCAATGGTACAATAATCATATCATCATTACACCTTGCCAACAAGAACTCTACAGATACAAGTTGTTTTAGTTACGTAAGAATTCTATAAATGATACATGGATTCAGTCACAACGTCTAACATTTTTTATAGTGGAATGACGTTATGATATCATCAGAATACTTACCCCCTAAGTTAACGGAATTTCCGATGGAGTTAGGGGTCAACTGTTCCTGATTTTTTCATCATTACTATCATTTCAACAGGTCTTGTTCCATCAATAATTTGATATTGTCTCTTAGGTCCTTATCATCACAAGAATTAACGTAAATATTTCTTTGATTAAACCAAGCTACTGCATCAGCTAACTCATAGGCTCTTCCCTCATCTACTCTCATCATGTTCCATTGTTCAATCGTATCTCTCATATAACTATCAGTCTGAACAACAATATCAGAAAATTCTTGTTTACGGGAATAAACAAAGTTTTCAAGCTCGGTTTTGATTGAATTTAACAGATGATAATCAAAGTTTTTGTGAATGTTTACTTTGGGTTTTTTGTAATTTCGTAGTCTGTCGTGGTTTAGTATGTAATTTTCAATGTGTTGTCACTGGACATGTAGACACCATACGTGAATGCCATTAGAATCAAAATTCAGATTATGATGTACTTGCATTCTTTGCTTTTCAGAAAGTTCTGACATGTGAATGCTATTAATTCCAATGTCATTGTAAATTTTGTTGATTATCTCTTGAGTTCCTACAAGAAAAGCAATATAATTTCTCTGACCTTCTCTTTTATTATCGCCTGATACATCAGCCCCTCCTACAAGCATATCAAAAATAAATTACATGACATTATATGATTTGACATCATTGTGGTATCATCATCAAACTCTAGCTCCAATTGATGCCAAGATACTACAAAACTTTTCTTCTAACATTTGTGCAGACTCTGGATCATCTTGTGCAAGTATTACCGGAGTTGAAATGCCACTCCATTTCTTTCCTTTACCATCTCCATTTACCAACTCATTGTATGATATCTTTGCAGCCCAGCGTCTACCGTTGTTTCTGTTTGTCACAAGAATGATCATTGGGATGTGTAGTTTTTTAGCCAAGATAATTTCTGGCATGCAGTCATCAGATGATATTCTACGCTGTTTTTTCTTTGGTTGGTCCTTTAGTGTATATGACTTGTTGGAACCTACTGCAACAATTTCCATAATATTCTCTTCTCCAGCGCCATCTAGATCATAACTAGTAATTTTCTTCTTTTTTATTATAAAATCAGGTTCACCTGCACCATGACCATCACTTACCTCAAAACTCACATCGCGTAGATATTGAGCCATCTCCTCCTGCTTTTTGTGCCCTATGGCACGGTTTGCAATGCCGTCTTGAGTAGTTAGTAGAGTCTTTGTGTTTGAATCACCAGTAGATCTGTTGCTATCATTATCGTCATTATTATTATTGGTATTTCTGATTCCATTATCATTATAATCCGAATCAGAAGTTTCATTTGTCATCGTCTTGTTTTGTGTATTGATTGCCTCGATTCGTGATATCAATATCTCATAGGTATTGGGATTTTGTGCAATCCATTCTTGTACTGCCTTGAGAATGTCATTTTGTTTTTGTTGATCGTCAATTAACTGGACAATCTTTTCATCTTGTACATTTTGATGTATTCCTCTTTGTTCTTCATTAATGTTAAATCGAGATATGTCATTGATAATATTTTGTTGGTTTTCTGTAATTTTCTTCATTTGAGGAATTATGGTATTAGTTAGTTTTGCTGTGAAAGATTCTAGCTTCTCTTCTGTTTTGTCTTGCATTTTTTCTGTAAAGTCATCTAGTGTAGGTGTGATTATGTGGTTTACTTGATCGGTTATCTTGGTGCCATCTGCCCTCAATCCAGTGTCTTCTTCTTGTCCAATGCTTTCCCCAAATGAGACCATCTTGTAAAACAAAAGTTCCAGTAAAACAACAAATGATATTGCAATTGGTATGACAACATATTCTTCCTGGTTGGTATTATTATCATCAAATGTAATGCCAAATGGAGATAGCAATAAACTATGATACAGTATTACATACGTTATTGCAACTGCAGATATTGTAGGGGCCGCAAACCTAGATAGAATCCTGATTATTCCATTTGCAGAATAGCCTTTGAGTGCGCCTGCAAACAAGGGAATTACTCCCAAACCTATAATAATTACAAGATCAAAAAGACCATCATTCATTGTATGGATCATCTCCTACTTCTTTTTTAGAGTCAAGCAATACACGTCTCACTTTGGCCTGATGTGATACAAGTGCACTCTTGAATGAATCAATCTCGATACCAATATCAAGCATTCTCTGCCGTATTACAGACAAATCATTCAGAGTAATCCTGATTGTTTTTTCCACAATATACTATAGTGAACATTTTATAAGAAAAAACAGGTATCTAAAATACGAATAGATAGGAAGGATTTGTGCGCATGACACTTGGAGGAAGAAGTAAATCAGCTGCGGGAGGAGGAAAAAGACCATTTAATTTCAAGATAGAGGCGGATCTCTGGATAATCTTAGAACTTCTTGCAAAAAAGACTCAGATGAACAAAAACCAGATAATCAATGATGTTCTTAGACCTACTTTGGCAATGGTTGCCAAGACCTCTATTGTAAATATTGAAGAGGTAATTCAGAGAAGAATACGGCAAGAGAACAAAAACAGAAAAAATGATAATGCGCAAACACTGCGCTCATTTCTTGCAATGTTTAAAACATTTGATGATGAATACAAGGAAAAATCGGCTGATAGGAAATACGATGATGACATGTCATCGCATCAAGTGCAGGAGACACCAGCGGACATACAACAACATCAAAAGACATTTGCCCAGACCGTAACTAGCAATGCAGAGACTGCGTCAGACCTGAATATTTCAATTAGCATGCTGCAGAACTTGTTGTACACTTTTGAGGTTATTGATATCAATACACCATACACTGAATCATTTGTAAGTGGTGCAAAGCTACGATGTGATATCTACATTGCAGAGTTGCAAAATGTACTACAAAATTATAAAAATTTCCTGGGGAAGACCAAGCTAGACTCTAATGATTGGTACAAACAAGAGATAAACAAGAAAAGAGAGAATCATCCCAATAAACACAAGAAGACATTCACACTAGCTGAGTTCAGAGAAGAGTTTGCCGGACTTGTTTTAAGGATTAGAAACAAATGCCTGAATACATGTAACAAGACACAAAAAAAGACAACATATGAAGAGGATGCAATTTACGAGTCCTGCAGGTATGTCTCTGCATCAATAAATGAGATGTGCAGAGCAGATACCGATTTGGTCATTGACTCGTACAGATATGATGATTCATCTGGATCTCTAGGTGTGGGTATATCAGAACTTAAGATGTTTCAAAAATGTGTAATTGACAGGGTGTACTGTGACGGGAAGCCTTGCAAATTTAGTGTTATGGTACATGATGATGAGGATGAGTCTGTTAATTCTCACTCTGATTTGACAATCAGATTCAAGCCTTGCAGTGTTTTAACAAATGAGACAATTACAAAACACACCGTAACAATAATGTCTGGATGCATGGAGTTCTCTTATGACGTAGAAAAACAATACAAAGAGACAAGCACATCATCATTTATCGACTATCATCGAGATAAAATTCCTAATTTTAAACTATGATTCAAAAATAATAAGTCAATTTTAAATATTTTTTAGATACACAATATCTCATTACAAAATAAAGCAGATCACTGTTGATACGGTGATTCTTTTAGTTCAAATTTGATTGGGAGCATGTGATGCATGGGGATATAGTTATGGAAGTAGTTTTCATACCCACGTGGAAATAATTTAAAAAAAACTGATGTGGTAAATATTATTCCTGTTTTAGTTAAGAATGTATTTTTTAGAATGTTCTATATGAATTGGAATATCTGAATAGAGCTTGGATTAACACTGTATTTTCCCATAATGAAATTATTTTTGAATCATGATAAGTATTGGACCTTAAGAGATTTGAACTTGCGATTTCACACTTTTGGTTCGATGCAATGCCGGACCAAATTTATCTCAAAAATGGTCTGTGCCTTATCACATTGAGTGCATGTGACAACATAGCTGGTAAAAAATATACTTTTAATAGCTTTATGCTAGTACGTAAAATGAATGCCTGGTTGGTTTAATGTAAAATCTGATTGGCAAAAAGATAAGGATGGAAATCCCATTAAACATTCTGAAATAGAAAATGGTGATCAAATAATGATCCTTCTAAAAAAAATCAACATTGGAGACAATAAAGAGTGGTTTAAAGCGGCCAAAATCAACATATCATTCAAGTTTGAAGTTGATGGAACTGAACATGAAAAATCCCTTGGAACTTTTACAGACGTGAAAGATCATTCAGACTTGTCAATTTCCAACATTGTTGTTTTACCACCAACTAAAATTGAAAATTACATTACTATTACTGTTAACGCCATGGAGATTGATCAGGCAGAAAGTTTACTTAGCAAGATTCCAATTATTTTGGAAGGCGCTAAGGAGATTACAGGAAAACTTCCTATTCCTGAAAATTTAACTAATGCCCCTTTTGATATAATTGGTCATGCAGTCAATATTGCTGCTGCCTTAAATGAAGATGATGTAATAATGAGAAAACAAATCAGTTTCTTTGTAGAGAAAAAATATCCCGAACTACCCCCTGACAGATATTTTTACACTGGCAACTATGATTTTGTTTCTGAAGAAGAGAAAAAAGAAGAAAATTGCTCACATGTTATTCTGAAATTCGTTAAAGCATCACAATAACAAATATGCAATCAAGTTTTTCAAGCCAATCAAAATATCTTTTAATAGTAGGAATTATTGGATTTCTATTACCATCGTTTTTTGTGATGGGTGATTCTTTTGGAGATGACATCAAAACTAGGACGCCATCTTTTAGTCATACAGATTTAAAAGATCAGGATGAAAGAAATGCCCAACAAACACCTCATGATAATTCGATTAAGTGGAAAAAAGGACAAGATGAGATTCCTTATACAGTTGACGAAAAATGGAACTTCTTAAACAATAATTTGATGGCTGGAGAATTTACCCGAACCTGGAATCATACAATAACAGATCATGAAAACCAGAAATTTAATGGAACTATGCATAATTGGTGGACAGGTCTTACACTTTACCGAGTAGGAGAAATCGATACTGTCTCAGGCACTTATGAAATGGATTTTTTTTATTGGATTCAGATATTTGAAGACAATGACCCTGCAAATTTTAAGCAGATAGAGCCTGATGTTGATTTTGTAAATGCAGTAGATTATGAAATAGAAGCTGCGAAAGGAATTATTCAAAAGCCGCATTACTATGAAGCCGATATAAAAGGAGTATTTTATACAGATATGGATTTTCAAAAATTTCCATTTGAAAAATTGAATCTAGAAATAATAATTGAACCGTGGATTAATGATGCTAGTTATAGTTCTCTAAGTGATTCAATTCAATTTCAGCTTTGGCCTTTTCGTGCTTTAGAACCTAACACATCAAGTCCTGGTTATGAGATTGTAGGATATGATGTGGTAGTAGAAGATGTGCCATATTCAGAAGGAGATACTTTTTCTAGGTATAAAGCCACATTTGAAATACAACGAGAGTTTGTCGGTTCTATTCTAAAGTTTATTGCACCGATTTTGCTGATGTCTGGTCTTGCAATGGCCGCATTGATATTTCCCAGTGAGGAATATATGACTAAAATTGAGCTAAATGCAATATTTTTACTTGGCATTTTATTTTATGTCCAAGTGGTTAGTGAAGAAATTCCTACTACTGGCGAGATGACTATTTTTGATATTATTGTAATGATGAGTTACAGCATCATTGTTGTGACAATGATTATTCCTGCTGCAAAATGGAAAAAACGAAAAGTCTATGAAATAAATATGTACAGAAGAGAAAAATGGGATGATTTTCTGGAAGAAAAAAAGGATTCAATTCATTCAGAAATTACATTTCTTTCAATACGACTTAATGCGGTAAAATCAGAAGATGAGAAACATACGATTATAGAAAAAGTTAATGATCAAGAAAAAGCATTAAGACAAATCAAACATGATGAAATACCCAAAGATGAAGAAATTATAGAGGTTTTTGGTGTTGATAAAAAAGATATCAAAAAAATAGAAGAGATGAAGGAGAGTATTACCAAAAAAGATGCCATAGAATTTAGAAATCTTCGCGAGTCGAACAAAAAATTTAACTATGTAGCATGGGCTTCTATTGGAATAATATTTGTTACGACAAGTGTCACAATAATGTCAATATAAGTAGAATTGTAATTAGTGTAAAATAATTATTTTACAAATAGATTCGAGATTTATGTGGGGGGGGCTCGTACTTTTCACACACAACCCCCCGTATCATACAAAGAGTCAATATAATGCACCAATAATTATCACTGTTTCGTGATTTCTGTAATCCCCCATACTAAATTTTATTCTCATCTTAATCCTCCATGTCTAAAACAATATCAAACGGGAATATCTGCTCTATTCTTTCCTTATAGTATTGGGTTGCGTTAGGAATGCTTTCAACAACAGACGGATCCAATTGCACACTTAACACATTGTTTGCATTACCTGTCCCTGCCCCACCACGGGAAGGCCAAGATCAAACAAGAGTGATTGTGCCATCTTGTTTTTTTCTTCACGAGATACAGAACTCATGTCATCAGACATTACAATTATTGTTCCTCCAGTATGAGTTGACCACCACAATGGGTTCTCCAAGTTTGGTGCAAACCTTGCATCGAAATCAAAATTGCCTGGCTCATCAAACGTCATGCTTGCAGTAGTGTATGGCAAAATTGTAGGTCCTACCCAGTCAAACAAATGCTCTTCCCCGACCCTGCCGGTGCCAGAGTCTTGGATTCGAATAATTTCAGGAGTATTGTTGTAAAACTCTACTTTGGAATTATTTGTATGGATTATCAGATTGAAAGGCTCAATCTCGGGTTCGTTGTTGTTCTCAGGCAGTATAGTAAAAAGTTGATTTTTGCTAACCAAATCTTCCATTTTAAAATCCACACTAGTATCAAAGAATAGCAATGCACTGACTTTGGAGACGTTCACTTCATTGGCATGTGTCCCACCTTGAAGCCTATAATAATTTCCGTCTGTTGCCTTGATAATCGAATAATAGGAGTTGTGAGGAGGCAAAGAAGTCAGAGACATTCCACTTTTTACCTCAAAGTCATCCTCAACATTTACAATTCCTAATTCGTTCATTATGTTTTGAAATTCATTTTTAATTAGAAACGAACCCAGGTGATCAAAGAACTTGTGTTCTGGAAGATATTTTTCATGTTCTTCCATCAGAATATCCCATGAAACTTTCTGCCATTCGCCAACGGTCTTTGAGAGAAATGTCTCATCAATGATATGTTTGGTTTTGTCATACTGTAATGATCCAAAATTATCCTTTTGGAATATGATCAGTTCATTGTTGTATGGATTGTTATCAGTGACAGTTTCTGAATATTTTACTTGGCCATTTTTTTGGATGACGTTTTTTGTCCATTTGCAACTGTTTTCATCCCAAATATGTGTAGAATTGTTTTTATTCATATTCCCTTTGGAATCAAACCCATCTGCACCGCAAAACGAAAACTGGGACTTGGCCCAATCTCTTTTTTTCAGTTCAGAGACTGTTTCTGGCTTTATGCATGATGGAAAACTGTTGGACTTCTTGAAAACTTGTACCAGTCCTTTTTTGCATTGTATTTCATCAATTGGAACTCCTGACTTGAATTGTTTTAACGGAGATAAATTTTCTGAATGCGCTTGACTTGCCATCTCAATGAAAGAGCCATATTTTGTATTCTTTGAGTAATTCAATAATTCAAATCGGTATTCAAATGGGCATCCAGAATCACATATCCTGTCAAGATAAAATTCTGCCTTTATTGGAAATGGAAATTCATCTACAATCCATAGTTTGTTTTGTGGGTTTATCTTAGATTGTAAAATCACTGCATCAAAGGATCCTGCCTCAACATCAATCGTATCTGACTCTATGACCTCAAACTTGTGCGGAATTATTCCAGATGGAATCCACTGATCCTCTCCTACAAAGTCTCCAGGCACAATATTACCAGACATCTTTTCAGAAGTGTAACTTGCAAGTAATGCAACTGAGTCCTTGAAGGCATCACGGTACTGCTTTAGTTCATGATGTCTACCAAATGGCTCTGCTGCCTCTTTTGCAAACTCTATCTCTCCGCTTAGTGTTTTACCTTCATCTAAAATCATCAACAAGACAGTCCAGATAATCTTAACTTCATCATCAGTTAATCCCATGTGATTGTCTCTCTTTCAAAAGTTATCGCATTGGACTTGAAAGACTTCAAGTTCATTATTGAATTGTAGTTTAATCATCTAGGCACCTTGTCTTGGCCTCTTTGACCTCGATACCGCTTCTTTTCTATAATTATTTCATCCATTTTTTCTATTTCATCTCCTATTTTTTCTGAAGAACAAGATAATTTTTTCTGGCATCTTTCCTAATAGGGATCTTTTTTATGCAGATATAGTGAATATGCAATATATATTCAGAAAAAATAGTTCATAATTTCTGAGATTAATTTTGTCTCTAAATTATTACTTGTCTGTCAATCAGAAAATTATTTTGATTTTGTTCTTGCAAGTAAAACATCTTCTAATATTTCTTTAAGGGAACCGTAACTGCTTTCAAGCTTGTTTAGTCTATCTTGCAAAAATATATTGTCTCGTTCAATCTCTCCTACTTTTTTGTCGCTAATCACTATCTGATGCTTTAGCTTGTCTTTAAGTTCAACTGTTTCAGATATTGTAAGGTATGGTACAGCTTTTACATATTCGGCCAAGAGATAGTCCGAAGATGGCTTGTAATAGTTTTCAGCATGACCCATCAGCTTCTCGACATCTATGGTTTTGCAGGCACGTTCTGTATTGGTCTTGAAGAATTTGCGAAATCCGTGAATCTGCTTGAATTCATAAGTGCCGGAATTACCTTCTCGCAGATTTGTCTTTTTCAAAAACTGACCCATCATGTTGGCTATGGTTTTTGATGCCAAGGGTTTTGCTTTTTTGGGTTCTTTTCTCTTGTCTTTGCGATATGGGTTATTGTCCCAGGAATCCCTGATTAGCGGTGACTGTAAAGTTATCCTCTCACCAATTGATTCTCGTGAGTTTTTGTACTGTTCCAATGAATGATAGCATTCTGGTGTGACAAATGTGATGTATTCCTCTCTTTCTCCCTTGTAGACTGTAAGCCTGGCAGCAACTACAACTTTTTCTCCGCCATCACTATTCTTTTGGTAAATTGGGAATAGATCTCCCCAAGTCATACCATCAAATGCACCTACTCGAATTCCTGAGCTACTACACATTAGTATAACACATTTTGTTCTGGTATCAGCTGATTCTAACATGATTCGAATCTCTTCAATTGTAGGTGCCCTGTCACTACCGGTCTTTTTTGCATGAGGAATTATCTTGGATATCTTCGACCAGTTTATTCCCTCCTCAACATCATTCATCTCAAAAAAATGCTTTAATGCACCCTTTGTCTGCTGTAAAGTGGAACCACTTACTTTTGACTTTCTCTCCTCCACGTAATTAATAATCATATGCTGGACGGTCTTTGGATTCTTTTTTGCTTTTTGAAGTAACTGATCAGCTGTTATGTTACCATGAAACTCCAAAAACTGTACAAGCTTTTTACAGTATGATTCTTTTGTGGCATCAGAGTGAAACCCCTTTAGAAAAATCTTAATGGATTTGGTATGAATATTGTCTTGAATCTCTTTTGGAATCATGAAATGATATTATTACGAATAACAAAATTATAAGTATTTCCACCTTATTTGTAGTGCGGGAGGTGGGATTTGAACCCACGAACTCCTAGAAGATAAGGATCTGAACCTTACGCCGTTGACCAGGCTGGGCGACTCCCGCATTGTTAATTTTTAAAATCGAGAATAAGTT
>Ga0224512_10002555_pt1 | contig 16609 bp, 17 predicted proteins | sample SF_May12_sed_USG_4_FD_169103 | JGI IMG/M metagenome (GOLD analysis project Ga0224512, IMG submission 169103) | Sediment microbial communities from San Francisco Bay, California, United States - SF_May12_sed_USGS_13 | ecosystem: Environmental > Aquatic > Marine > Sediment | place: USA...
GACGTTTTCAGTACGGCACTCATGACTGGTCCTCGAGCAGACGACGGGCGCGTTTCAGATCCTCCCAGGATTTACGCTTTTCACCAGGACTTCTTAGCAGGTACGCCGGATGGTAGGTCACCAGCACGGGCGTACCGGAGACGGGCTCCTTGTGGACCTGGCCGCGCAGCCTGCCGATGGCGGTGGCGGTTCCGAGCAGGTTCTGCGCCGCCACTCTGCCCACCGCTATGATCACTTTCGGCTGCACCAGTTCAATCTGGCGCTTGAGATAAGGCGCACAGCAGGCGGTTTCTTCAGTTTTTGGATCCCGGTTCTTGGGCGGCCGGCACTTGATGATATTGGCGATATACACCGACTCTCGCTCCAGGCCTACGGCGAGCAGCATGGCGTTCAAAAGCCGCCCGGCCCGGCCGACGAAAGGCTCCCCCATTCGATCCTCGTCAGCCCCCGGCGCCTCTCCGATGATCATCAGCCGCGCATCGGCCGCGCCTACACCGAACACCGTCTGCGTCCGGGTCTGATGCAGCCCGCAGCGGGTGCACCCGGAAACAATCCGCTCAAGGGTAAGCAGATCGGCATCCGAAACCGGAATCGAGACGTCGACAGGACCGGATCCCGCGCGCGGGATCTCCAGATCATGCGATGTGACCCGAGAAATTGCTGCCGCCTCCCGGGAAGGGGTACTCGCCGCGCGGGACTCCCACACGGTAATGCCCATGGCATTGAGACAACTCAATTTGCGCTGGTCCACGACCACCCGCGTATTGTTTGCCAAGAGCGCGATCCGCTCAAGGCGTCATTTGCTGTTGCGCGTATTCTCGGTCAGAGAGGCCGCCGCTCTGATTCGCTCCATTCGGCGACGACGAATATGTATGAGAGTGAGCACGGGGCCGGAGATCGCGTAGCCCAAAGAGGCAACAAACAAAACAAGCGGCGGATCGCTGGAAATGAAAACGAACAGAAGCACCACCGCGAGCACACTGACGAAAGGAACACGGCCGCGCAAATCCAAATCTTTGAAACTGTAGTAGCGGGTATTGGTTACCATAAGAACGCCGGTGAGGATAGTGACGGCGAACGCCACCGGCAGCATGTCTTTACCGGAGGCGCCGTAGTCCGTCGCCAGCCAAACCAGACCGGCAATGACCGCCGCCGCCATGGGGCAGGGAAGGCCCTGAAAGTATCGCTTGTCGGCGGTGCCCAGCTGGGTATTGAAGCGCGCCAGCCGAAGCGCGGTGGCCGCGGCGTAAAAAAAAGCCGCCAGCCATCCAATCTTGCCCATACCCGAAAGCGCCCATTCATAGGCCACCAGCGCCGGCGCAAGACCGAAGGAGATGACGTCGGAGAGACTGTCGTACTCCGCGCCGAAAGCGCTTTGCGTGTTGGTCAAACGAGCGATGCGCCCGTCCGCGCCGTCCAGCACCATGGCAACGAATATCGCCGCAGAGGCAACGTCGAACTGGCCGTTCATGGCGGCGACGATGGCATAAAAGCCGGCGAATAGCGCCGCAGTGGTGAACAGGTTCGGCAACAGATAAATGCCGCGGCGCAGGCGCGTCTTGGCGGAGCCGGCAGTGTTTATCTCTGTGGGCGCGTGGTGGGAGTCTTTCTTCTCAGGCATGGGAAGATAATAGCGCGAATGGCAAGGAACGCACCACGAGGGCTCGACGGGGGAGTATTGCTAATCCCCTTTCAGCTCCGCCAGCAGCGAAGATACCGCGCGAACGTGGTCCCCGACCTCAACCCGCGGAGTCGCGTCAACCGGAGCGAGTAGCTCGAAGGAGCTGGCAAAATAAACGAAACCAAAGCGGCCTCCCTGCCCGATGCGCTCCCCCGGGGAGCGGTCGAAGCGGCAACGGGAGACCGGCCAGCGGGACGACGCCGCCATTACCACGTCGTCTCCCTCGTCGCTTTGCACGTTGACCGCGTAACAGTCCGGCGACGCGCTCAAGCTTCTTCCCAGCCGCGCCTCGCCGAACGGTCCGAAATTCGTCCAGTAGTGCTTCACCTTGCCTTCGCTGGCGCTGAAAAAAACCGTAATTCCAGGCGGCCTCACCTCGATGCTGATACGAAGCACCGGGCGTTTCAGCCAAGGGTCTTCGTAGCTCTCGACGAAAGCGACTCGTCCATCGACCGGAGACAGCAAACCCAGCGGTACCGCCGGTGGGCGGCGTCGCGGCACTCGATATAGCCAGAAGAGGAGCGCGCTCAGGCCGAAGGCGAACGCAGCCGAATAGATAGCCTTGAAATAGACCGAAGCGACCCCTGCCGCCAGAGTGACAACAACCGCGAAAAAACCTTCACGGGCAATCATGCGAAGGTGTAACAAGACGCCCGACGGCGGTCAGGCATAGCCTGGCTCCAGAATGAACCGGCATCTTGCAATGCGCGCATACGCCGGAAAGACCGGTCGAGCCTTAAGAGTGCGTCATCGGCGAGGGCTAAGTTGAAAATCGATGGATACTCGATTCTCAACATGTTGCTAATTCTTCGCTTTGTCTACTAGTTTGTGCTCGCGGATCCAGGGCATCATCTCCCGCAAACGCTCGCCCACCTGCTCGATGGATTGGGCCTGGCTCAAGCGGCGCATTGCCTTCATCTTCGGCGTGCCGGCCAGGTTCTCGAGAATAAATTCGTGGGCAAACGCGCCGGACTGTATCTCCTCCAGGATTCGCCGCATCTCGGCGCGGGTTTCCTCGGTCACTATCCTCGGCCCGCGGGTGAAATCGCCATACTCGGCGGTGTTCGAGACCGAGTAGCGCATATTGGCGATGCCGCCTTCGTAAATCAGATCGACAATCAACTTGACCTCGTGGAGGCACTCGAAGTAAGCCATTTCCGGCGCGTAGCCGGCGTCCACCAGCGTCTCGTAACCGGCCTGGATCAGGGCGGTGAGACCGCCGCAGAGCACCACCTGCTCGCCGAACAAGTCGGTCTCGGTCTCTTCGCGAAAGCTGGTCTCGATGATTCCCGCGCGCCCGCCCCCAATGCCGCAGGCGTAGGAAAGCGCCAGCTCCTTGGCCTGACCGCTCGCGTTCCGAGCCACGGCGACGAGCATCGGAGTGCCGCCACCCTCCGCGTAGGTCGAGCGAACCAGGTGTCCGGGCGCCTTGGGCGCGATCATGATGACGTCCAAATCCGCGCGCGGTTCGATCTGTCCAAAGTGAATGTTGAAGCCGTGGGCGAACGCCAGCGTCGCGCCCTCATTGATATTCGGCGCAATGTTTTCGCGGTAGAGCCGCGCCTGATGCTCATCCGGTGCGAGCACCATGACGATTTCTGCGGATTTAACCGCGTCGTCGATGCTCTTGACGGTAAGGCCGGCAGCCTTCGCCTTCGCCTCCGACGCGGATCCGGATCGCAAACCGACGATCACGTCCACGCCGGAATCTTTCAAATTATTCGAGTGGGCATGTCCCTGAGAACCATAGCCGATCACCGCCACCTTCTTCGATTGGATGAGTGAGATGTCGGCATCCTTATCGTAATAAATATTCATTGATCTCTCCGCACGTGACGAAGTCCGTGATGAAATTCAGCAGTATTTTAATATCGACCGCCCGGTAACGATTCGGAATCGAACGGCGCCGCCGCTAAAGCCTGAGAGACTTCTCTCCCCTGGCGACGGCCAGCGAACCCGAGCGCACCACCTCCAAAATGGATTTCTTGTCCAAGGCCTCGATGAAAGCGTCCAGCTTATCCGCCGTTCCCGTGAGCTCGATGATGTAGGACGTGTTGGTGACGTCCAGAACCCGCCCCCTGAAGATGTCCGACAGTCGCTTGATCTCTTCCCGCTGCGGTCCCGCCGCTTTGAGCTTGATGAGCATCATCTCGCGGTCGACGTGACGGCCTTCGGTGAGATCCAGCAGCCGTACGACATCCACCAACTTATTCAGCTGCTTGGTGATCTGCTCGACGATGGCCTCGGATCCGTTGGTAACGAGCGTCATCCGTGAGACGGTTGGATCTTCCGTCGGAGCCACGCTCAAGGACTCGATGTTGTAACCACGCGCGGAAAATAGACCGGCGACACGGCAAAGCGCGCCGGGCTCGTTTTCCAGCAACAGCGAAATAATGTGACGCATTCGGTGAAAGGCTTGTTTAAGCTAGCTCGCGATTCTTGCAGAGTTCGGACAAGAGCATTTCATTGTGGCCCTTGCCGCTCATCATCATCGGGAAGACGTTTTCTGTGGGATCGGTGATGAAGTCCATGAACACGAGCCGGTCCTTGAGCGCGAACGCTTCTTTGAGCGCGCCTTCGACGTCGGAGGGCTTCTCGATAGTCATTCCCACGTGGCCGAAGCTTTCCGTGAGCCGGGCAAAATCCGGCAGTGAATCCAGATATGAATGCGATTCGCGTTTTTCGTACATGAACTCCTGCCACTGGCGCACCATGCCGAGGTATCTGTTGTTCAGATTAATTACCTTGACCGGCAGGTTGTACTGTTTGGCAGTGGAGAGTTCCTGGATGCACATGACGATGCTGCCCTCGCCGGTGACACAAGCCACGGTCGCGTCCGGGTAGGCGAACTGCACGCCCAGCGCGGCAGGAAGCCCGAAGCCCATGGTTCCAAGGCCACCCGAGTTGACCCAGCGACGCGGCTTATCGAAGGGATAATATTGAGCCGCCCACATCTGGTGCTGACCCACGTCTGAGGTCACGTAGGCGTCGCCGCCGGTCACTTCGTAGAGCTTCTGCACCACGTACTGCGGCTTGATGCGCTCGTCGGACCACTCGTACTTGAGGCAATCGATGGCCCGCCACTCGTTTATCAGCTTCCACCAAGCGTCGACGGCATCGGCGTCGGGGTGGTGGTTGCTCTCTTTGAGCATGCCAATCATTTCCCGCAGCACGCTGCCAACGGGCCCCACGATGGGCACGTGAACCTTCACTGTCTTGGCGATGGAAGACGGGTCAATGTCGATGTGGACGATTTTTGCGTCGGGGCAGAATTTTTTCACGTCGCCGACCACGCGATCATCGAAGCGGACGCCTATGCCGATGAGCACGTCACACTCGTGCATGGCCATGTTGGCCTCGTAGGTGCCGTGCATGCCCAGCATGCCGACGAACTGCTTGTCGGTTCCGGGATAGGCGCCGAGACCCATGAGAGTGTTGGTGATCGGATAGCCGAGCAGCCGGGTAAATTCCCGCAGCTCTTCCGAAGCATTATCAAGAATCACTCCGCCGCCGGTGTATATCATCGGCCGCTTCGCCGAAAGGATCAGATCCAGCGCTTTGCGGATCTGGCCGGCATGTCCCCGCGTCACCGGGTTGTAGGAACGCATGGTCACTGTGGCCGGGTATTGGTAAGGAATCTTGAGGTCTGGCCGGGTCACGTCCTTGGGAATATCCACCACCACCGGTCCCGGACGCCCGGAGGTGGCGACGTAAAAGGCTTTCTTCAAGGTCACGGCCAGCTCGTTCACGTCCTTGACCAGGAAGTTGTGCTTAACGCAGGGGCGGGTGATGCCGATGCAGTCGACTTCCTGGAAGGCGTCGCTGCCAATGGCGTGAGTCGGGACCTGACCGGTGATGACCACCATGGGGATGGAGTCCATGTGAGCGGTGGCGATGCCGGTGACGGCGTTGGTGGCCCCGGGGCCGGAGGTCACCAGCACCACGCCGGGTTTTCCCGTGACCCGGGCATAGCCGTCGGCCATGTGGGTCGCGCCCTGCTCGTGGCGGACGAGAATGTGCTTGAGCTCGGTCTGCTTGTAGAGCTCGTCATAAATGTGCAGCACCGCCCCGCCGGGGTAGCCGAAGATGTACTCCACGCCCTCGTCCTTGAGGAACTGAAGCAGGATTTCGGCTCCACTGAGCTTCTTCACAAGGCCCACCCCGTTAAAAAAGCCCGCGAATGCGGGCCATCAGTTTGGTCACCGTAAACGAACAAACTACCTTAGATTTCTCGCGAAGGTCAAGGAAAAGCCCCGTTTTTAGCCGCTTTGGCGCACGTTCACCGCTGCCTGGACCGACACCGGGGACCCGGCAAAGGAGCGAATTTGCCAAACCGGTCGCCTACCGCTCTCACGGGGACGGTCTATAGTTATTGAAATCAGAGATTTGTGGTGAACAGGCAATGTGGTACCGAAGGTTTCGCAGTCTCTGGCCGCTGGCGGCGGCCGCGCTCTTAGTCATGACCCCGGTGGAATCGAGTCTCGCCCGCTTATACAAGTGGGTGGACGATTACGGCAACGTCACCTATTCGGAACGCAAACCGCCTGGCCAGCAGGTGGAAGAGATCAAGGTGCGCGCGGCGCCGGTATCGCCTGAACAGGCTCAAGAGGAGCTCGATTCTCTGAAGGAGAAGGCAAATTCGTCGCAGAAAGACCGGGATGTCGCCAAGACGGCAGCACGCGAAGACCAGCAAGAATCCGAAGCATTCAAAAAGAACTGCGAAATCGCCCAGCAGAATCGCCGGGTGCTGGAAAACTCTGCCCGCGTCCAGAGCAAGGACACTGAGGGCAACAGTTACTTTCTCGACTCCGCAGAAATTCAGGCAAAGCTCGAGCAGTCGAACAAACAGATCGAGCTCTACTGCAAGTAACGGTCTTCCGCCCGGGCGCCGGCCAGCGCCCGGCGCTTCAACTCCTGCTTATTGACCGACCAATCGGTTTCGGCGCGCCGAGCTGACGCGGGCGGATTCATTTGACTTTGGGCCCACCTGCCAGATATTTATCCAGGATCACAGGGACAGTAGCGGACCCCTTACCGGGATCTTGGACGCCGTGCGTCCAAAGGTTATGCACGCAACCGCTTTTTGCCTGTATGGTTTGGCAAAGAAATCACTGAGGATTATTTCGTGCGCCTTTCCAAGACGCTGATTGCGACGCTGAAGGAAACTCCGGCGGACGCCGAGGTGATCAGCCATAAGCTGATGCTTCGCGCAGGCCTGATTCGTCAGCTCGCATCGGGTCTCTACACCTGGCTGCCGCTGGGTATGCGCGTGCTGCGCAAGGTGGCAGACGTGGTACGCGAAGAAATGAACCGCGCCGGCGCCCACGAAATTTTTATGCCTGCGATTCAGCCTGCAGAACTGTGGCAGGAGTCCGGGCGCTGGGAGGAGTACGGCCCCGAGCTTTTAAGGCTCAAAGATCGTCACGACCGGGACTTCTGCTTCGGTCCCACCCATGAGGAGGTCATTACCGATATCGCCAGGCGGGAGATCCGCAGCTACAAGCAGTTGCCCATCAATCTTTATCAGATCCAGACCAAGTTCCGTGACGAGATTAGGCCACGCTTCGGTGTCATGCGCGCGCGCGAGTTCATCATGAAGGATGCGTATTCCTTTGATCTGAACGCTGAAGGCCTCGAAGCGTCGTACCGCCAGATGCATGACGCCTACTGCCGGGTCTTTTCGCGCCTCGGGCTCGACTACCGGGTGGTGGAAGCGGACTCGGGCGCCATCGGCGGCAGTCGCTCCCATGAGTTTCACGTCCTCGCCGACTACGGCGAAGATGCCATCGCCTTCAGCGACTCAGGCGATTTCGCCGCCAACGTTGAGCTGGTTCCCTGCGAAGCACCCGCCGGCGGGCGCGCCGCACCGAAGGAGGAGATGCGCAGCGTCGACACTCCGGGGCAGCACACTATCGCGGATCTCGCCGCGTTCCTCGACGTGCCCGCGAGTCGCTGCCTGAAAACGCTGCTGGTGGAGGGTGAAGACGGCAACCTGGTTGCGCTCACCCTGCGCGGCGACCACGACCTCAATCTGCTCAAGGCTTCGCGTGTTGAAGCGGTGAAGACGCCGCTTGCTTTCGCCACACCCGAGCGCGTCGCAGACGTTGCCGGCTGCGGCCCGGGCTCTTTAGGCCCTTTGGATTTAAAGATCCCGATCTACGCCGACCATGCGGCTGCCTCCATGGCGGACTTCATCTGTGGAGCGAACGTCGAAGACAAGCACCTGACCGGGGTCAACTGGGGCCGGGATCTGGCGCAACCCGAAACGGCCGATCTGCGCAATGCCGTCGACGGGGATCCAAGCCCGGATGGCAAGGGCAGTCTGGTGATACGCCGCGGTATCGAGGTGGGCCACATCTTTCAGCTCGGGACGAAATACAGCAAGTCCATGCACGCGGTAGTCCTCGACGAGCAGGGAAAAGCCATCGAGCTGGCGATGGGCTGTTACGGAATCGGGGTGACGCGCGTGGTGGCCGCCGCCATCGAGCAGAACCATGACGACCGGGGAATCATCTGGCCGACCGCCATCGCCCCATATTCGCTGGTGCTGTTGCCCATGAACATGCATAAGTCCAGGCGCCTGGAGACGGCGGTGATGAAGCTATACGACGAGCTTCTGAAGGCCGGGATTGAAGTGCTCTTAGACGATCGCTCCGTTCGCCCCGGGGTTATGTTTGCCGAGGCAGAGCTCATCGGCATTCCGCACCGGCTGGTGTTCGGCGAACGCGGACTTGACGCAGGCGTAGTCGAGTACAAGTCGCGAAGGGGCGGCGAAGCGAAAGAATTACCCATCGACGAAGCGGTGACGTTCCTGTCGAAACAAATCAATGACGAGATCGCGGCGGATTGACACCACGGCGGCGCGAAAAGCCCGGCCCCGCCCGGCTTTCGCGCTCGCCCTCCTCGTCTCCTCACCCTAGTCCTCCCGAGCGCTCCGCGGGATCGGGCCCAACTTGCGGCAACCGCCAGAGGCGCTGTTTCCTCCGTGAACGCCAGAGAATTCAGATGGCGCAAAAACAGCGCTCTCTCGGCAGTCGCACCGATCCCGACGTCGCGCTGGGCTATATTGCATTGGAACATGAGCTCAAAGCGAAACTGGGCCGGCGTCGTCGTTCTGACCCTGCTGTCCTCTTACTCTCTAGGCATCGACGCCGCCACTATCGAGCGGCCCGATGCGCGGCTGCGCGCGCTGCTCATCGAAGCAGTGTCGGACTCCGTGAGCTTCGAGGATCGTTTCGATGCCGAAGTCTGGCTGAGCGATATGTCCGTCCGGCTCGGCGGCGTGGTTGAAGATCCCGCAGAGCGCTTCGAAATCCTGCGCCGAGTCCATCACGAGGCGACCCGCGCCCAGCTCGATCCGGAACTCGTGCTTGCTGTCATTCAGGTGGAAAGCAACTTCGACCGTTTCGCTATTTCCCGAGCGGGCGCCCAGGGGCTGATGCAGATCATGCCATTCTGGCTCGATGAGATTGGGCGTCCCGGAGACAACCTGTTTCACATAGGCACAAACCTGAGATTCGGCTGCATCATTTTGAAGTACTATCTTGACCTGGAGCAGGGGCACACGGTGCGAGCGCTGGCGCGCTACAACGGCAGCGTGGGAGAGTCCTGGTACCCGATGCGGGTGTTCGACGCTCTGCGCATGCGCTGGTACCGGCAGTGAGCGGATAAGATTAAGCTGGAGGCCGTAGGCCGGAGACCGCAGGCGACAGGGAGTCGCGGACGGACCCTTTCGCAGTGAAAGGATTCAGATGGTCTCGAAGCCGCGGAAATCGCACTCACCGCCCCAGGATTCACACGCCACTGACGTCACCGACGCCGACGGCGGGCCGTGCTCGAGCCATTTGCACAGCAGGTCGAGCTTATCCTTCGGACCGCAGGCGATGACTTCCACTCGACCGTCCGCCAGGTTGGCCGCCCGACCTTTGAGCCCGAGCGCTAGGGCTTCGCGCTGGGTCGAGCCGCGAAAAAAAACGCCCTGAACGCGACCCGAAACGAGACAGCGACGGCAGGTCATGACAGATCAGCGTGAGTCCGAATCATGGCGGCGAATGCAGGCTAACAAAGCCTAAGCAGCTTCGTCACCCTAACCCCGGCGGGCGAAAGCGTTTCGGCCATCGTTTTGTCGCTTAAGCTGAGGTGGCATAGAATCGCCAGGGCCACTCCGGCATCGCGCAGGGTGGGATGGGAGAAGAAGCGTGCAGGTAACCGTCTATCACAATCCCAGGTGCAGCAAGTCGCGCGCGACCCTCGAGCTATTGCAAAAGAAGAAGATCAAACTGAAAGTCATCGAGTACCTGGAGGACCCGCCGTCGCCCCAGGAGCTTAATGGGATCCTCGCCCGGCTGGGAATGGAACCGCGGGAGTTCATGCGAAAAAACGAGGCACCCTACCGAGCGCTCGGCCTGAATGACGAAGTCCTCGACCGGGACTTCCTCATCGCGGCCATCTGCGCCCATCCCATACTGATGCAAAGACCCGTGGTGCTTGCTAACGAGAAAGCGGCTATTGGCCGTCCACCCGAGCAAGTCCTGGCGATCCTCTAACGTCCCGTGGCCGAGATTCTCGTTCTCTATTACAGCCTCCACGGCAACGTGGCGCGCATGGCCCGTCACGTCGCCCGGGGCGTGGAAGAGATAGGCGGCATCCAGGCCCGGGTGCGCACCGTACCCAAAGTATCTGCCGTATGCGAAGCCATTGAGGATGCGGTGCCCGGCGAAGGTCCACCCTACGTGGAGACGCGGGATCTCGAGGAGTGCGCAGGTCTATTGCTGGGCAGCCCGACGCGTTTTGGCAACATGGCGGCGCCCCTTAAGTACTTTCTGGACGGGACCGCCGACGCCTGGCTTTCCGGGACCCTCGCGGGTAAACCCGCTGGCGTCTTCACCTCCACCTCGACCCTGCACGGCGGCCAGGAGACCACTTTGATCTCCATGATGCTGCCTCTGCTGCACCACGGCATGGTGGTCTTGGGTCTGCCCTATACGGAGCCCGCGCTGATGCGGACCGAAACCGGCGGCACGCCCTACGGGCCCAGCCACGTGGCCGGCCCGGACAGCAAGCGTGCCTTGAGCGAAGACGAAAAACACCTGTGCACGGTACTCGGACGCCGGGTCGCCCAGCTCGCCGCGGTGTTGGACTCGAAGCCTCGCGGCGCTGGCGGCTGAGGGTTCAGCCGTCCTGGGTATCGGATGCCGAAAGCACTTCGCGCACAAGCGGAATGGTGAGCTTGCGCTTCTGTGCCAGGGAAAGCGCGTCCAGCCGATCGAGCACCGCCATCAGCGAATGCATGTCCCGCGGACCGCGGCTCAGCAAATAGGCCACCGCCTCCTGAGGAAACTCGAATCCCCGCGCGTTGGCACGCGCTGCCAGAACCTGGCCGCGCTCGGAGTCATTCAAGTCATGAGTTTCGAACACGATGCCGGCCGCCAGCCGTGATTTGAGATCGTTTAAAGCCAAGTGCAGGGCAAGCGGCGGCCGATTGGCGGCCACCGCCATGAGCACGCCGCTGGATTCCGCCAGGTTGTATAGGTGAAACAGCGCCTCTTCCCAGACGCGCATACCGGCGATGGCATGAACGTCATCGATGCAGACCAGGCTGGCGCTCTCCAGCCCGGTGAGGATCGCGGGATCCAGCAAGCCATGGGACTTGAGCGGCACATAGGCGGTGGAGCGAGCGCATCGCGCGGCTTCAGCGCAGGCTGCCTCCAGCAAATGGGTTTTTCCCGTTCCTGCGGCGCCAAAGAGGTAGACCAGCGGCCCTCCGGCGCCGGCTGCCACCTGACGAAGCGCGGCCAGCGCTGCCTGGTTTCGAGCAGGAAAAAAGTTGGCGAAATCGTGCGCCTCGGTGAGCGCGACGCCGAGGGTGAGTTGGCGACCGCGCGTGTCTATCACTGCTTGGACCTCAGTCTTTTGTCTCGATTCAAGACCCACGCTAAGAGCTCGGGATCCCAAACCCAGGCTCAGGGCAACAGGCGAAATCTCAGCTCTGGGTCACCGGGCAGGCTTTCCCGCGCCAGCGTGCCGCCGAGGGCGACAACATTGAGCAGAGCTTCCTGACCCCCGCGGGTTTCGACGAAAAACCTCACCTCGTCGGCATTCACCCGAGTCACGGTCACGTCTATGATCTGCTCCAGGGCGCCCAGGTATTCCAGCGTGCGAGCGTAGTCGCTCACGCTGCGCACGCCGCTGACGATGACGCCAAACCCAAACGCGCCGGCAAACCCGGACGGCCCCGCAAATCGAGATGCCAGCCGATCGGCCATCGCGTTGACGGCGTCGGCTAAAAGCAGCTCCAAAATATCGCTCTGATTCGACCACTCTTCCGCCACGTCACCGGCAATTAGACTGAAGCGGCCCTCCCATAGCGTCGGCAGCAGGCGATACACGCGGCCGGTGAAGATCACGTTGGACTGGTAGCGACCCGAGGCTTGCTGGATGCGATCGCGAAATCCACCCCACACGTCGCTGACCCGGAGGCGACCCTGATCCTCCACGTCCAGCAGAGGCAACACCAGTGGCACACCCCGCTGGCGTGCGCTGCTTTGAATAATTCCCGCCAATTCGGCGGCCTCTTCCCCGCCCATAATCCGGCGGCTCCCGGACTGCTCCACCGCCAGCCAGACCATGACCGCCGGGCGTACCCGTCCCCAGACTCTAAGACCCGCGTCCCGCACCAGGCCGTCCACCACGCGGGAATCGAAGCGCACCCAAAGCCGCAAGCGCTGTTCAGGAGCAGTAGCCTGGGCTGCGCCTGACGGCTCGGCCTGCCGGTAGCGAAACTGCTGCACGAAGCGGCCAGGGCTCTCCACGGCCCGCGCCACCGTCGGGTCGGACCCGGCACCCCGCACGCCGGTGATCTTGGTGATGACCCGAAGCAGCGCCTCGCCCAAGCCCGCAGCTCTCGCCTCCTCGGATTTATCGCCGACCGGCACCTCAACTTCGTAGAGATCCCGCACTTCCACCGCCGACGGCGTCACCGATGCAAAAAGTGCGCACAGCGTAACCGTGAGCAGCCCGAAAAGTATTCTTCGAGAGCTGAAAACCATCATGCAGCGGACGCTATGGAAGGCTTTAACTTAAGTCAAGGTTTGCAGACCAATGGGGCTGGTCTTAACATCCAGTACGTGAAAGGTCGCAGTCGAAAGCCACTTAGCTACCGGGATGCCGGCGTAGACATCGACCGCGGTAATCGGCTGGTAGAGCGCATCAAGCCCCTGGCCCAATCCACAGCGAACGCCAACGTTATCGCCGGTATCGGTGGATTCGGCGCCTTGTTTTCACTGCCCGTCGATCGCTACCACGAGCCGGTGCTCGTAGCCGGAACCGACGGAGTGGGAACTAAGCTTTTGCTTGCCATTTCCAGCGGCGTGCATGACAGCATCGGCGTCGACCTGGTGGCCATGTGTGCAAACGACGTGGTGGTGCAGGGCGCCGAACCGTTGTTCTTCCTCGACTACTTCGCCACCGGCCGGCTCGACGAAGACGTGGGCCACGCGGTGGTATCGGGCATCGCCGAGGGATGCCGCCAGGCCGGCGCGGCGTTGATCGGTGGCGAAACCGCAGAGATGCCGGGTATGTATGCCGAAGGCCACTACGATCTGGCCGGTTTTTGTGTTGGCGTGGTAGAGCGTTCCGACATTATTGACGCCAGCCGGGTTAGGCCAGGAGATTGTGTTATCGGACTGGCTTCAAGCGGCTTTCATTCCAACGGTTATTCGCTGGTACGAAAAGCGCTCGAGCAGTCCAGGGCGGATTTGTCCGCGCCGCTAGGAGCGGAGAAACTCCAAGACGCATTGCTCAAGCCCACGCGGATTTATGTGCGCAGTGTGCTCGCGCTTCTGCGCGAAACAAAGATCAGCGCCATCGCCCATATCACTGGCGGCGGGCTGGTGGAAAATTTGCCCCGGGTGTTGCCCGAATTCACTAAAGCGGAGCTGGACGCAGGCGCATGGACCCGGCCGAAAGTGTTCGACTGGATCGAAGATATCGTTGAAATTACGCCCGAAGAAATGTACCGAACGTTCAACTGCGGGATTGGAATGACCGTTTGTGTTCCTCCGGCAGACGCCGAAGCCGCGGTGGGCCTGCTCAATTCATTCGGGGAGCGGGCACAGATCATCGGGGAGATACGCGCATCGGATTCCAAGCTGCCGGAGACGATCATCTCTTGAGCCGCCGCAGGCTTCCGCTGGTTGCGCTCATCTCCGGCCGCGGAAGCAATCTCCAGTCCATTATCGACGCTGCCGGGGATGATGACCTGCCGGTGGAAATTCGGGCGGTGTTGAGCAACGAACCGGACGCGTATGGCCTAAAGCGCGCGCGCCGAGCAGGGATCGAAACCCGCGTGGTCAATCATCGTGATTATGAAAGCCGTCACGATTTCGACGCAGCTCTGGTGAACGTCATTGACGGGTTCGAACCCGGACTCGTGGTTCTCGCCGGCTTCATGCGAATTCTCACCGCGGACTTTGTCAATCACTACCACGGCCGTCTGATGAACATCCACCCTTCCCTACTGCCGGATTTTCCCGGGGTCGATACGCACCAGCGAGCGCTAGACGCAGGTGTGAAAGAACACGGTGCGAGCGTGCACTTCGTCACGCCGGAGCTGGACGGTGGACCGGTGATTATCCAGGCACGGGTGCCGGTCAAGAAAGGCGACGACGCGGACGCGCTGGCCGCGCGGGTGCTGGAGAAAGAACACCTGATCTATCCGCGGGCCATTAAATGGTTTGCCGAGGGCCGACTGGAAATCGACGACAAGCGCGTGCTTCTGGACGGAAAGCCAAGCCTCGATCAGCGCTGAGCGGGCGTGGGGTCAGTGCACCGCGTCGGGGCCGAAACGTTCGGGGTCGACGACATCAAGTATGCCAAGACGGGGTAATCCCGCAAAGGCGCGAAACGAATCGACCTGCATCTGGTCCCTGGACCATCCATTATTGAGCGCATGGTCAATTCCTGGAAAGCGCCACACGCCGTCTGAACTGACCAGGAAAAACGCGGCTTTGTTTTCCCTTACCGGCACCGCGAAGAATCCCTTGGGCCGCTGTAGGAGCTTGGCACGTGCCGCCGCTCCGAGAGCATCGCCGATGACCGCGTAACCCCCCTCAATGGGATGACCGTTTACGTTCGAAGGATAAATAGGAATACCCTTAATGGCCGCATCGACGAGCGGCGCGGTAACATCCACGTAGTCCGCGTCGGCCACCGCGCGCAGCACATCCGCAAAATCGGCGATTCGTTTCCCTTCCTCGGCTACCAGCCGCTCGAATACGGGCGGCGGCACGACGCCATCGAGACGCAGCTTCTCGGAAAATACGTATTCCTTGGTTGGGATGATGGTGAAGATGACCGCTATTCCGAAGGGCTGGGTCACCCGGCGAATTTCCCGCGCCGCATTCGCCATCACCCCGTAGCCCGCACGAACCACCGGATGATCGTCGTTGGCCGGCAGCCGAAGCGTTGGGGTAAAAATCGTTTCGAATCCGTCTTTAAAGCTGACCTGCCAAAGGTCCTCGGGCGGCGCAGGATAGGTCACCGCGGGCATGTCACCGGGGCCCAGGCCCTCCGCCGGCCGCAAATCTTTGAATTGCTCTAGCTGGTAAGCCAGTAGAAACGACTCCAGCGGGTCATTGCCGGTGTAAAAGGCCACTATGAGAAGCCGGGGCAGGAATGTGGTCGCCTTGGTGGCCATTTCCAGATACTGAACGCCGCCCCATCCGCCGGCGGCCATATTATAGGTCGAGGCCTGGTAGTCGCCGAGAGACTCCATCATCCGACTCGGCCAGTTATCCTCAAGCGCTACGTTGTTTCCGTAGGTTTGACTGTCACCGATAACCGCAATGTCGGCGTAAACAGGCACGTTGCGGTTACGAAAGCCGAGCACGTCATGGGGGCCCAGACTAATCAGTTCCGGGAAACGCGGGCGCCCGCGAGTCACCGTAACCGGGTCGTTTACGAATAAATCGTCGCTGGTGTAATCCGCCCGGCGAAACACTCCTTCGTAGAACGGCGGCAGTGTCTCGCTGGTTTTGACAAGCCTGAGGTCTACCGGCAGGCCTATTAGCTGCGGCGCAAGCCAGCGCAGAATGCCCAGCGACGCTGCCAACGTTATTAGAGCTACGACGAAAAGCAGCAGCCATTCCTTCTTCACCGCTGTCATTCGGATTCGCTCCCTGCCGTCGCTTTTGATCCGTACGCGGCGACCCTCCTCGCTGCCGTAAGTATGCCCATGAGGATATTGAGCTCTACGGCGTCCGGATTGGCCCGGCTGAAGAGCCGACGCAGCCTGCGCATGAGGTGTTTCGGCGCCTCGGGATCCAAATATCCGATCTCGGTGAGCGTCTGCTCGAGGCTCGAGTAAAAGCGCTCCATATTCTCCACGGAAGCCGGCGCGGGCCCGGCCTCTTCGGCGGTCTGAGATGACGTGATCTGCTGGCGGATTTCGAACCCGATCACCTGTACAGCCGAAGCGATATTCAGCGACGGAAAAGACGGCTCAGTGGGAATGGTCACCGTTGCGTGGCAGCGCTCCATCTCTTGGTTGCTGAGTCCAGAGCTTTCGCGACCGAAGACCAGCGCCACGTCGTTCCGGGTCGCTTTTTCCAGCAAGCGCGCGGCGCATTGCTCCGGAGTCAACTCCTGGGCCGGCAGCCGCCGGGATCGCGCGCTTGTGCCGGCGACCCAGACGCACCGGGCAATGGCAGAGACAAAATCCTCATGCACGACGGCGTTAAAGAGGACGTCGTCTGCGCCGGCCGCACGCGCGGTGGCGTCCGCGGAGGGAAATGACTTTGGGCGCACCAGGTGCAGGCGTGAAAGACCCATGGTCTTCATGGCCCTGGCGGTGGCGCCGATGTTACCCGGATGCGTGGGCTCGACTAGAACTATTCTAATCGCATCAAGTTTTTTGTGGTCAACCATGGC
>Ga0224512_10002556_pt1 | contig 16608 bp, 11 predicted proteins | sample SF_May12_sed_USG_4_FD_169103 | JGI IMG/M metagenome (GOLD analysis project Ga0224512, IMG submission 169103) | Sediment microbial communities from San Francisco Bay, California, United States - SF_May12_sed_USGS_13 | ecosystem: Environmental > Aquatic > Marine > Sediment | place: USA...
GTGCGCACGCGCCGGTTGCCGAGGTTGTCGATGTCGTCGACCCGGCCCACGTCGCGGTGCAGGTACACGAGGTACTCGACGACCCTCATGAAGTCTTCCGCCGACAGGGTCTTCTGGTCGACCGGCACGTCGCTGTCGAGCTTGATGTTGAACTTGAAGCGGCCGACGCGGGAGAAGTCGTAGCGCTTGGCGTCGAAGAACATGCCGTAGAAGAGCGACCTCGCGCTCTCGAGCGTCGGCGGGTCGCCCGGGCGCATGCGCCGGTAGATCTCGATCAGGGCCTCCTTGGAGTCCCGGGTCTGGTCCTTGGCCAGCGTCGCGCTCAAGATGTTGCCCGGCAGGTCCCAGTCCGGGAAGAAGACCTCCACCGGGGAATGGTTGCGGCCCTTGAGCTGCTCGAAGATGTCGTCCGGCGCCTGGTCGTTGGCCTCGAAGATCACCTCGCCCGTGTCGAGATCGACGACGTCGGCCACGAACAGGGCGCGCTCGAGGTCGGCGACCTTGACCTCGACGGTCTTGTCGCCCGCCGCGAGCTCGGCCAGCCCGGCCGCGCTCACCGAGAGCCCCGCGAAGAGGCGATAGGTCTCGCGACGCCCGCGGCTGTTGCGGTCGCGCAGCCGCTCGCGCTCGACGACCTGGGCCGGGATCGTGAGCTCGACCTTGGACTTCGACTTCGGCGCCAGCGGGACCGCCGTGTAGAAGTGCCGCAGGATCGACTCGTTGGTCTCGAGGCCGAGCGCGCGCAGGAACACCGTGCCGTGGAATCGGCGCTTGCGGTCGATCCGGACGTTCAGGACCTCCTTCTGGTCGTACTCGAACTCGACCCAGGAGCCCCGGTAGGGAATGATCTTGGCCAGATAGCTGCGCGGCCCCTCCTTGGTGAAGAAGACGCCGGGGCTGCGGTGGAGCTGGCTGACGATCACGCGCTCGGTGCCGTTGATCACGAACGTGCCGTGGTCGGTCATCAGCGGGATCTCGCCGAAATAGACCTCCTCCTCCTTGGCGTCCCGCATCATCTTCGTGCCGGTCTCCGGGTCTTTGTCGTAGACGAAGAGCCGGAACGTGGCGCGGAGCGGGACGGCGAACGTCATGCCGCGCTCCTGGCACTCGGCGATGGAGTAGTTGAGCTGGAGGTCGACCGGATCGCCGCAGATGTCGCACTTGGTGACCCGGTTCTTGTTGACCGCGCCGCACTCGCTGCACGCCACGGTCTCCTCGTGGGGGTGATCGGTCATGACCTTCGCGCCGCAGTTGCTACAGGTCATCCGGAGGTACTCCAGGCCCTGCAGCTCGCCGCACTTGCACTGCCAGTCGCCGATCGTGTACTTCACGAAATCGAGCGCGCAGGTCTCACGGAAGTCGGAGAAGGGGAAGAGGTTGGTGAAGACCCCCTGCAGCCCCTGGTTCACGCGCTCCTCGGGGAGCAGGTTCATCTGCAGGAAGCGCTCGTACGAGCGCCGCTGCACGTCGATCAGGTTGGGGATCGGCAGTGTGGCCGCGATCTCCGAGAAGTCTTTCCGCTCGCGCTGGATTCCGTATTCCTGGCTCATAGACCCTTCCTGTTTGATGCCACCAACCTGGGACCGAGAAGACACGGCTCCCCCGCGCGGTGCCGAAGCCTCCGCATGAGGGTCGTGCTTGCCGACTCGTTGCAAGATCGAGAGACCAGGACTACTTGAGCTCCGCTTGGGCGCCCGCCTCCTCGAACTTCTTCTTGACCTCTTCGGCCTCGGCCTTGGAGATCCCCTCCTTCACCGTCACCGGCGCGGACTCCACCATGTCCTTGGCGTCCTTCAGGCCCAGGCTCGTCACCTCGCGCACGACCTTGATCACGTTGATCTTCTTGTCGCCGATCGCCGTCAGGACGACGTCGAACTCGAGCTTCTCCTCGGCCGCCGCGTCCGCGCCGCCCGCCGCGGCTCCCGCCGCGGCTACGGGCATCGCGGCCGCCGCCGCGGAGACGCCGTAATGATCCTCGAGGGCCTTGACCAGGTCGTTGAGCTCGAGAACCGACATCTCGTCGATCTGCTTGATGAAGTCTTCGGTCGCAATAGCCATTTCGATCTCCTCCAACCTCGGCAGGGCTTGCTGCCAGGGTCTGTTTTTCCGTTCCTATCCGGCTTCAGGCCGAAGTTGCTTCCTTTTGCTGGCGAATCTGGTCCAGCACGATCACGAACTCCCGCGGAATCGCCGCCAAGGTCCGCGCCAGGCGCGTGATCGGCGATTGCAGGAGGAACAGCAGCTTGGCGAGAAGCTCGTCACGGCTCGGCAACGACGCGATGTCGGCCACCTTCTCCGCCGTGACCGGCTGGCCGTCGAGCAGCCCGCCCTTGAACTCGAAGGCCTTGACCTCCTTGGAGAACTCGGTGAGCACCTTGGCGATCTGCACCGGATCGTCCCCGAAGGCGACCGCCGTCGGCCCGACGAACTGGTCCTTCAGACCCTCCAGAGCAGCCCCTTCGATCGCGCGGATCGCAAGGCGGTTCTTCACGACGACGTACCGCCCGCCGAAGCTGCGGACCCTGTCCCGCAACGCCGTGATCTGCGGGACCGTGATTCCCGTGGCGTTGACGAGGAAGGCATGCGGAGAGCGCGCGATCGTCTCGCGGTACGACTCCAACAGCTGTTCTTTCTGTTGCCGGCTGAAAGGCATGATCTCCTCCTCAGACCTCGGCGACCGCCACCGCGGACTCGTCGAGCTTGATTCCAGGCCCCATCGTCGTCGAGATGACGGCCGACTTCACGTACTTGCCCTTCGCGGCGGCCGGCTTGGCCTTGAGGATGGCGCCGATCAGCGCCCGCGCGTTCTCGCCCAGCTGCTCCTCCGTGAAAGAGGCCTTGCCGAACGGTGCGTGGATGATCCCGGTCTTCTCGACCCGGAACTCGATGCGCCCGGCCTTGATCTGGCCGATCGCTTCGGCGAGGTCGAACGTCACAGTCCCGGTCTTCGGATTGGGCATCATGCCGCGAGGACCGAGAACGCGGCCGAGCTTGCCGGCGACCTTCATCATGTCCGGCGTCGAGACGACGGAGTCGAAGTCGACCCAGCCGCCTTCGATCTTCTTGGCGAGATCCTCGCCTCCGACGTAGTCGGCCCCCGCCTCTTCCGCTTCCTTGACCTTCTCGCCCTGCGCGAAGACCAGCACCTTGAGCTCGCGGCCCGTCCCGTGCGGCAGGACGAGCGTGCCGCGGACCATCTGGTCGGCGTGCCGCGGATCGACGCCCAGGCGCAGCGCCATCTCCATCGTCTCGTCGAACCCGGCCCTCGCGTTCTCCTTCGCCAGCTGGAGCGCCGCGGTCAGCTCGTAAGGCCGGTTTTCGATCTTCGCCGCGGCCGCGGCGTACTTCTTCCCGTGCTTCGCCACGTCTACCTCCCCGTCAGCCCTCGACCTCGATCCCCATGGATCGCGCCGTGCCCTCGATGATTCGCATCGCGGCTTCCAGCGAGGCCGCGTTCAGGTCTTCCATCTTGGTCTTGGCGATGTCCTCGACCTGCGATCGCTTGACTCGCGCGACCTTCGTGCGGTTGGGCTCGCTCGAGCCCCGCTCGACGCCGGCCGCCTTCTTCAGCAGCACCGCGGCCGGCGGCGTCTTCGTCACGAAGGTGTAGCTGCGATCGGCGTAGACCGTGATGACGACCGGAGTGATCGTCCCCGCGTCGCTCTGCGTGCGGGCGTTGAAGGCCTTGCAGAAGTCCATGATGTTGACGCCCGCCTGTCCCAGCGCCGGACCCACCGGCGGAGCGGGCGTCGCCTGACCCGCCGGAATCTGCAGCTTGACCTGCCCGATGACTTTCTTTGCCATGTCCCTGGTCGTTCCCTGCTAGAGCTTCTGCACCTGGCTGAAGTCGAGCTCCACCGGCGTCGCCCGCCCGAAGATCGTGACCATGACCTTCAGGGTGTTGCGATCCAGATTGACCTCTTCAACGACGCCGGTGAAGTTGTTGAACGGTCCGTCGATGATCTTGACCGGCTCGCTCTTGTCGAAGATGTACTTCGGCTTCGGCTTCTCCTTGGCGCTGACCACCTGCTCGAGGATCTGATCGACCTCCTCCTGGGAGAGCGGGGTCGGCTTCTTGCCGCTGCCCACGAAGCCGGTGACCTTGGGCGTGTTCTTGACGACGTGCCAGGTCTCGTCGGTCATCGCCATCTGCACGAGGATGTAGCCGGGGAAGAACTTGCGCTGCAGCTCCTTCTTCTTTCCCCCCCGATACTCCACGATGGTCTCGGTGGGAATCCGGATGTCGCCGAAAGCGCCGCCCTGGTTGAGCGCCTCGGCGCGCTGCCGCAAGGTCTCCTTGACGCGGTCCTCGAACCCGGAGTAGGTGTGAACGATGTACCAGGACATCTTCGACCGATCCGCCGTCGACGCCTCCTCGGCAGCCGGCTGCTTGCCGGCGGCCGGGGCCTTCGCCGGGACGTCGTCGGCCGCCAGACCCTGGCCCGGCTCTTCGATGTCCGTGCCCATCAGCGCAGCACCGTCACGATCATCTCGTAGCCGCGGATGATCACCAGATCCGCGGCAAACAGGAAGAACGCGAAGACGAAGCTGGTCACGAGGACCACCATCGTCGTCGCGACGACCTCTTCGCGGCCCGGAAACGTCACCTTCTTCACCTCGGACCTGACCTCGGTGAGGAAGGTCCTGAACTGCTTCACTCGATCCAGCATCGTCGTCGCCTATCTTCCTGGGGTCTTCGGGGACCGGGTCTCGGGGAGTTGGCAGGCCAGGAGGGATTCGAACCCCCAACATTCGGTTTTGGAGACCGACGCTCTACCAGTTCGAGCTACTGGCCTGTATCTCTCGAAGTCCAGTCTTCCCATCTCCCGCGCTCGCCCCCGGTCGAGGGCGTGCACTCAATCCTTGATCTCGGTGACGGTGCCGGCACCGACGGTGCGGCCGCCCTCGCGGATGGCGAAGCGCACGCCCTTCTCCATCGCGATCGGCGCGATCAGCTCCACGTCCAGGTTCACGTTGTCGCCGGGCATCACCATCTCCGTGCCTTCCGGCAGCGACGAGGAGCCCGTCACGTCCGTCGTGCGGAAGTAGAACTGAGGACGGTAGCCGTTGAAGAACGGCGTGTGGCGGCCGCCCTCCTCTTTCGTCAGCACGTACACCTCGCCCTTGAACCTCGTGTGCGGAGTGATCGAGCCCGGCTTCGCCAGCACCTGGCCGCGCTCCACCTCGTCCTTCTTCGTCCCCCGCAGCAGGATCCCCACGTTGTCCCCCGCCTGCCCCTGGTCCAGGAGCTTGCGGAACATCTCCACTCCCGTCACCACCGTCTTCGTCGTCGCGCGGATCCCGATGATCTCCACTTCCTCACCCACCTTCACCACGCCCCGCTCGATGCGACCCGTCACCACCGTGCCGCGACCCGAGATCGAGAAGATGTCCTCGATCGGCATCAGGAAGTCCAGATCCACCGCCCGCTCCGGCGTCGGAATGAACTCGTCCACCGCCGCCATCAGCTCCAGCACGCACGCACCGTCACCATCCGGCGTGCCCGCCTCCAGGGCCTTCGTCGCCGAGCCCCGGATCACCGGCAGCTCGTCGCCCGGAAAATCGTACGACGACAGAAGCTCACGCACCTCCAGCTCCACCAGCTCCAGAAGCTCCTCGTCGTCCACCAGGTCGCACTTGTTCAAGAACACCACCAGGTGCGGCACGTTCACCTGACGCGCCAACAGCACGTGCTCCCGCGTCTGCGGCATCGGACCGTCCGCCGCCGACACCACCAGGATCGCACCGTCCATCTGCGCCGCGCCCGTGATCATGTTCTTCACGTAGTCCGCGTGACCCGGACAGTCCACGTGCGCGTAGTGACGACTCTGCGTCGAGTACTCCACGTGCGCCGTCGCGATCGTGATCCCACGCTCCCGCTCCTCGGGAGCCTTGTCGATCGAGTCGAACGCCACGAACTCCGCCAGACCCTGCGACGCCAACACCTTCGTGATCGCCGCCGTCAGCGTCGTCTTGCCGTGATCCACGTGACCGATCGTCCCGATGTTCACGTGAGGCTTGCTGCGATCGAACTTTTCCTTCGCCATGATCTCCTCGCCTTCCCTGACTTGCTAGCCGGCTGCCTTGGCCACGACTTCTTCGCTGACGGCCTTCGGCGCCTGTTCGTAGCTGGAAAACTGCATGGTGTAGGTCGCGCGCCCCTGGGTCTCGGACCGCAGGTCCGTCGCGTACCCGAACATCTCGGAAAGAGGCACGCGGCAGGAGACCACCTGCGCGTTGCCCCGCGCCTCCATCTGCTGCACCCGCCCGCGACGGGACGTGATGTCGCCGATGACCTCGCCCATGTACTCCTCGGGGGTGACGATCTCGACGTCCATCACGGGCTCGAGCAGCACGAGCCCGGCGCGTTTGCAGGCATCCTTGAACGCCATCGAGCCCGCCACCTTGAACGCCATCTCGGACGAGTCCACCTCGTGGTACGAGCCGTCGAAGAGGGAGACCTCGACGTTGGACATGGGATAGCCGGCCAGCGGCCCCGTCTCCATCGCCTCCACGATGCCCTGCTCGACCGGCTTGATGTACTCGCGCGGGATGACCCCGCCCTTGATCTCGTCGTGGAACGCGAACTCCTCGCTCGTCGGCCGGATGCGGATCTTGCAGTGTCCGTACTGGCCGCGGCCGCCGCTCTGGCGCACGAAGCGCCCCTCGGCCTCGGCCTCCTGCGTGATCGCCTCTTTGTAGGCCACCTGCGGGCGCCCGATGTTGGCCCCCACGTTGAACTCGCGGAGCAGCCGGTCGGTGATGATCTCGAGGTGCAGCTCGCCCATGCCCGAGATCAGGGTCTGCCCCGTGTCCGGGTCGGTGTGGACGCGGAAGGTCGGATCCTCCTGCTGGAGCTTGCCCAGCGCCAGGCCCAGCTTCTCCTGGTCGGCCTTGGTCTTGGGCTCGATCGACACGGCGATGACCGGCTCCGGGAAGCTCATCGACTCCAGCAGGACCGGACTCTTGGGATCGCAGATCGTGTCGCCCGTCGTGACGCCCTTGAGACCGACGGCCGCGGCGATGTCGCCCGCGCGCACGGCCGCGATCTCCTCGCGCTTGTCGGCGTGCATCTTGAGCAGCCGGCCCACCCGTTCGTTGCGGCGCCGCGAGACGTTGAGGACGGTGCCGCCGGCGTCGATCTGCCCCGAGTAGACGCGGAAGTAGGCCAGGTGACCGACGAACGGATCGGTCATGATCTTGAAGACGAGGGCCGCGAAGGGCTCGTCGTCCGACGAATGACGCTCCACGGGCGCGTCGGTGGTCGGGTCCAGGCCCTGGATCGGCGGGATGTCGAGGGGGGACGGCAGGTAGTGCACGACCGCGTCGAGCAGCGGCTGCACGCCCTTGTTCTTGAAGGCGCTGCCGCACAGCACGGGCTGCAGGGAGTTGGAGATGGTCGCCCGGCGTAGCGCGCCCATCAGCTCGTCGTTCGTCACCTCTTCGCCGGACAGGTACTTCTCGAGCAGCTGGTCGTCGGTCTCGGCGATGGCCTCGACCATCTGCTCGCGGTACTTGTGCGCCGCGTCCAGGTACTCCGCCGGAACGTCCACCACCTCGAACTCGGCCCCGAGGTTCTCGTCCTTGTAGCCGATCGCCTTCATCCCGACGAGGTCGATGACGCCGCGCAGGTGCTCTTCCTTGCCCCAGGGCAGCTGGATCACCACGGGCGACGCCCCGAGGCGGGAGCGCATCATCGAGACGCAGCGCTCGAAATCGGCGCCGACCCGGTCCATCTTGTTGACGAAGGCGATGCGCGGCACGAGGTACTTGTCGGCCTGCCGCCAGACCGTCTCGGACTGCGGCTCGACGCCCGCGACGGCATCGAAGACCGCCACGGCCCCGTCGAGCACCCGCAGCGAGCGCTCCACCTCGGCCGTGAAGTCGACGTGGCCGGGAGTGTCGATGATGTTGATCCGGATGTCGTTCCAGAAGCACGTCGTCGCCGCGGCCGTGATCGTGATGCCGCGCTCCTGCTCCTGGATCATCCAGTCCATCGTCGCGGTGCCTTCGTGCACCTCGCCGATCTTGTAGCTCACTCCCGTGTAGTAGAGGATCCGCTCCGTCGTCGTCGTCTTACCGGCATCGATATGCGCCATGATGCCGATGTTGCGGATCTTCTCCAGGGGTACTGTGCGTCCCATCGCTCTTGGGTCCTGATGACAAAGCTGCCGATTGCTGGATCTCGAGGTTCTTCGGTTCGTGCCTGGGTCGGGTGCTCGTCGAGTGTCTGGCTGGCTCCCCGCGAAGGGGGCCTTGGGGCAGAACAGCGACAGCGGCGAGCCGCTGTCGCTGGGAACCCGCCCTCCGGCCGGCCAACCGGCCGGAGCGCACCGCATCGCCCTACCAGCGATAGTGCGCGAATGCCTTGTTGGCTTCCGCCATACGGTGGGTGTCCTCGCGTTTCTTGATGGCCGCCCCGCGGCGCTCGGCCGCTTCCATGAGCTCGCCGGCCAGCTTCTGGCGCATCGTCTTCTCGCTGCGGCTCTTCGCGGCCGCGATCAGCCAGCGGAACGAGAGGGCGAGCCGGCGCCCCGGCTTCACCTCGACCGGCACCTGGTAGGTCGAGCCGCCGACCCGGCGCGACTTGACCTCGACGCTCGGCTTGACGTTCTCGATCGCCGACTTGAAGACGATCATCGGGTCGTCGCCGGTCTTCTCGGCGATCTGCCCGAGGGCGTCGTAGAGGATGCGCTCCGCCACGGTCTTCTTGCCGTCCTTCATGACGACGTTGATGAACTTGGTCAGGAGCTGCGAGTTGTAGACCGGATCCGGCAGGATCTCTCGCTTCTGGGCCTTGATTCGTCTCGACATGGCGCGCCTTCCTACGCCTTGGGCCGCTTGGCGCCGTACTTGGAGCGGCTCTGGCGGCGATCGTCGACGCCGACCGCGTCGAGCGTCCCGCGCACCACGTGGTAGCGCACGCCGGGCAGGTCCTTGACGCGGCCGCCGCGGATCAGCACGATCGAGTGCTCCTGCAGGTTGTGACCGACGCCCGGGATGTAGGTCGTGACCTCGATCCCGTTGGTCAGCCGCACGCGGGCCACCTTGCGCAAGGCCGAGTTCGGCTTCTTGGGGGTCTGGGTGTAGACGCGCACGCACACGCCGCGCTTCTGGGGAGACGCGTGCAGCGCCGGGCTCTTGGTCTTCGAGACCAGCTTCTTGCGTCCCTTGCGGACCAGCTGATGAATCGTCGGCATCCGGAGATACTCCTACCTGCAGAACGGCCTGGAAGACGTTCCGCCAACACACGAAAAAGCCAAACCTCGCCCCTGAAACCCGGGCACCGAGGTTTGTCTGTAGTTGATTGGAGCCTAGGCGGGTCTCCTACCTCCGAGAGACCACTAGGCGGAACCGGCAGATAGTACAGGCGCCGCGCGAGGGCGTCAAGCCCGCGCCGTGACGCCGGGGTCGTCGCGACCCTGCCGCCCCGGCCGGCCCGGCGCCGGGCTCCGGCCGGGGCCTAGCTGCTGCCCTCGAGCAGCCCCGAGGGAATCGTCCCCAGGCCTTCCCCGAAGTCGAAGAGCAGCTCGCCTTCGTCGAGAGTCGTCTCGAGGTCCGGGAGGTCCTGCTCCATGTGGAAGTCGTGGTAGTGCTGGAGGCCCGTCCCCGCGGGGATGAGGCGGCCGACGATGACGTTCTCCTTGAGGCCGCGGAGGTAGTCGATCTTGCCCGAGATCGCCGCCTCGGTCAGGACCCGGGTGGTCTCCTGGAAGCTGGCCGCGGAGACGAAGCTGTCGGTCGACAGCGACGCCTTCGTGATGCCCTGGAGCATCGGCCGCCCGATGGCCGGCTCGCCGCCGGCCGCGAGCACCCGCTCGTTCTCCTCCCGGAAGGCCCAGCGGTCGACCTGCTCGTCGATGAGGAACTCGGTGTCCCCGACTTCCTCGATCTTCACCGAGCGCATCATCTGCCGGACGATGACCTCGCAGTGCTTGTCGTTGATCGTCACGCTCTGCGAGCGGTAGACCTCCTGGATCTTGTCCACCAGGTAGCGCTGCAGCTCCTTCTCTCCGAGGACCTGCAGGATGTCGTGCGGGTTGATCGGTCCGTCGATCAAGGGGTCGCCGGCCGCCACCCGCTCGCCCTCCTGGACGTTGATGTGGACCGAGCGCGGGACCAGATACTCGCGAGTGTCGTGCGCGTCGCTCTCGACCAGGACCTTGCGCATGCCCTTGACCAGCTCGCCGAGCCGGATCGTGCCCTCGATCTCGCTGATGATCGCCGTCTCCTTCGGCACGCGGGCCTCGAAGAGCTCCTGGACGCGCGGCAGGCCGCCGGTGATGTCCTGGGTCTTCGTCGTCTCGCGGGGGATCTTGACGAGCACGTCGCCGGGATACACGACGTCGCCGTCCTGGACGATCAGATGAGACCCCGTCGGCAGCAGATAGCGCCGCGTCTCGTCCTCCTTCGCGCCGCGGATGATGACCGCGGGAGCGCGCTTCTCGCTCTGCGGCGCCTCGACGATGATGCGCTGGGACAGCCCCGTGATCTTGTCCGTCTCCTCGCGGACGTTCTCGCCCTCGAGGATGTCCTGGAACTCGGCCTTGCCGCCGATCTCGGTGAGCACCGCGGAGGTGAACGGATCCCACTCGACGAGCTCCTGCCCGGGAGTCACCTCGTCGCCTTCCCGCACGAGGAGGTGCGACCCGTAGGCCACCGCGTAACGCTCCAGCTCGCGGCCCGCGCCGTCGACGATGACCAGCTTGCCGTTGCGGTTGATCGCGACGAGGTCGCCCTCCTTGCTCTCCACCGTGACGAAGTTGAGGAACTTCACCGTGCCCGGGTTCTTGGCGGCGTGCTTCGACTGCTCCGAGACCCGGCTCGCCGTGCCTCCGTAGTGGAAGGTCCGCATCGTCAGCTGCGTGCCGGGCTCGCCGATCGACTGCGCGGCGATGACTCCCACGGCCTCGCCCATGTTGACGACCTGGCCGGTCGCGAGGTTGCGGCCGTAGCACTTGATGCAGACGCCGCGCCGCGTCTCGCAGGTCAGGACCGAGCGGATCTTCACGCGCTCGATGCCCGCCGCCTGGATGGCGCTGGCGATGCGCTCCGTGATGAGGCCGCCGAAGTCGACGAGCTGCTCCCCGGTGGCGGGATCGAAGATCACCTCCTGGGCGAAGCGGCCGACGATCCGGTCGCGCAGCGACTCGAGGATGTCGCCGCCCTCCATGATGGCGGTCACGACGATCCCGTCGATGGTGCCGCAGTCGCTGTCGGTCACGATCACGTCCTGAGCCACGTCGACGAGGCGGCGGGTCAGGTAGCCGGAGTCGGCCGTCTTGAGCGCCGTGTCGGCGAGGCCCTTGCGCGCGCCGTGGGTGGAGATGAAGTACTGAATGACCGAGAGGCCCTCGCGGAAGTTGGCCGTGATGGGCGTCTCGATGATCTCGCCCGAGGGCTTCGACATCAGGCCCCGCATGCCCGCCAGCTGCCGGACCTGCTCGCGCGAGCCGCGGGCGCCGGAGTCGGCCATGAGACGGATCGGATTGAAGTCGCCGGTCTCGTCCTCGATGGCCTGCATCTCCCGGAACATCGCCTCGGACACGTTCTCCGTCGCGCGATGCCAGATGTCGATGATCTTGTTGTGGCGCTCGCCGGCCGTGATGACGCCTTGCGTGCGCTGGCTCTCGATCGCCTGGACGTCCTCGTAGGCGCGATCCAGGATGCCCCCTTTGGTGCTCGGGATCAGCATGTCGTCCATCCCGAAAGAGACGCCGGCCTGGGTCGCGTAGTGGAACGTGACCCGCTTCAGCTCGTCGAGCATCTCGACGGTCTTCTGGTTGCCCATCGTCCGGTAGGCGTAGGCCACCAGCTCCTGCAGGCCGCGCTTCTTGAGCAGACCGTTGATGAACGGGATCTCCTCCGGCAGATGGCTGTTGAAGATCACCCGGCCGACCGTCGTATGGATGATCGCCCCGTCGAGCTCCTCGATGTCGGCGTGCAGCAGGTCCTGGTCGCTGTACTGCGTCTCCAGGTTGGCGAACTTGCCGGAGAAGCGCAGGCGAACCTCGCTCTGCGTCTCGACGACGCCCGCCTCGTGGGCGAGAACCACGGACTCGGAGTCCGGAAACACCCGCCCCTCGCCCTTGGCGCCCTTCTTGCGCATCGTCAGGTAGTAGCCGCCCAGGACCATGTCCTGGCTCGGCACGGCCAGCGGCCTGCCGTGCGCCGGGCTCAGGATGTTGCGGCTCGCGAGCATCAAGACGTGGCTCTCGATCTGGGCCTTCGGCGACAGCGGCACGTGGACCGCCATCTGGTCGCCGTCGAAGTCGGCGTTGAACGCGGCGCAGACGAGCGGATGGATCTTGATCGCCTTGCCCTCGATGAGCACCGGCTCGAAGGCCTGGATGCCCAGGCGATGAAGGGTGGGAGCGCGGTTCAGCAGCACCGGGTGGGCCTCGATGACGTCCTCGAGGGCGTCCCAGACGACGTCCTCTTCGCGCTCGACCATCTCCTTGGCCGCCTTGATCGTGCCGGCGAGGTCGCGCTCCTCGAGCCAGTTGTAGATGAGCGGCTTGAACAGCTCGAGGGCCATCTTCTTCGGCAGGCCGCACTGATGGAGCTTGAGCTCCGGCCCGACGACGATGACCGAGCGCCCGGAGTAGTCGACCCGCTTGCCGAGGAGGTTCTGGCGGAAACGGCCCTGCTTGCCCTTCAGGGTGTCGGAGAGCGACTTCAGGGGCCGGTTGTTCGAGCCCTTGAGGACGCGGCCGCGGCGGCCGTTGTCGAAGAGCGCGTCGACCGCCTCCTGGAGCATCCGCTTCTCGTTGCGGACGATGACCTCCGGCGCCCGCAGCTCGAGCAGCTTCTTGAGCCGGTTGTTGCGGTTGATCACGCGCCGGTAGAGGTCGTTCAAGTCGCTCGTGGCGAACCGGCCGCCGTCGAGCGGCACGAGCGGCCGCAGCTCGGGCGGGATCACCGGGATCACCTCGAGGATCATCCACTCGGGGCGCTGGCCGCTGCGCTTGAACGCGTTGACGACCTTCAGCCGTTTGGCCGCCTTGAGGCGCCGGATCTGGCTCGTTTCGGTCTTCATCACGATCCGCAGCTCTTCGGAGAGCTCGTCGCTGTCGACCCGCGACAGCAGCTCGCGGATCGCCTCCGCGCCCATCCGGGCCTCGAACGCGTCGGGCCCGTAGGCCTCGCGCATCTCCCGGAAGCGCTCCTCGGTCAGCATCTCGCCTTCCGTGAGCTCGGTGTCCCCGGGATCGATCACGGCGTAGGACTCGAAGTAGAGGATCCGCTCGAGGTCGCGCAGCGACAGGTCGAGCAGCTGGCCGATGCGGCTCGGCAGGCCCTTGAAGAACCAGACGTGGGACACCGGGCTCGCCAGCTCGATGTGGCCCATGCGCTCGCGCCGGACGCGCGAGCGGGTGACCTCGACGCCGCACTTGTCGCAGATCACGCCGCGGTGCTTCATGCGCTTGTACTTGCCGCAGACGCACTCCCAGTCCGTGATCGGGCCGAAGATCTTGGCGCAGAACAGCCCGTCACGCTCCGGCTTGAAGGTGCGGTAGTTGATCGTCTCCGCCTTCGTGACCTCGCCATGGCTCCAGGAGCGGATCTTCTCGGGCGACGCGATCGAGATCTGGATCGCGTTGAAGTCCTTGACCGGGTTCGGCTTGTCGAAGCTGCGCAATGGTTGCATCGCGACTCCCTTCAGACCTTGAGAAGTTCCACGTCGAGGCAGAGGCTCTGCAGCTCGCGCACGAGAACGTTGAACGATTCCGGCAGTCCGGGAGCTTCGGGAACCTCGCCCTTGACGACCGCTTCGTAGGCCTTGCTGCGGCCCTCGACGTCGTCGCTCTTGACCGTGAGCAGCTCCTGCAGCGTGTAGCCCGCGCCGTAGGCCTCGAGCGCCCAGACCTCCATCTCGCCGAAGCGCTGGCCGCCGAACTGGGCCTTGCCGCCCAGCGGCTGCTGCGTGATCAGCGAGTAGGGGCCGATCGACCGCGCGTGGATCTTGTCGTCCACGAGGTGGGACAGCTTGAGCATGTAGATGCTGCCGACCGTGACTTCCTGCTCGAACTGGTTACCCGACATGCCGTCGTAGAGCTTGGTCTTGCCGGAGGTCGGCAGGCCGGCCTGCTCGAGATAGCCCTTGATGTCCTGCTCCTTGGCGCCATCGAAGACGGGGGTGGCGAAGTGCAGGCCCAGGACCTTCCCGGCCCAGCCGAGATGGGTCTCGAGGATCTGCCCCACGTTCATGCGGCTGGGGACGCCGAGCGGATTCAACACGATCTCGACCGGCGTGCCGTCCGGCAGATAGGGCATGTCCTCCTCGGCCAGGACCCTCGAGATGACGCCCTTGTTGCCGTGACGCCCGGCCATCTTGTCGCCCACCTGGAGCTTGCGCTTCATGGCCACGTAGACCTTGACCATCTTGATCACGCCGGGCGGCAGCTCGTCGCCCCGCTGCAGCAGCTCGATGCGCTCCTGGTTCACCTGCCGGAGGATCTCGATGTAGGAGTCGGTGCGCCGGTAGATCTCCTCCACCCGCTCCAGGATCCGCGGGTCGCCGAGCGGCAGCTGCAGGATCTCCTGCCGGGTCAGCTGGTCCAGGTCCTCGTAGGTCAGCTTGGCGCCGCGCTCGAGCAGGGTCTTGCCGTCGCGGCTGGCGACCTTCTTCGCGACGGCCTCGCCCGCGAGGAGGTCGGTGATCTTCTTGTTGCGCTCCTCGTTGTAGATGCGGATCTGGTCGCGCATGTTCTTCTCGAGGCGCTGCACCTCGTGGGACTCGATCTCGAGGGCCCGCAGGTCCTTCTCGACGCCCTTGCGCGAGAAGATCTGGATGTCGACCACCGTCCCCTCGATGCCCGGCGGCACCTTGAGGGAGGCGTCGCGGACGTCGCCCGCCTTCTCGCCGAAGATGGCGCGGAGGAGCTTCTCCTCGGGCGTCAGCTGGGTCTCTCCCTTGGGGGTGACCTTGCCCACGAGGATGTCGCCCGGGCGAACCGTGGCGCCGATGCGCACGATCCCGCTGTCGTCGAGGTCCTTGAGCGCCGATTCCGCGACGTTCGGGATGTCGCGGGTGATCTCCTCGGGGCCGAGCTTGGTGTCGCGGGCCTCGACCTCCTTTTCCTCGATGTGGATCGAGGTGTAGTAGTCGTCCTTGACGAGCTTCTGCGAGACGAGGATCGCGTCCTCGAAGTTGTAGCCGCGCCACGGCATGAACGCCACGAGGACGTTGCGCCCCAGCGCCAGCTCGCCGCGGTCCGTGCTCGGCCCGTCGGCCAGCGCGTCCCCCTTCTTCACCCGCTGGCCCTCGGAGACGATGGGCTTCTGATTGACGCAGGTGTTCTGGTTGGAGCGCCGGTACTTGGTGAGCTGGTAGATGTCGGCCCCGAACTCCTTCGACTCGCCCGTCTCGATGTCCTCGCCCTCGACCCGGACGATGATGCGCTCGGAGTCGACGGAGTCGACGATGCCGCCTCTCTTGCACAGCACCACGGCGCCGGAGTCCCGCGCCACGATGTTCTCGAGGCCCGTGCCGACGATGGGCGCCTCGCTGCGCAGCAGGGGCACCGCCTGGCGCTGCATGTTCGAGCCCATCAAGGCGCGGTTGGCGTCGTCGTGCTCGAGGAACGGGATGAGGGCGGCCGCGACGGAGACCAGCTGCTTGGGGCTGATGTCCATGTAGTCCACCCGATCCGGCTCCACCGTGACGAAGTCGCCGCCGGCACGCGAGATCACCTGTCCTTCCAGATGGCCTTTCTCGTCGAACCGGGCATTGGCCTGGGCGATGATGTAGCGCTCCTCTTCCCAGGCCGTCAGGTACCAGGCGTGCGGCTCCACCTCGATCGCGCCCTTCTTGGCCCTCTTGAGCCGCTTGTTCTCCGCCGCGAGCTGGTCGCCGGTGATGATCTCGCCGAGCTTGAAGGCCCCGCTGCCGATCCTCACGACGCGGTAATGATCGATGACCCGGCCTTCCTCCACCTTCTTGTAGGGGCTCTCGATGAAGCCGTAGTCGTTGATCCGGGCGAAGGTGGCCAGCGACGAGATCAGGCCGATGTTGGGCCCCTCGGGAGTCTCGATCGGGCAGATGCGGCCGTAGTGCGAGGCGTGGACGTCGCGCACCTCGAAGCCCGCCCGCTCGCGCGACAGGCCGCCCGGTCCCAGGGCGGACAACCGGCGCTTGTGGGTCACCTCCGACAGCGGGTTCGTCTGGTCCATGAACTGCGAGAGCTGCGAAGAGCCGAAGAACTCCTTGATCGCCGCGATGACCGGCTTGGAATTGATGAGGTCGTGGGGCATCGCCGAGTCGATGTCCTGATGGACCGACATCTTCTCCTTGATCGCCCGCTCCATCCGGACCAGGCCGACCCGGAACTGATTCTCCAGCAGCTCGCCGACGGTGCGCACGCGCCGGTTGCCGAGGTTGTCGATGTCGTCGACCCGGCCCACGTCGCGGTGCAGGTACACGAGGTACTCGACGACCCTCATGAAGTCTTCCGCCGACAGGGTCTTCTGGTCGACCGCCACGTCGCTGTCGAGCTTGATGTTGAACTTGAAGCGGCCGACGCGGGAGAAGTCGTAGCGCTTGGCGTCGAAGAACATGCCGTAGAAGAGCGACCTCGCGCTCTCGAGCGTCGGCGGGTCGCCCGG
>Ga0224512_10002557_pt1 | contig 16608 bp, 17 predicted proteins | sample SF_May12_sed_USG_4_FD_169103 | JGI IMG/M metagenome (GOLD analysis project Ga0224512, IMG submission 169103) | Sediment microbial communities from San Francisco Bay, California, United States - SF_May12_sed_USGS_13 | ecosystem: Environmental > Aquatic > Marine > Sediment | place: USA...
GCTAGCGGGTCGCCGGGCAAGGCGCGCCGAGGAGGAATAGCCGTAGCTATTGCGACGAGGTGCAACGCCGACCGGCGGCTCGGGAGCCGTCGAGATACGTAAGTTACTGGTGGGACGGCACACTAGCCCGCATTATTCACCAGCGCGCGGAATGCGGGCCAGGGAATGGGTTAAGATTGCGGGCTCTCAAAGTCGCGCGTGTTTGATTCAGCACCCCACTCAAGAATGAATTTTCACACCACAGAGGACCTGATCGAGGAATTTCGCCACGGGCGAATGGTGGTCCTCGTGGACGATGAGGGCCGGGAAAACGAGGGCGACCTGGTGATGCCGGCTTCGCTGGTCACGTCGGAACACGTCAACTTCATGGCCCGATACGGTCGGGGACTCATCTGCATGCCCATCACCCGCGAGCGCTGCGACCAGCTCGGTCTGTGGCTGATGGTCAGCGACAATCGCGAGGCGCAAAAAACCAAATTCACCGTTTCCATCGATGCGGCCCACGGCGTCACCACCGGGATCTCCGCCAGCGACCGGGCGACGACGATAAAAGCCGCCGTCTCACCGAACGCCGACCCCTCCGATTTCGTCCAGCCCGGTCACGTATTTCCACTGATCTCGGAGCCCGGCGGCGTGCTGGCCCGCGCCGGGCACACGGAGGCCGGCTGCGACCTGGCAAGGCTTGCAGGGCTCGAACCCGCCGCGGTCCTGGTGGAAATCCTGAACGAGGACGGGACCATGGCGCGTCGCCCCGACCTGGAACAGTTTGCCCAAACCCACTCTTTGAAGATCGGCACCATCGCCGATCTCATTCACTATCGCGTATTGAACGAGAAGACCGTGCATCGGGTAAGTGAATGCATGCTGCCTACGCGCCACGGTGAGTTCCGGCTGGTGGCTTTTCAGGAATCCACCACCTCCTCCGTTCACCTGGCGCTGGTGGCAGGAAAGATTGAGCAGGAACAGCCGACGCTCATCCGCGTGCACGTGCTGGACTCCCTTGCCGATTTGACCGGCAGCGTCCGCAGTGACTCCGGCTGGCCCATCGAAGATGCACTCAAACGCGTGTCTGGTGAAGGCAAGGGCGTAGTGCTGATCCTGCGCCATCACGAAGACGACGCCGAGCTACTTCACCGCATCCGAAACTATCAGCTGGAAGACGCGGGCAAACCGCTGGCGCGCAAGGAGCCGGCGGACAATCTACGCACTTACGGCGTCGGCGCCCAGATCCTCGTGGACCTGGGTGTGCGCAAGATGCGCATTCTGAGCGCGCCGAAACATATTCCGGGCATTTCGGGGTTTGGATTGGAAGTGGTGGAGTACGTCAATTGATAGATTTGGATCGTATTTCGTATGTCGTATGTCGTATGTCGTATGTCGGAAGAGAGTATGTAGTAGGTAGTATGTAGTATGTGGGGAAGAGGCTTTTGCACCTTCTCTACCTCTCTACATACCACATACTACATACTGATCTCAGCAACAGCTTAATTCGGCCCCACGACACCCATCACGACCATGGCCAAACACGACATCAAAGAAGGCAGCTACGACATCGGCGATGCTCGTTTCGCGCTGGTGGTGTCGCGCTTTAACGCCAAGGTCGTGTCGAAGCTCGAGCAGGGCGCGTTGGAAACGCTGCGACGTCACGGCGTCGCCAGTGAAAACATTAGCGTGGTGCCGGTTCCCGGCGCCTTTGAAATTCCGTTCATGGCAAAGCGGCTGGCCGCCAGCAAAGCTTACGATGCAGTGATTACCCTGGGCGCAGTCATTCGCGGCGGCACCCCGCACTTCGAGTACGTCGCCGGAGAATGCGCCCGCGGTGTCGCCGAGGTTGCGCGCGAAGCGGACGTGCCGGTCATATTCGGTGTGCTCACCACCAACGATATGGCACAGGCCCTGGAAAGGGCCGGCGGGACTGAAGGCAACAAAGGAAGCGAGTCCGCAATCGCCGCCATGGACATGGTGACGACACTGCGCGCACTCAGCGGAAAATGAACAAACCCGGCCAGGGCGCCCGCCGCCGCGCCCGGCGCGCCGCCCTGCAAGGGCTGTACCAGTGGCAAGCCACCCGCCAGCCGGCGAGCGAAATCATCACTCAGTTCGAGGACGAAAAAGCCCATGAAAATCTCGACCGGGAGTACTTCAGCCGAATCCTTAACGGCGTAATAGAAAATGTCGAATCCCTGGACGAGACGTTAACGCCGTTTCTTGATCGGCCCCTGCGCCAGGTGGATCCCATCGAGCGCGCGGTGCTCAGGCTGGCGGCATTCGAACTCTCGCACTGTGACGAGGTACCCTGGAGGGTGGTTATAGACGAGTCGATCGAGCTTTCTCACGCCTTTGGCGCCGAACAGGGGCACCGTTTCGTCAACGGCGTCCTCGACAAGCTTGCGCCGGCGCTGCGTGCCGATGCAAAGTCCCGCTGAGGCGATACGAGCCTTGCCGCGGCTCGTTTTCTCTATCTTAGAAAGGCTTGGTAAGATCTAAGCCCGGAGGCGAATGGCCTCCTCGCCGTGGCCCGCCGCGAGAATGCGTCAGCAGCCCGACAGCAATAAATATCTCGATGCCGTAGTCGTCATTTTTGTCTGCGCGGCGTTTCTGTTCATTTCGCCCTTCCTGCTCCTCTGGAGCTATCCGACCGCGCCCTGGTACCTGCCGTACCTGCTTTGGGCAATCGTAATTCTGTTTGCCGCGATCGTGCAGCGTATTCGTCACCGTCATGAGCTTTGATCTCGGGCATCTGTTTTTTGCCGCGGTCATCTATCTGCTGATCCTATTTTTTATCGCATATGCAACCGAGCAAGGCTGGATTGCACAACGCATTGCGCGCCACCCGCTGACCTACGCCCTTTCTCTAGGCGTCTATGCCACCACCTGGTCGTTCTACGGAAGCGTTGGTTTCGCCCAGAGCCAGGGGTTCAACTTTCTCAGTATTTATCTCGGTGTGACCCTCGCCTTTTTGCTCGTGCCGCTGCTGCTGGCGCCGATTCTCAAGATTGTTCGCGATTACCAGCTGACCTCGCTGGCCGACCTGCTCGCGTTCCGCTACCGCAGTCAGATGGCTGGCGTTCTGGTGACCCTATTCATGCTGGCGGGAACATTTCCCTATATCGCCCTGCAGATCCTCGCGGTCACCGAGTCCGTCAGCATTCTCACCCAGGAAGCGCCCCCCCGAGTACTTGCTCTGGGTTTTTGCCTAATTCTCATTCTGTTCGCGATTCTATTCGGCGCCCGCCACATCACGCCCAGGGAGAAGCACGAGGGGCTTGTGGTCGCCATTGCGTTCGAATCGGTAGTCAAGCTGCTGGCGCTGTGTGCCGTCGGGCTGTTCGCCTTGTTCGGAGTTTTCGGCGGCACTGGCGGCCTGGATGACTGGATCGCCCTGCACCCCGAAGCTCTCGAGGCCCTGTATCGTCCGGTCCGCGAAGGCCCGTGGACTACCCTGATGCTGCTTTCATTCTGCGCCGCGTTTCTGCTGCCGCGGCAGTTTCATATGGCGTTCACGGAAAACATCGACGAGCGCACGATCTATACCGCGTCCTGGGCGTTTCCCTTGTTCCTCCTGCTGATGAACCTGTTCATCCCAGTGATCCTGTGGGCGGGCATGGTGCTCAACGCCGGCGACAACCCGGATTTTTACGTGCTCGGGATCACGCTCGCCGGCGAGATGCGCCTGCTCACGCTTTTTGCTTTTATCGGCGGCGTTTCCGCCGCCAGCGCGATGATGATCGTCACCACGCTCGCCCTCGCCAACATGTGCCTCAATCATCTCCTGCTGCCGGCGCGCTATCCCGCCACCGGCAGAAACATCTACCAGCTCCTGCTCTGGGGCCGGCGCACGCTGATCTGCGTCATCATTCTCGCGGGTTATGGTTTCTATCTGGCGCTGGAGCGCAATCAGGGCCTGGTTCAGCTCGGGCTCATTTCGTTCGTGGCGGTGGCGCAGTTTCTTCCCGGGATCATCGGGCTGCTCTACTGGTCCAGGGCGACGCGCGCCGGATTCATTGCCGGGCTGCTAGGCGGCGGAACGATCTGGGCGATGACGCTGATGTTCCCTCTTCTGGAACGCTCCGGAATACTTCATCAGCCCATCGACCGGCTTTCGCTGCAAACGCCGGCAGGCATGGACCCCTGGACGTTCGCGACTTTCTGCTCACTCGGAATCAACCTGCTGTTGTTCTTCGGCGTTTCCCTGCTGACGCGCCCGTCTACCGAGGAACGCGAAGCGGCCGACGCCTGCCGCCTGTCGCCCTTCTCCATTCCCACCGGAACCCTTCTCAGCGCGTCGTCGCCGGCCCAGTTCAAGGATCTGCTGAGCCGAATACTCGGAAGCGAAGCTGCGGATTTCGAAGTCAGTCAGGCGTTGAACGATCTGGACATGAACTTCGACGAGAGGGACCCCTCGGAACTCCGGCGTCTACGGGAGCGAATCGAGCGAAACCTGTCGGGCCTCATGGGCCCGATGCTGGCGCGCATGATTGTCGATGATCGGCTGCAAATGGACAGCAGCGCGAGATCCGCGCTGGCCGATAACATTCGCTTTATCGAAGAGCGACTCGAGTATTCCCAAACCCGGCTCGAAGGCGTCGCAGCCGAGCTCGATAATTTGCGCCGTTATCACCAGCAGGTCTTAAGCGATCTTCCGCTTGGTGTTTGCGCCCTGGGCCCCGACGGCCGCGTGGTCACCTGGAACCAGGCGATGACGAAGATGTCAGGCGTCAAACGCCGCCACGCCTGGGGCGTTACCATCGACCGGCTGCCGCTTCCATGGTCAGATCTCTTTCGCAAGTGCCTGGAATCCGACCAGCCGCACTTACACAAGGTGGAAGCCAAGCTCGACGGCCGTGCCCGATCGTTCAACCTGCACAAGGCCGCCATAGAATATCCCGCCGACGCGGAGCAATCCGGCGGTGTGGTCATCCTGGTGGAAGATCGCACCGCGCTGCAGTCGCTGGAATCGGAGCTTGCTCACAGCGAGCGGCTTGCCTCCATCGGACGGCTTTCTGCCGGTGTTGCCCACGAAATCGGAAACCCTGTAACCGGCATCGCCTGCCTGGCGCAAAACCTCGAGACCGAAACCAGCGACGAAGAGGCGCGAATTACCTGCCGCCAGATCATGGAGCAAACCCGGCGGATATCCGAAATCGTGCAGTCACTGGTCGGCTTCAGTCACGGCGGCAGCGTGCTGAATCCCAACGCAAAACCCATCATGATTTGCGCCTGCGTGGATGAAGCCGTTCGGCTGGTGAGCCTGAGCCGCGCAGGCAAGCAGGTGCGAATCATCAACCGCTGTGAAAAGGACCTGTTCATGCACGGTGATGGCACGCAGCTTGTTCAGGTTTTTGTCAACCTGCTCACTAACGCCTGCGATGCGTCAGAGCCAGGGGGAAAGGTGGACGTGTTCTCCGCCAGAGACGGGGATTTCGCCCTGGTGGACATCGTCGACTACGGTCACGGTATCCCGGACGAAATCATTGATCAGATCTTCGACCCCTTCGTCACCACAAAACCGCCGGGGCGGGGAACAGGTTTAGGGCTTTCTGTGGTCTATCGCATTGTCCAGGACCACGGCGGCCACATTTCAATCGAAAATGATCGAGGCGCGGGCACAAAAGCCAGGCTTCGTTTTCCCACCGTCATCAAACCCGACGCCGATATTTTGGGTGACGCCGCGAGCACCGGATGAGCAGAATTCTGCTTATCGAGGACGAATCGGTCATCCGCACCGCGTTGCGCCGGCTGCTGGAGCGAAATGGTTATGAGGTGCGCGAGGCGGAAACGGTCGAAGCGGCGAGACAGCTGAAGGAGCTCGACGGCACGGACCTCGTGATTGCGGACCTGCGCCTGCCCGGAGCGCCGGGAACGGCCGCCATCGGCCTCATTGCCGATGCTCCGGTACTGATCATGACCAGCTTCGCCAGCGTCCGCTCGGCGGTGGATTCCATGAAACAGGGCGCGGTCGACTACATCGCCAAGCCTTTCAATCACGACGAAATGCTGCTCAGCGTTGAGCGGGTGCTGGGGCAACGACGTCTGGCGCGGCAGAACAGAGCGCTCAAATCCGACGTCGCGCGCAGCTACCCGGTTTGCGGCATGGTCGGCAGCTCACGCCCCATGCGGGAAGTTTTCCAGCGTATCGACAAGGTCGCGCCCACGGACACAACGGTACTGGTCGTCGGCGAATCCGGCACCGGCAAAGAGCTGGTGGCCCGCGCAATTCACGACAAGAGTAAGCGCAGCGCAGCACCGCTCATCGTCATGAACTGCGCCGCCATTCCGCCGAATTTGATTGAAAGCGAGCTTTTCGGGCATGAAAAAGGCGCCTTCACCAGTGCGGTGAGCGCGCAGCAAGGACTCATCGAGGCCGCCGACGGGGGCACACTGTTTCTCGACGAGATAGGCGAGCTCACCCTGGATGCGCAGGCCCGTTTGCTGCGGGCTCTCGAGGACGGTGAAATCCGCCGGGTCGGCGCCGCGCATACAAAAAAGGTGGACATACGCCTCATCGCCGCCACCCATCGCGATCTCGGCAAAATGGTGAATGAAAACACCTTTCGCGAAGATCTTTTTTATCGTCTGCACGTGATGGAGGTTCGATTGCCGCCGCTGAGGGAACGCGGTAACGACGTCAAGGAGCTCGCCCAGGCGCTGCTGCGGCGAAGCTGCGAGCGGCTTCACAAGCGCGGCATCCAGCTCGGTCCCCAAGCCATCGAAGCCATGTGTGGGTACGACTGGCCCGGAAACGTAAGAGAGCTCGAGCACGCCATTGAACGCGCCGTGATCCTTTGCGACTCCGACACCATCAGCCGCGATCTGCTGGCCCTGGACTCCCGCAGGACGAAGCAGGGGCCGGACAACGGCGGCACCCGAACCGATCTCTCGCTGGAAGATTACTTCCGCGCTTTCGTTGAGGCGCACCAGGCGGACATGACCGAAACCCAGCTGGCAAAACGCTTAGGCATCAGCCGCAAGGCGCTGTGGGAGCGTCGCCAGCGCTTAGGCATCCCCAGGCCCAAGGGCGGCTGAAGCAACCGCGAGGCGCGATGCTACCGAAGCACCCATTCGAGCGTTACTATCGGTAACAATGTCTATGCCAAAGCCCAGCTGGAATCCTTTAACTTTCTGAAATTCAGCGCTTATTCCCCAAGGCACAAAACTTGCATTCACCTGTCTGAATAGGCCGGCCGCCTCTCGTATCGGTGCGCCAGGCCCGTTCAGAAAACACCCCATGAACGCTTCCGAGGGCGCCAGCACGAGGAACGATCAGGGGATCAATCAATAATTGGCCAATCATTGGGGGAGACAACATGGACGCGAAAGTTGTCTGGTTAATCGTCTTCGTCGTCCTGTATTGGGCGTATTGCATCTTCTGGGGCATCCGGGGTGCGATCATGTCCAAGACAGCCAGCGACTACTTCATCGCCGGGAGGCGGCTGTCGCTGTGGGTATTCGTACTCGCGGCTACCGCGACTTCGTTCTCCGGCTGGACCTTCATGGGGCATCCCGGCCTGCTGTACCGAGACGGGTTCCAGTACGCCTACGCCTCCTTCTACGCAATCACCATACCGTTCACCGGCGTGATGTTTCTGAAGCGCCAGTGGATGCTGGGTAAACGCTTCGGTTTCGTAACGCCGGGCGAGATGCTGTCGCACTATTTCAAGTCCGACCTCATCCGCGTCCTGGTAGTGATCGTGGCGCTGGTGTTCTCGGTGCCATATCTCGGCGTGCAGCTTCGAGCCTCGGGCTTCCTGTTCAACGTGTTGACCAACGACCTGCTCAACGTCGAGGTCGGCATGTGGCTGCTTTCCGCCGTGGTGTTCATTTACGTGGCGTCCGGCGGCCTTCGCGCCGTGGCCTATGTGGACACCGTGCAGTGCGTTCTGCTGGCTGCGGGGATCACCATCATCGGCATCATCGCGCTCAGCTACGTGGGCGGCTTCGGCAAGCTCAACGAGGGCATCGCCGCGCTGGCGCAGATGGACACCAAGCGTACGCCGGATGACTTCAGCCACTACATCGCCATTCCGGGCGTGATCCAGCTGGTCTCCAACGGCCCCTCGGCCACCGGCGGCGCCTGGACGGGCATCATGATCCTGACCTACATGTTCGCGCTGATGGGCATCCAGTCCGCTCCGGCGTTCTCCATGTGGTCGTTCTCCAACCACAGCCCGAAGCCCTTTGCGCCCCAGCAGGTGTGGGCGTCGTCCTTCGGAATCGGCCTGATCTTGTTCGTGTTCACCGCGTTTCAGGGCATCGGCGGTCACTTCCTGGGCGCAGATCTCGCCTTCGCGGCGGCCCATCCCGAGCTTACCAACAACGTGCTCGGCGCCGGGCTGGGTGGCGTGGATCTAATGCAGTCGGCGGGCAAGCAGGGCATGCTGGTGCCGCAGCTCATCGCGCTGGCGCCCGGATGGCTTGGCGGCCTACTGGCGGTTTGCGCCCTGGCGGCCATGCAGTCCACCGGCGCAGCCTACATGTCCACTGCCGGCGGCATGCTCACCCGCGACCTGCTCAAGCACTTCGTGATGCCAAACGCCACCCACCTGCAGCAGAAGCTGTTCGGGCGCATCGGCGTCGGCATCATCGTGCTGGCGGCGCTGGTCGTGGCCACCACCGCAACGGACGCCCTGGTGTTACTGGGCGGCCTCGCCGTGGCCTACGGCTTCCAGATGTGGCCTTCCCTGATGGCCGTGTGCTGGTTCCCCTGGCTCACCCGCCAGGGAATCAATCTCGGTCTGATCGCCGGTCTCATCGCCGTGACCTGCACCGAAACCATCGGTCAGCAGATGGGCATCGACGCCTGGGGACGCTGGCCGCTGACCATCCATTCGGCCGGTTGGGGCATCCTCTTCAATCTGGGTATTGCGGTCATCGTTTCGGCCATGACCCAGAATGACGCGGATACGGCGCACCGCATGAAGTATCACAGCTTCCTGCGCGAGCACGCGACTCTGCCCGCGTCGAAGAAGGGCCTGGTCCCGGTGGCGTGGATCATGACCCTGGTCTGGTTCTTCTTCGGAATCGGCCCGGGCGCGGTCATCGGCAACACCATCTTCGGCAGCCCGAACGACGCCGCTACCTGGACCTTCGGCATGCCGTCGATCTGGGCCTGGCAGATACTCTGGTGGGCTCTTGGTGTATTCATGATGTGGTTCCTCGCCTACAAGATGGAAATGTCCACGGTGCCTGAGCGAGAAGTCGAGGCGCTTTACGACGACATCGGCGACGTCCACGAGGCAAGCGACGAGATGTAACGTTCGTATGGAGTAGTCCGGGGCGGCCACGCCGCCCCGGATCGCTTTTTAAAGAAGCGGGAGGCGATGCATCCCGAAACAACAACGAAACCATCGAAATCAGGAGGGCGCGTCCCTCCTTTTTTTTGCGCTATCATCGAGTCCCGGTAGGATTGCGGCCGCCTGCTGCCGTTGGCGGCTACTGGCCTTAGAGACGAGAGTTCATCCAGAAGTCACCCCCATGCTGCCATTCGAAATTGCCGTTATCGTTCTCGCCCTGTTGCTTTTTTTTCCTGTGAGCAAATTCATCTGGGTGCTGAGCGTCAGGCGGCTCGAGCGCAAGCTCGGCAAGGAGCTCACCGAGGAGGAACGCCAGGGGCAGCGAAATCGTGCGCGAGTGATCGCGGCTTTTCTCTCCCTGGTGTTTTCCCTGTTGTTCAATACCCACCTGATGAAAGTCATGGAGTCGTCCGGCGGTGGATGAAGCGCTCTACAAGTTTCTGAAGTGGACGGCGATCGCGCTGGGCTGCGCCTGGGTGGGGTGGAGCATTTACGATTCTTTTATGCGCGAACATGCCCCGGGAGATTTTGAGTACAAACGCGCCGAGCAGTTTTTCGCCGACGACGAGTACCAGCGCGCGCTGAAAGAATACGAAGATGCGCTGGATGAAAACCCACAGCATATTTATGCCATGCGCGGCAAGGCCCGTGCACTGCTGCAGATGAGACGCTTCGATGAAGCCATGGCGCAATACGACAAGGTCATCTCGGCGCAGCCGGATCTGGGCGTGAATTATGCGAACCGCGGCATCCTTTTCGATCGGTTGGGCCGCTACGAGCAGGCCATCGCGGATTACGAGAAGGCGCTCGCGCTCGACCCGGAGCTGGACGAAGGCCCGCACTGGCTGACGCGATTCCTGCGCAATCAGCCGGAAAAACCGCCCACCATCGGCGACCGCGCCAAGTACCTGCGCGCGGAGCTTGCCAAACCGCCGGAGCAGCGCGTGCTCCGCGTGCCGGAGATAGACGAGAAACAGAGGACTTATAAGCAGTGAAGGAAAGAGTATGTGGTAGGTGGTAGGTAGTATGTGGGCCAGATGTTCTTCGGCCTACTCTTAATCCCTACATACTACATACCACATACTACATACTGACCGTGGCTTAACTAATAGCTGAACCCATCTTTCACCCCCACACCCCCATCACGTCCACCAGCAATACGCGGAAGAAAAACAGCAGCGCGATACTGCCGAACAACAGGCGCACGAAATCGGATTCGCCGTTTTCGTCGCGCCAGGTGAGCCCGTGATAGGCAACGACCGCGGTGACGATCAGAAAAAAGATATTGACGAAAATATTGTCCACGGCCCGCCGCTGAGGAATTTCCGGGTACTATTCGAGACCTGACGCCCATGGGAACGATTGAGTCGGCGGCGTTTACTCCTGGTTAGCCGCGCCGCGAGCCCATGGGCCGGAAAGTTATAACATAAAACCTGAACGCCGCCGAAAGACGTTACGCTTCGTCACCTAACAATGCTTCACGCCGACGAAATGCGCCCCGAAGCGCTCCTCGCAACCGCGCTTGCCGACGACCCCGGCAGCGATGCGGCCGTCGGGCGATTGGCGGCGCCTGCCGACGACGCCCTCGTCATCGCCATCGATACTCTTGTATCCGGGATTCATTTTCGCGCTGAGGCGAAAAGCGAGGACGTGGCCTACAAGGCGGTGGCCGTCAATTTGAGCGATCTCGCGGCCATGGGGGCAACACCGCTGGCGGTGGCTGTGAGCGTCACTGCCGAGAAGCTGTCCGGCGCCTGGATCGAAGGCTTTCGCCGCGGCCTTGCGCAAACCGCTCGAGGGTTCGGAATCGAAGTGGCGGCCGCGGGGCTTGCCCGCGGTCCCCTCGTTGTCACCGTAGAGGCGGTTGGACGTGTTCCTCCCGGCGCCGCGTTGAGGCGAAACGGCGCCCGACCCGGCGACCGGATCTACGTCACCGGCACCCTGGGCGACGCGGGCCTGGGCCTGGCGGTGGCTAAAGGCGAAGCCTCGCTGCCTCCGGATGACGCAGCGTTTGTACTGTCGCGCCTCCACCGTCCGGAGCCGCGAATTGCCGCCGGCGTGGCTCTGCGCGGCGTTGCCTCCTCCGCCATCGACGTTTCCGACGGGCTCGCGGGCGACCTGGGCCACATTCTCGATCAAAGCGGCGTCGGCGCCACGCTGCAGGTGGAACGACTGCCGCTTTCGCCGGCGATGAAAAGCCACCGGCCCGGCGATTTTGCCCTGGAGCTCGCCTCGAGCTTTGGCGACGATTACGAACTCTGCTTTACGCTGACCGATTCAGCCATGGCGAAGCGGCTGGAGCTCGGCTGTGCCGTCACGGAAATCGGTGTCGTCGATGAACAACGAGGATTGAGATTCCGCCGAGACGACGGCTGCCCCTTTATGCCGCGCGCGGCATACAGTCACTTCAGGACTTGAGCCTCGCCCGTGTCGCCGGCACCACGACCCAACCTGCGCGACCCCGTGCACGTGCTTGCCTTCGGATTCGGCGCCGGTCTGTCTCCGCTGGCGCCGGGGACCGTGGGCAGCGTTCTCGGCGTTCTCATTTTCCTTTCTATGACACCGCTTCCCTTGCCCATTTACATCGCGGTGTCCGGACTATTGTTCCTCGCCGGGATATGGATCTGCGGCAAGGCGTCCCGGGATCTCGATGTACACGACCACCGCGGCATTGTCTGGGACGAGATCGTCGGCTTCCTCGTTGCCATGACCGCCCTGCCCCCGGATTGGCCCTGGATCCTTGCCGCTTTCCTTCTGTTCCGGTTTTTTGACATCGTCAAACCCTGGCCCATCGGCTGGCTCGATCGCCACGTCCACGGCGGACTGGGAATAATGCTCGATGATTTAGCTGCCGGGCTGGGGGCATTGCTGCTGCTGCAGCTCGCATTTCTACTATTCTGAAATGCATGGGTTTATACACTGGCGCCTTCAGGAATCCCGTGCGCGGCGGGAGCCGGCCATTTCAGACCACGGCGTTATGGGCGACCTTCCTTGTCGGCGTCCTCGGCTGCGGCGCGGCCAACGCCGATATATATAAATACATCGACCACTATGGCCGGGTGCACCTGGCCGATCGGCCGCTGGGTCCGGGCTACGTGCTCATTTATCGGGGAAAAGGATATTCACCGCGACCTAAGTCGACGAAGAACGATTTCGCCCGAAACCGCCGGCGCTTTGGCCCGCTGGTGGATCGGGTCGCCCGCGATCACCGCCTGGATCCACAGCTGGTGCACGCGGTCGTTCAGGTGGAGTCGGCCTACGATCCGGCAGCGGTGTCACGAAAGGGCGCAGTCGGTCTCATGCAGCTGATGCCCGGCACGGCAAATCGCTACGGCGTCCCGGATCGTCTCGACCCGCTCAGAAACCTGAGCGGCGGCGTGCGCTATCTGCGCGATCTGCTGATGCGCTTCGACGACGTGGTGCTGGCGCTGGCCGCCTACAACGCCGGAGAAAATGCGGTGGAGCGATACGGAAACCGCGTGCCCCCCTATCCGGAAACCCGCCGCTACGTGGACAAGGTGCTGGCAGCATGGAGGACCCTGCGACAGAAGCAGGAGTGGGGGAGCTGAGGTTAAGACGGCTGCAGGCCGTAGGCCGTAGGCCGTAGGCCGTAGGCCGTAGGCCGTAGAGCTTAGATGGCGTCGAGCCGTATCTCGTATATCGTATGTCGTATGTCGGATAAGGGGTATGTAGTAGGTAGTAGGTAGTATGTGGGCCGGAAGCTTTAGGGCTGTCTCTTTTAACCCTACATACTACATACCACATACTCCTCCTGAATCGCCGTATTTCAAGACACCTGATCCAGGGATTCGCCCTCACGCAGGCCCCTACGGCGGAGTTCGTTTACACTTCGCGTCACGCATTACGCATCACGCGTCACGCGTTACGTTCTGTATGAATGAATTCCAGCTCATCGACCGTTTCTTCAAACGCGCCCGCACCCGGGCGGACGTCATTGTGGGCATCGGTGATGACGCCGCGCTGGTGAAACCCGATGCGGACGCTGCGGTGCTCAGCGCGCTGGCAGTGCTGAGTGCTCCAACTGGCGAACTCCCCGATGGCGCCCGATTTGCCCGCGCGCTGGCGCGAACGGCGCTCAATCGACTTGCCGCCCAGGGCGCTTCCCCCGCATGGATTACCCTTGGACTGACCCTTGCCGAAGCGGACAGCGCATGGCTGGAGGCATTTTCCGCTGCCCTGGAAGCCGCCATTGAGCCCCACGGCGCAGTGCTCATCGGCGGCGACACCACCCAGGGGCCAACCACCGCGACGCTCATCGCACACGGCCCGGCGCCTGCAGCGCGGCGGGACGATGTCGCGCCACCACGCCCCGGGGACGCTATTTACGTCAGCGGAAAACTGGGTTCCGCGGCGGCCGCGAAAAACAACAACAGCGGGATGTCGGATCCGAGACCAGCGCGGGTGAACGAGGGGCGGACCGCGTGGCCGTTTACCGCCGCTGCCGGAGATCTCCGGGAAAGCCTAGCCGCTTCGCTATTGCGCATTATCGGCCGCTACGGATTGGGTGCCGAGATCAATTCCGGGCGGCTGCCGGTATCCGCCGCCGGCGCCGAGATCCTCGCCCGTTCCGGCGGCGCCCGAATTATTGTCGACGTATCTGCCGACGCCGAGCTTTGCTTCGTCGTCGGCGCGGGTCGCGAAGTAGCGTTTGAAAACGCCATGGCACAATTTGAGTCCGGGTGCACGCGCATCGGACGGGTCGTAGACAAAACCGGCGTACACTTGAGTTGAGCGTGCATCCACCCCGATCAGAGGGCGAGCTCATGGAGCGCGCTGCTCGCCTGGCCGGCAGGCGGCTGGGCGAAATCGCCCGCGAGCTCAAGATCCCCGTTCCGGCCCACGCCGTTCAAGCCAAGGGCTGGACCGGCACGCTGCTCGAGACCGCGCTGGGCGCTACAGCGGCCTCGCTTCCTGAGCCTGATTTTCAGGCCATCGGCATTGAGCTCAAGAGCGTGCCGGTGCATCCGGACGGACGCCCGCGGGAGTCCACCTACATCTGTACGCTTCCACCGCCGGGCGGTGATCCGCCACTTTGGGAACATTCCAACGTGCTGCGAAAGCTCGCCCGGGTGCTTTTCGTACCGGTGGTGTACGAAACGGGCGCAGGTTTCGCCCATCGCTTGATCGGCGCGCCGCTGATCTGGAGTCCTTCTCCCGAAGAGGAATCCGCGTTACGTGCCGACTGGGAAGAGTTGATGGACATGGTGTGCACGGGGCAGGTGGAATCCATTACCGCACACCATGGAACGCACCTTCAGATCCGGCCGAAGGCGGCCAACGCGGCGGCACGGCAACGCGGCGTCGGGGAAGACGGCGCGCCGGCAGAGACTCTTCCCCGCGGTTTTTACCTTCGCGCTTCGTTTACCGCCGCGATCTTCCGGCGCCACTACGCCCGCGCCGGCTGAAAAGAAAGGATGAGAAGATTTCTGACAGCCTGACTCAGGTGACGCTGGACTCGAAGCGCTTATTGGAAGGCAAGTCGTTCCAGGTGAAATGGGGCAGCTCGCTGAAGGCGAGACTGATTTTCTCGCCCCACTGGCGCCGGATCTCCAGCAGGTATGGATCGTCTGCTTCCAGGCAGAGGTAACGATCGAGGGTAAAACTGTCGCGACCATAACAGAGCACTTCCAAGGGGGGGCCCACGGAAGCATTGCTGCGCATGGTGGAGTCTATGGAAACCAGCGCGCAGCGCGCCGCTTCGTCGAGTTCGGTCTGCTTAGAAAGTACCCTGTCGAGTATGGGCCGGCCGTACTTGAACTCCCCGAGCTGAAGGTAAGGGGTCTGGTCCGAAGAGGTGATGTAGTTCCCCTGGGGGTAGACCAGAAAGATATGGGGTTCACCGCCCCGGATCTGTCCGCCCAGAATAAAGCTCACCTCCGCGCTGAATCCTGCCTGGGTCACCGCCTCTTTGCGCTTCGCCTGGCATTTGTGCGCCACGTCGCCGAGGTATTCCGCGGCATCCGGCATGGATTCCACGTTGAGGAAGTTGACTTTGGCGTTATCGCGTATGTCGCGTTTGAGGCGGTCGATAACCGACTGGGTGGTGGCGAGGTTTCCCGCGGTGAGAACCACCAGCTGTCGTTCGCCTTCGCGAGAGAAGGTGAACATCTTGCCGTAATGGCTGACCTGGTCGACCCCCGCGTTGGTGCGCGAGTCCGAGGCGAATACCAGCCCCTGGTCTACGTTGATGGCAAGACAGTAAGTCACGGATTCAATTTTATCCCTGGCCCAGAATTCCGGGTGTAAAGCTGGTAGGTGTCACGCCGGGAAACCGTCAAGCGGTGGCCGCCGACTGGGACTGAGACTGGGTCGCAGTCTGGGCGGGCTCTTCCATGTGGAAATAGGTTCTTACAATTTCATTGTGGATTTGCCCGAACTCGATCTGCAGCTCGTCGATGAACTCATGCAGCGCCGAATTGGATTCCGCCATCTTGGCGATATTTCCGCTTTTTACCATTTTCTTCAGGCGCGCAACAGCGCCTTTCGGCGCCTCTCTTTTGGGGAGCTCGTCGAGAGACTCATCAACGAGCACGACGCAGCGGTAGACGGAACGCGGGAAGTCATCATCCAGTAGCAGAAACCGCAAGGCTTCTGCCCGCCGTACGCGCGCCTGAACGTGCTGGCGATACATCTGATAAGCGGTCAGCGATTTCAGCACGCTTATCCACTGAATGTTTTCAAACGGCAGCAGCCCGGAGGTTTCCTTCGGGATCAGGCTTGCAGAACGCACGTCGATAATTCGCGTGGTCATGTCGGCCCGCTCGAGTATTCGCCCGATGCATAAGAATTCGTATCCGGGATCCGCGCTCATGGCGCCGCCAGAAAGACCCACAAAAGTCTGTGAGGCCCGCATGATGCGCTTCAGATAGTCGTAGCGTCCGCGCTTGGACAGCCCGGCCTGCACGTTGTCGCGCGCAAAAAGATAGAGCTCGTTGATCAGCTCCCAGGATTCCCGGGGAATGATGTCTCGAATGGTGCGCGCATTTTCTCTCGCCATGGACAGGCTCGCGATTATCGAGCTCGGGTTCTGGCTGTCGCCGACGAGAAAGCGCACAACATTTCGTTCTTCGAAATCGTTATAGGCCTTGCGATAAATCTCCTCGCTCCCGGTGATCTCGATGAGCGGCTGCCAACCGGGGGCAATGCCCTTGGGCAGATCCAGCAACAAGTTGCCGTTGACGTTGACGATCCGGCCGGTATTCTCGGCGCGCTCCATGTAGCGCCCGAGCCAGTAGAGGTTTTCCGCCACCCGAGAGAGCATCAGGCGCCACCTCCCTCGACGATCCAGGTGTCC
>Ga0224512_10002558_pt1 | contig 16606 bp, 10 predicted proteins | sample SF_May12_sed_USG_4_FD_169103 | JGI IMG/M metagenome (GOLD analysis project Ga0224512, IMG submission 169103) | Sediment microbial communities from San Francisco Bay, California, United States - SF_May12_sed_USGS_13 | ecosystem: Environmental > Aquatic > Marine > Sediment | place: USA...
AGCTTGGCGCGCACCAGGTAGAAATCGACGCTGTCGAGGTGCTGGCGGTAGGGGGCGCTCGCCGCGCGCCCCTGGGCGTCGGCAATGCGCTCCGTGGTCATCGGGTGGGTTCGCAAGTAGCCCGGCATGGTGCCGTCGTCCCCGAGGCGGCCGTTGCGCTGCAGCTTTTCGAAGAAGCTGGGCATGGCGCGGACATCGAATCCCGCCGCCTGCAGTGTCTGCATGCCGATGCGGTCGGCTTCGCGCTCGAAATCGCGCGTATAGCCGAGCTGCTGCTGGATGGCGCCGCCCTGCACCGCCGCCGCGGCGCCCACCGCCAGATCCGGGCGCGAAGCGCCGAGCAGGATGGCGGCGGCAAGCGCCACCATGCTGGGGATCTGCATCTGCTGCTGGGCGCCGATGAGGCGCGCGATGTGGTGCTGGGCGACGTGCGCGACCTCGTGCGCGAGCACCGAAGACAGCTCCGACTCGTCCCCCGCCAGGGTCAGCAGGCCGGTATTCACGCCGACGAATCCGCCCGGCAGGGCGAAGGCATTGATGGCGGGATCGCGCATGGCAAAAAACTCGAAGTCCTGGCGCGCGCCGGGCACCTGCGCCACAAGTTGCCGGCCGAGCCCCTGCAGATAATCGGTGATTTCCGCGTCCTCGACATAGGCAGGGTCGCGAAAGCGGATCTCGCGCATGACATCTTCGCCGATGCGCCGTTCCATCTGCGGCGGCACGCTGGTCGCGGAGGCGTCGCCGAGCTCAGGCAGCGCCTGCGCACCCGCGCCACCGGCGACTGCCATCAGCCCGGCGAGCAGGAGGGGCATGATGCGCATGAGGATATGATACCGTCGCCACCTCCAAGTTCCGGTGCAGGCATGGCAGTCAATCCAAAGCCCAAGCGCGGGCTGACTCATTTCGATCGCGGCGGGCGCGCGCACATGGTGAACGTGGGCGCCAAGGCACGTACGCATCGCGTTGCAGTGGCCTCGGGACGCATTGCCATGCGCTTGCCGACGTTGCGCCTGCTCGCCGCGGGCCAGGCGACGAAAGGCGATGTCCTCGGCGTGGCGCGCGTCGCCGCCATTCAGGCCGCCAAACGCACGCCGGAGCTGATCCCGCTCGCGCATCCGATCGCCATCACGCGCGCCGCGGTCGAGTTCACGATCGATCCCAAGCGCAGCGCCGTGGCGATTGCCGCCACCGTCGAGTGCCGCGGCCCCACGGGGGTCGAGATGGAGGCGCTCACCGCAGCCGCGATCGGGCTGCTTACCATCTACGACATGCTCAAGGCCGTGGACCGCGGCATGGTGCTGACCGACCTGCGCCTGGAAGAAAAGCGCGGCGGGCGTTCCGGCGTCTGGCGCCGCCGCGGTGCGCGTTGACGTTGTCCTGAGAACATGAAGAGCGGGCTGCTGAAGACCGGGATCGCATTCGCCGTGCTGGCCGCCGCGGCGGCCGGCTATGCGTGGGTCAAGTCCGGCGGCGATGGCCAGGACCCGCAGTATCGTCTCGCCCGCGTCGAACGCGGCCCGCTCACCGCAGTTGTGGTGGCAAGCGGCACCCTGAACGCCGTCACGACGGTGCAAGTCGGCTCGCAGATCTCCGGCCAGGTCAAGGAAATCTACGCCGACTTCAATTCGCCGGTGAAGCAGGACCAGATCATCGCGCGCATCGACCCCGCCACCTTCGAGCTGCGCGTGAACCAGGCGCGCGCCGACCTCGACGCAGCACAGAGCGCGGTGGCGGTGGCGCGCTCCGGGCTCGCCGCGCAGCAGGCGGAAGTCGGCCGCGTCAAGGTGACGCTGCTCGACGCGCAGCGCGACTACGAGCGCAAGAAATCCCTGGTCGAGCGCAATTTCATCTCGCCCGCGGATCTCGAAAAAGCGCAGAGCATGCTGGCGTCGACGCGCGAACAGCTCAAGTCGGTGGAGGCGCAGATCCGCGTCGCCGAAGCGCAGGTGAAAAGCGCGCTCGCCACCGTGAAGCAGCGCCAGTCCTTGCTCAAGCAGGCCCAGGTCGATCTGGAGCGCACCATCATCCGCGCGCCCGTGGACGGCACCGTGATCCTGCGCAACGTGGACGCGGGTCAGACGGTCGCCGCCAGCCTGCAGGCGCCCGTGCTGTTCACCATCGCGCGCGACTTGCGCGACATGCAGGTGGAAGCCGCGATCGACGAGGCGGATGTCGGCCGCCTGCGTCCCGGGCAGGCAGCCACTTTCACCGTTGACGCGTTTCCCCGGCGCAGCTTCTCCGGCGAGATCGTGCAGATCCGCAAGTCGCCGGTCAACGTGCAGAACGTCGTCAGCTACACGGTGGTGATCTCGGCGCGCAATCCCGATCTCGCATTGCTGCCGGGAATGACCGCCAACGTGCGCATCGTGGTCGAGCATCGAGACAACGCGCTCAAGGTGCCCAATGCGGCTCTGCGCTTCCGGCCCGCCGGCGCCGCCGACCAGAAGCCCGCGGCAGAGGCGCCGCAACCCGCCGGCAGCCAGGCACTGCAGCAGTTCCGCCAGAGGCTGCTGGACGCCGTGCAACCGGATGCGGCGCAGCGCGCGCGTCTGGAGGAGATCTTCGAGGACTTGCGCAAGAAGGCGGCGCCCCTGCGCGAGATCGCGGACGAGGCAGAGCGCCGGCGCAGGCTTGAGCGCCTGCGCGCCGACTTGCGCGCACGCGTAGCGGAGATTCTCAAGCCCGAGCAGCGTGCCGCATATGAGCAGCTGCTGCGCGATTACGGCGGGCGCACGACGAGCGCCACCGGGCGCGTCTGGGTGCCGGCAGGCCGCGAGGCGCGTCAGGTCGACATTCGGCTCGGCTTGAGCGATGGCACGAGCACCGAGGTCGTTGCCGGCCCGCTCGTCGAAGGAACCGAGGTCATCATCGGGCTGGCGGCGGCCGACAAGCGCGATTCGGGACTGCCGCGCATGCGGCTGTTCTGATGGCCGAGGCGCTGATCCACACGCGCGACCTGGTCAAGGTCTACCAGGTCGGCGACAACCTCATCCGGGCGCTCGCCGGCGTGAGCTTGAACGTGGATCGCGGCGAGAGCGTGGCCGTGATGGGCCCCTCTGGCTCGGGCAAGTCCACGTTCATGAACGTCATCGGCTGCCTCGACCGGCCCACCTCGGGCGAGGTCCTCCTGGCCGGGCAGGCGGTGTCGGCCCTGACCGCGGACGAGCTTGCCGTCGCGCGCAATCGCCATATCGGTTTCGTCTTTCAAAGCTTCAATCTGCTGGCGCGCACCAGCGCGCTGGAAAACGTCGAGCTGCCGCTCGTCTACGCCGGCGTGCCGACCAAGGAACGCCGCGACCGCGCCCACGAGATGCTGTCGCGCGTGGGCCTCGGCGAGCGCGCCGGACACCTGCCGCAGCAGCTCTCCGGCGGCCAGCAGCAGCGCGTGGCGATCGCGCGTGCTCTGGTCACGCGCCCGGCGCTCATCCTCGCCGACGAGCCGACGGGCGCGCTCGATTCGCGCACCAGCCTGGAGATCATGGCGCTGTTCCAGGAGCTGAATACCCAGGGCATGACGGTGATCGTGGTGACGCACGAGCCCGACGTGGCGCGCTTCGCGCGCCGGGTGCTGCGCTTCCTCGATGGACGGGTGGTGGCGGACGAGCGTAACAACGCCCCGCAGGACGCGCGCCACCTGCTCGCCGGCGAAGCGGTAGTCGCCGCATGAACATGGGCACGCTCCTGCGCGTGGCGCTGCGCGCGCTGGCGGTAAACAAGCTGCGCAGCGCCCTCACCATGCTCGGCATCATCATCGGCGTGGCGGCCGTCATTGTCATGATCGCCGTGGGCGCGGGCGCGCAGGCGCGGGTCGAGGAGCAGATCCGCTCGCTCGGCTCCAATCTGCTGCTCATCCTCTCGGGCGCGCGTACTCAAGGGGGCGTGCGCCTCGGCGTGGGTTCCAACTACACGCTGTCGGAAGACGACGCCATCGCCATCAACCGCGAAATCCATGAAGCGCTTGCGGCGCCGGCGCTGCGCGGCGGCGCGCAGGTGATCTGGGGCAATACCAACTGGGCAACGCAGATCTACGGCACCACGCCGGATTACCTGGACGTGCGGCAATGGAGCCTGGAATCGGGCCGCATCTTCGAGCCGGCGGAGATGTCCGGCGCGGGCAAGGTCTGCGTCGTCGGCCAGACCGTGGTGCGGCAGCTGTTCGGCAGCACCGATCCGCTCGGCCAGGTGGTCCGCATCAAGCGCGTCCCCTTTACCGTCATCGGGGTGCTGGAGACCAAGGGCCAGAGCATGATGGGCACCGACCAGGACGACATCATCCTGGTGCCGATCGCCACGGCGCGCAGCCGCGTGCTGGGCACCGCCAATCTCGCCAAGCAGCGCGCGGTCAGCACGATCTGGGTCAAGGTGGCCGAGGACTACGATACCCAGACCGTCGAGGAGCAGGTGCGCGTGCTGCTGCGGCAGCGGCATCGGCTGCAGCCGGGTGCCGAGGACGACTTTTCGCTGCGCAACCTGGCCGAATTCATGGCCGCGCAGGAGGCCTCGAGCCGCGTGCTCGCGCTGCTGCTCGCGGCGGTGGCTTCGGTGTCGCTGGTGGTCGGCGGCATCGGCATCATGAACATCATGCTGGTGTCGGTCACCGAGCGCACGCGGGAGATCGGGCTGCGCATGGCGCTCGGCGCGCGCACCCGCGACATCCTCGGCCAGTTTCTGGTCGAAGCGGTCACGCTGTCGCTGATCGGCGGCCTGGTGGGCGTGCTGGCCGGCGTCGGCGGTGCGCTCGCCGTGGCGCAGCTCGCCGGCTGGAAGGTGCTGCTGTCTGGCGAAGCCGTGGCGCTCTCGGTGGCCTTCGCGTTCGTGATCGGCGTGTTCTTCGGCTTTTATCCCGCGCGCAAGGCGGCGCGCCTTAACCCGGTGGAAGCGCTGCGCTTCGAATGAGCCGCGCCTTGCTCTGGCGCGCCGCGGGTGCCCTCACTGTCGCGGCGCTCGCCGCGGCGCTGTACGTGCCGTTCCTCGGCAATCCGCTGGTGTTTGACGACAAGATCTTCTTTTCCGGGCGGTTGTTCTCCTACTATGCCACCCACCCGCTCGGTCTCGACCTGCGCCTGCCGGCCTACTTCTCGCTCACCATGACCGAGGTCCTCTGGGGCGGGATCGTTGCGCATCGCATCGTCAGCCTGATCCTGCACATCGGCTGCGCGCTCGCCCTGTACAAGCTGCTATTCGACCTGCAACGCGCTGCGCTGCGTCCGGCGAACGATGCGGATACGGCGCTGCGGGCGGGAATCGGCGCGGCCGCATTCGCCCTGCATCCGGTGGCCGTGTACGGCGCGGCTTACCTGGTCCAGCGCAGCATCGTCATGGCGACACTGTTCGGGCTGCTTTCGGCCGTACTGTTCCTGCGCGGCCTGCGCCGCGGCGGCCACGCCGATGCCATTTCCGCCGCGCTACTGTATTCGCTGGCCGTCCTTTCCAAGGAGCACGCGGTACTGCTGCCCGCCGCGATCGTGCCGGCTGTCATTCTGGCTGAGACAACCAGGCGCTTCGCGCTTCGGCACGCGGCGATCTATCTCGTGGCCTGCGCGCCGGCGGCGATTTTCGTCACGCTGCGCAGCGCGGGAGTGATCGGCGGCGTCTACGAAGAGGGGGTCGGCGCGATCGCGGCGCAGGTGAGCTCGATCTCAGGCGAGGACATCCTGCAGCATTCACTCGCGCTCAGCGCGGTGACGCAGGCGGGACTGTTCTTCAAGTACCTCGCCCTCTGGCTCTGGCCCGACCCTGCGGCGATGTCCATCGATCTGCGCGTGGATTTCGCGGCCGGCTGGAGTCCTGCCTGGATCGTGACCAAAGCGGCCGGGTTCGCGGTATGCGGCGCGCTTGGCGTGGTGCTGCTCCTGCGCCGAGGCGCAATTGGGCTCGCGGGGTTCGGCCTGCTCTACGCGTGGCTGCTGTACTTCGTTGAATTCGCTGCCGTGCGCTTCCAGGAACCGTTTGTCCTGTACCGCAGCTACGTTTGGGGACCTGGGATGGTCTGCGTGGCGGTCGCAGCACTTTCGAGACTGCCCCGCCCGGGCGCGATCGCTGCCGGTGTGTTGGCGTGCTCGGTGCTCGCCTATGCCGCGCACGATCGTCTCGTCACGTTCTCTCATCCCTTGCGCCTGTGGGAGGACGCAGCGGCCAAGCTGCCCGATCGGCCCGTGCCGTGGGGCTCGCGAACGCTCTACGGCTTGGGTCGAGAGTATCTGTACGCCGGGCAGCCGGAAAAGGCGATCGCCGCCACTGAGCGCTGTGCGCGGCTCTATCCGAAGACCGTACAGTGCGTCTACGCGCGCGGCGCCGTGCATCTGCAGATGCGCGAATTCGCGCGTGCCGCGGAAGACCTGAATCGCGCGCTCGCGCTCGATCCCGGGAGTGCGATCATGCACCACCGCCTCGGCCTGGCACTCGAGTGCTTGGGCCGCATCGAGGAGGCCGAAGCGAGCTACCGGCAGGCGCAGGCGCTCGGCTACGGCGGCGCGCTGATCGAGCTGCGGCGGATGCAGGCGCCGGGCGAGCCGCAGAAGCCGCCGGCTTGCAGCTGACCCCGGCCGTCTAGCCTGGCACGGCGCGGTGCGCGAGCGCCTTGGCGACACTCGCGATCGCACCCGACCAGTCGCCGTCTCGCTCCTGGCGGAAGAGCCGCATGCTCGGGTACCACGGCTGGTCGTCCCGCCCCAGGTGGTAGCGCCAGTCGGGTGCATGGGCGACCAGCACCCATACCGGCACGCCCATCGCGCCCGCCAGGTGAGCGACCGAGGTGTCGATCGTGATCACGAGGTCGAGACGCGAGACGAGCGCCGCCGTGTCCGCGAAATCGGCGATGCGTGATGTGAGATCGACCAGATGCATGCCTTGCGGCGGCGTCGCCGCCTGTGCCGCCGCTTCCCCGACCTGCAGGCTGAAGAAGGTCGCGCCGCCGACCGCCGCCAGCGGCGCAAGCCGCTCGAGGGACAGCGAGCGCTTCCGATCGTCCCACTGCTGCGGCCGCCCTGCCCACACCAGACCTACGCGCAGGCGTGCACCGTCCAAATGCACCGCCAGGTCCCAGCTTGCCGCACGCTCAGGGCTCGCCCTCACGTAGGGCCCGTCCCAGGGAATGCTCTCGAGGGTCGTGCCGAACAGCCGAGGCAGGCTCATCAGCGGCGCGTGAAAGTCAAACGCCGGCAGCGGCTCGCCGCGGGGCACGACCCGGTCGACGCCGGCCATGTCCTGCATGAGCGGTACCAGCTCGCGCTGGCATTCCAGCACTACGGCGCCGCAGCGCGCGGCGGCAAGCGTCGCGTAGCGCGCGAACTGAAGGGTATCCCCGAGTCCCTGCTCCGCGTGCAGCAGCAACGTGGCGCCGGGCGCGGGTCGCCCGTCCCACATCGGCTGCGTAAACCTGCGCGCCGGCGCGTTGAAGGCCGGCAGGCGCCAACGCCAGTCGTACTCCCGCCAGCCGGCGCCATAATCACCGAGCAGGAGCAGCACGAACGAGCGGCTGAAGTGGGCCGCCGCGAGTCCGGGGTCGAGGGCCAGGGCCTGCCCGAACGCGTCGAGCGCTTCGCGGTGCCGGCCGAGCTCGCGCAGAGTGTTGCCCAGGTCGTTGAAGACCAGGGCGTCGCCTGGATTGGCGCGCGTCGCGCGCCGGTACTGCTCCGCGGCGCGCTCCAGCGCCCCTGCGTCGCGCACGATGGAGGCGTAGTTCTGGTTGGCCTGCGGCAGGCTCGGGTCCAGGTCGAGTGCCCGGCGATACGCTACAAGGGCGTCGTCGAGCCGCCCCTGCATGTGCAGGACACAGCCCAGGTTGTTGTACGCGCGGGCGTGCCCGGGATCGAGCGCGAGGGCGTCCCGATAGCTCGCTTCCGCCTCGCCCAGGCGCCCCGCCTCCTGCATGAGCCGGCCGGCCACATAGGGGGGCGACGCGGCGGCGGGATCAGCCTCGCGCGCAAGCCTTGCCCAGCGCAAGCCCTCTTCGACGAGACCACCGTCGGCGGCGATGCCCGCAAGCAGCGCCGTAGCGCGGGCGTAGACCGGCGAGTCGGCGACGGCGGCCCGCTGGCACAGTTCCCCGGCGCGTCGCATGTCTCCTGCCTGATAGGCCTGCTCGGCGGCATGCATCAGCCGCTCCGCGCCTTCCGGCGAGGGACCGAGCTTCGAGCGCAGCCAACGCAGCATGGCCATCCGATGATGCCAAAAAAAGGCAGGCGCCGGGGAAGTTGCGCTTGTTCCTGCAAATTGTCCGCCTGGATACCGTGGCGGCCGCTGATCGCGGACAGCGCGTCGGACGCTGTCGAGTGCACGGTAAAATGCACCAATGCAGTCGCCCGCTTGGTCGGCGTCTGACCAAGGCTGTCGGAATCCGCGGGGTCCGTCCCGGGCCTGCGGGATGTCGGGGAGATCGGAATGCTTGGCTGGCTGAGGTCGGGCAAGGGCCTGGCCGCCTCGCAGCGCCTCGTCGCCAAGGGCACGGAGCTCGAACGCCAGGGGCGAATTCACGACGCGTGCGGCGCGTACCAGGCGGCCGTCGAGGCGGCAGCCGATCACGTGGCCGCGCGGCTCAATCTCGGCGCTGGACTAGAGGCGCTCGGCCGGACGGACGACGCCGCACGCGCCTACGAAGCTGCATTGGGCCTCGAGCGCGGGAATCCCTACGCGCTGTTCAACCTTGGCAGGCTCGCCTATACGCGCGGCCAGTCGCCGCGCGCCCGTGCACTGCTGGTCGAAGCGTTGCAGCGCAAGCCGGACTTCGCGGAAGCGCAGGTCGTGCTGGCGAGCGTCCATGAGGCGCTCGGCGACGCGCAGGCTTCGCTGCGCTGCCTGGAGGCCGCCCTTCACCTGCGCCCCGATTACCCGGGGGCGCTGCGCAATCTCGGCCTGCTGCTTGCGAAGCTTGGCCGGTGGGCGCAGGCGGAGGCGGCGCTCCGCAAGGCAACTGCGGCGGACGGCAGCGACGCCGATGCGCAGTATTGGCGTGGCACGGCGCTGCACCACCTCGGACTTCTGCCGGAGGCGGCCGCATGCCTGCGCGAGGCCTTGCGCGTCCGTCCCGACGCCGCGGAAATCCACGGCCACCTCGGCAACCTGCTTTTCGATTTGAGGCTGCTCGCCGAGGCGAGCCTGCACCTTGCGCGCGCCACCGAGTTGCGGCCGACGCTTGCCGAAGCGCACGCCGGATTGGGCAACGTGCACGCTGCCGAAAAGATGCTGGAAGACGCATCGCGTTGCTACCGCCGGGCACTCGAACTCGAACCGGGCCTCGTTCACGTGCATGTCAACCTCGGCAACGCGTTGGCGGGCCGCGGGCAGCCCGCGGAGGCGCTCAAGTGCTTCGATGCTGCGCTGGCGCGCGATCCGGAGAACGCCGAGGCGCGCTGGTGTCGCGCGGTGTCCGCCATCCCGGTGCTGCGCGAATCGGCGGCGGACCTGCGCAGCTCGAGGGCGGCCTTTGCCGCAGAGATTGCGGCGCTGGATCGCTGGTTCGACGAGGCGCGAACCCAGCACGGATTCCGCGTTGTGGGCTTGCGGCAGCCTTTCTGGCTCGCGTATCAGGACGAGTGCAATGCGGACCTGCTGCGCGGCTATGGCCGGCTGTGCGCGCGACTGATGCAGGCGTGGCCGGGCGGGCGGCAGCCTGCGATGCCGTCGGCGGGCACCTCGGGGCGGATCCGGGTCGGTGTCGTGTCCCAATACTTTCGCCAGCACTCGATCTGGAACGCGCTCGTCAAGGGCTGGTTTCAACAGCTCGACCGCGAGCGCTTCGAGCTGTCGGCGTTCTGCCTCGGAGGCACCGAGGACGAACAGACCCGGTTCGCGCGGGCAAGCGCCGCGCAATTTGTGCAGGGTCCGACGTCGCTGGCGCAATGGGCCGACGGCATCGTCGCCGCCCGGCCGGACGTGCTCATCTATCCGGAAATCGGCATGGATCCGATGAGCGTGAAGCTGGCCAGCCTGCGTCTCGCGCCGTTGCAGGTCGCTTCCTGGGGACACCCGGAAACAACCGGCCTGCCGACGATCGATTGCTATCTCTCGGCAGACGGCCTGGAACCCGAGGGTGCCCAGTCGAACTACACCGAAGAACTGGTCGCGCTGCCGCACTTGGGCTGCTTCGTCCAGACTGAGGACGCGCCCCCTGCCGTGCGCCTGGCGGAGTTCGGCCTCGACCATTCCGCGCCGCTCCTCGTGTGTCCGGGGACTCCGTTCAAGTACGCGCCGGAACATGACGAGATCTTCGTGCGCATCGCGCGTGAGCTCGGACGATGCCGGTTCCTGTTCTTCACGCACTGGACGCGCGACCTTTCCGAGCAGCTGCAGCGAAGGCTCGCGTCGGCGTTCGAGCGCGGGGGCCTGGACGCCGCCAGGCATGTGCAAGTGCTGCCCTGGCTTACGCGGCCGGCGTTCCTCGGCCTGATGCAGCGCGCCGATGCCTATCTGGATACCATCGGCTTTTCCGGGTTCAACACCGCGCTGCAGGCGATCCAGTGCGGCCTGCCGGTGGTCGCGCTCGAGGGCCGCTTCCTACGAGGTCGCCTGGCGAGCGGCATACTACGGCGCCTCGGCCTGAACGAGCTGGTCGCCAAGGACGCGGACCAGTATGCAGCGCTTGCGGTACGGCTGTGCCGGGACTCCGCGTACCGGGCAGGCCTGAGCGAGCGCATCGCCGCGGCGCGCCACATCCTGTTCGAGGACGTGGCGCCGATACGCGCGTTAGAGGACTTTCTCACTGCCAGAACGCGGCCGCTCCAGGGCCGGTAGCCCGGAACGTCGGGCGATGGCAAAAAAAGCGCCCCGAAGGGCGCTTTCCTTCCTGCAGGCTGCGGCTTATTACGTGCCGCGGCAGGAACCGGGCAGGTACTTGCTGCTCACGGTCGTGCCGTCCACGGTGCTGCCGCACCGCCAGCCGAACAGGCCCTGTCCCATGTTGACGGAGACCAGCGCCACGGTGGTCGCGTTGGCGATCAGCGGTGCCAGCGAGACGACCTTGGTATTCACGTCCGTGCTGATACCGGTAATCGTCGCCGTCACCACGCCGTCGTCGGTGGTGTTGATGCCGGCAACGTATTTCGACGCCACGCCGCTCTCGCAGCCCCAGTTGCCGCCGCCCGGAGGCGTGCCGCCCGTCTGGTAAACCTCGGTGATCGACGTCCGGCAGGCGCTCATGGCCAGCAGCACCTCGGACATCTTCGCCCGCACGGTATAGTCTTGGTAAGCGGGGAGCGCGACCGCCGCCAAGATGCCGATGATCGCGACCACGATCATCAGCTCGATCAGCGTAAAGCCTTGTTGCATGCGTTTCATTCGAATCTCCTTTAGGTTACGACGCGGCAGAGCCGCTGGGGACCTTACTGCAACGACCGTGCCAGGCCATTCCACGCCAAAAACATCACAAGATTCAGGGATTTCCGCCGTCCGAGGTGACGAAAATGGGCACTGTGTGACGGCATTTTGCTGGCTTCCGTGTTCCGCAGCCTCCTGCGCCGGCTGACGCCATCGGGCCGCGCGGAACGGCTTGTCGCGCGCGGCCGGGCAAGCGAACGGCACGGGCAGCTTGCGCAGGCCTGCGCGCACTACCGCCAGGCGATCGCATCCGCGCCCGGCCACGTGTCCGCGCACCTCAATCTGGGCATCGCACTGGATGCCTTGGGCGACGCGTCTGGGCAGAAAGCGCCTTCGAGGCCGCCTTGGCAATCGATTCCGGAAACGCCTACGCGAACTACAACCTCGGAAGGCTGAGGTTTGTGGCGCACGACCTGGGCCGCGCGCGCGACTTGTTGCGCGCCGCGCTGGAGAGCAAGGCGGAATTCGCCGAGGCACGGGTCGTGCTCGCCAGGGTCCTCGAAGAGCTGGGGGATCTCACCGCGGCGGAAGACACATTGCGGCTGGCCATCGCGCAACGGCCGGAGTTTTCGGGCGCGCTGAAGAACCACGGCACGCTCCTCGCCCGCCTAGGCCGTTGGTCCGAAGCGGCGGATGCGCTGCGCCGGGCCGCCGACCTCGACCCCGCCGACGCCGACGCGCTCTACGAGCTTGGCAACGCGTGGGTGAGACTGGACAAGCCCGAACTCGCGCTGCAGGCCTACCGGGCGGCCACGACCCGCCGGCCCGACTTTGCACAAGCCTGGTGCAACCAGGGCAACGTGCTCGCGGATCGCGGCTCGCGGCGGGAGGCCGTCGACTGCTTTTCGAAGGCGCTCGAGCTGAATCCCGACTACGCCAATGCGCACCTCGGATTGGGAAACGTGTACGGCGGCGTCGAGCAGCTGGAAAAGGCCACGGCGCATTTTCGCAGGGCCCTGACGCTCGAGCCGCGCCTGGCGCTCGCTCAGCTGAACCTCGGCATCGTGCTGTGCGACCAGGGAATGCAGGGCGAGGCGCTCGAGAGCTTTCGCGCGGCACTCGCCCTCGATCCGGCATGGCCCGAGGCGAGGTGGGCGTTGGCCATGGGGCATGTGCCGGCGTTGCGCGCAAAGGATGAGCGCCTCGGCGAAATCCGGCAGCGGATCGCGACCGAGTTCGAAAGCCTCGAACACTGGTTCGACGCAAACGCCATTCAGGGCGGTTACCGGGCGGTCGGCATCCAGCAGCCGTTCTGGCTGGCGTATCAGGAAGAAAACAACCGCAGCTTGCTGAAGACCTACGGGCAGCTTTGCGCGCGCTTGATGGGGCAATGGCAGGCGCAGCGCGGCTTGCACGCGCGCGGTACGCGGGCGCCGGGGCCGGTGCGCGTCGGCGTGGTGTCGCAGTACTTTCGCCATCATTCCGTATGGCACGCCATTGTGCGGGGCTGGTTCCAGAAGCTGGACAAGGCACGCTTCTCGCTGTTTGCGTTCTGCCTGGACCCCGAAGAGGACGCGGAGACTCGCCTCGCGCGGTCGCTCGCCGCGCGCTTCGAGCAGGGACACATCGGCCTGGATCGCTGGGCGGAGGTAATCGCCGACGCGCAGCCCGACGTGCTGATCTACCCGGAGATCGGCATGGATCCCATGAGCGTCAAGCTCGCCAGCCTGCGGCTGGCACCCGTGCAGGCGGCGACTTGGGGACATCCTGAGACAACGGGCCTGCCGACGATCGACCACTATCTCTCCGCCGAAGCGATGGAACCGCCACAGGCGCAGGACCACTACACCGAAAAGCTCCGGATGCTTCCCAATCTGGGCTGCTACGTCGAGCGGTTGTCGATCGAACCCGCGTCCGTGGACCTTGCGACATGGGGGATCGACGACCAAGTGCCGCTATTGATTTCTCCGGGGTCGCCGTTCAAGTACGCTCCCGAGCACGACTGGATATTCCCGGAGATCGCACGCCGACTGGGGCGGTGCCACTTGCTGTTTTTCAGCTACCGGGTGGGTCCGCTCGCCGAGCGGTTCCAGGCCCGGCTGCGCCAGGAATTCAGCACGCGCGGGCTGGACTTCGACCGGTTCGCGAGTTTCATTCCATGGCAGGAGAAGGCGACGTTCTACGGCTTGCTGGGACGGGCCCACGCCTATCTCGACACGGTCGGCTTCTCAGGTTTCAACACGGCGCTGCAGGCGATCCAGTGCGACCTTCCCGTGGTTACCATCGAAGGCCGCTTTCTGCGCGGCAGGCTCGCCAGCGGCATCCTGCGGCGCATGGGCCTGCCCGAACTGGTGGCGCCCGACGACCAACGGTACGTGGACCTTGCGGTCAGGCTGGCGGACGATGTCACCTACCGAGACTCGGTGCGGCAACGCATGCGCAGCGCCCGTCACGTGCTGTTCGAGGACCTAGAGGCGCTCCAAGCGCTCGAGGAATTCCTCGCTCAGGGGGTGTAGCCGGGGACCTTGGCGTCGTCGACGTCGTCGATCTGCTCCTTGTCGAGGAACAGCTCGGCGTAGCGCCGGTACACCTTCCTGCGCACGAACACGTCGAACAGTTCGGGGTCGATGTGGCCGTTGAGTCTGAACTGGCCCAGGATCTCCAGCGATTCGGACAAGGTCTTGCCCTTCTTGTACGGCCGATCCTTGGCGGTCAGGGCCTCGAAGATGTCGGCGATGCCCATAACCCGCGCCTGCACCGACATCTGCTCGCGCGTCAGGCCCTTCGGATAGCCCTTGCCGTCCATGCGCTCGTGGTGCCCGCCTGCATATTCCGGCACGTTCTTCAGGTGGCGCGGCCAAGGCAGCGCTTCCAGCATCTTGTTGGTGGCGACGATATGGTGGTTGATGATCTGCCGCTCTTCGGCGGTGAGCGTGCCCGAGCGGATCGTGAGGTTCTTCATTTCGTCGTCTGAAAGGAATTTCGCCTCGTGCCCGGAGACATCGGTCCAGCGATATTCGGCGATGCGCCGGATGCGCTCCACGTCGTCGTCGCGCATGCGCTCGCCGCCGATATTGGCGGCGCGCAGGAACATGCGGTCCTCGTCGATCTGGCGCAGCCGCTCGCGATAGCGCGTGCGGCCCTCGGGCGTGCCGTCCTTCAGCATCGCGATCTCAGCGTCGCGCTTCAGGATCTCGAAGCGCGTGTCGAGCAGGTGAATGCGGTCGTAGATGCCCTCGAGTTTCGTCGCCTTGTCGACCACGTGCACCGGCGTGGTCACCTTGCCGCAATCGTGCAGCAGCCCGGCGATCTTCAGCTCGTAGCGGTCCTTGTCCGTCATCTGGAAGTCGCGCAGCGGCCCCTCCGCCGTTTCATTGACGGCCTCGGCCAGCAGCATGGTGAGCGCCGGCACGCGCTGGCAATGTCCCCCGGTATAAGGCGACTTCTCGTCAATCGCCGTGTTGATGAGCGCGATGAAGGACTCGAACAGCTGCTCGAGCTGGTTGATGAGCATGCGATTGGTGAGTGCGATCGCCGCCTGCGAGGCAAGCGATTCGGCCAGCCGCTGGTCGGCAGGCGAGAACGGCACGATCTCACCCGTTTTCGCATCCTGCGCGTTGATCAGTTGCAGCACGCCGATGATTTCGTGTTCGTGGTTCGCCATCGGTACCGTGAGGAAGGACTTCGAGCGGTACCCGGTCTTGCTGTCGAAATTGCGTGTGCCGGTGAAGTCGAATCCGTCGGCGGTATAGGCGTCGGCGATGTTCACCGTCCGGCCGGTGAGCGCCGCATAGGCCGCGACCATGCTGTGGTTCGGCTCGCCGTCCTTGCCCTTGAGGTGGATGGGATAGAACGGAATAGGATTGCCGGTGGTGCCGCCGAGATAGAGCTTCAGGCTGCTGGTGCGCATGATCTCGAAGCGCAGCGTGCCGTCCTCGGTGAGGCGGTAGAGCGTGCCGCCGTCGGCGCGCGTGATCGACTTTGAGGCCGTGAGAATGGCCTCGAGCAGCCGGTGGATGTCGCGTTCAGCGGAAAGCGACGCACCGATCGCATGCAGCTGCTCCAGGCGCTGCACAAGGTCGTCGGCCGCAGTGCGTCCCTGCGCCGAGAAGCCCAGAGCCTGGGTGCTGTCGAGGGCGCGGCTCATGCGCTCGCCGCCCGCAGCCGCCTCACTTGATGCAGACAGAGCGCACTTCCTTGATGTGCGTGACCCCCGTGAGGCATTTTTCCATGCCGTCCTGCTTCAGGGTACGCATGCCCTCCTCCAGGCAGATTGCCAGCACCTCGGCGACACGTGCGTGCTCCTGAATGGCCTTCTTCAGGCGGTCGGTGGCGAGCAGCAGCTCGTGCAGTCCGCACCGCCCCTTGAAGCCACTGCCGCCGCACTTGTCGCAGCCCACCGGCTTGTAGAACGTGAGCTGACCCTTGTCATTGCCGTAGTGCCGCACCCAGCCCTTGTACACCGCCTCCATCGCGCCCTTGGGGTCGGCCTTGAAACGCGACGTGTTCTGCAGCTCGTCGCAGTATTCGCGCAGGAACGAAGTCAGCTCGGCCGACTCCGGCATATAGGTCTGCTTGCAACTGCACAGGCGCCTGGCGAGCCGCTGCGCGAGAATGCCGAGCAGCGCGTCGGAGAAGTTGAAGGGATCCATGCCCATATCCAGCAGGCGCGTGATCGACTCCGGCGCCGAATTGGTGTGCAGCGTGGCGAACACGAGGTGGCCGGTGAGCGAGGCCTCGATGCCGGTCGAGGTGGTCTCCTTGTCCCGCATCTCCCCGACCATGATGATGTCCGGGTCGGCGCGCAGAAACGACTTCATCACCGACGCGAAATCCAGGCCCGCCTTCTTGTTGACCTGCACCTGGCGCAGGCCTTTCTGCGTGATTTCGACCGGGTCCTCCACCGTCCAGATCTTGGTTTCGGGCGCATTGAGGAACTTGAGCACCGAATGCAGCGTGGTGGTCTTGCCCGAGCCCGTGGGACCGCAGACGAAGAACAGGCCATAGGGCTTGCTCACCGTAGCCTTCAGGTTTTCCTCGTTCGCCTTGGTGAAGCCCATCCTGTCGAGCGGAATCGGCTCTCCGGCAGCCAGGATCCGCATGACGATATCCTCGACTCCGCCCGCGGTAGGAATCGTCGCCACGCGCAGCTCGATGTCCAGAGGTCCGAACTTCTTGAACTTGATCTTGCCGTCCTGCGGCCGCCGTTTCTCGGAGATGTCCAGGTCGCACATGATCTTGATGCGCGCTGCGAGCGCCGAGCGGTAGCTTGCCGGCACCTCGATGTACGGCCCCAGATCCCCGTCCTTGCGGAAACGGATCTCCGTCTTCACCTTGCCGGGGTAAGGTTCGA
>Ga0224512_10002559_pt1 | contig 16603 bp, 12 predicted proteins | sample SF_May12_sed_USG_4_FD_169103 | JGI IMG/M metagenome (GOLD analysis project Ga0224512, IMG submission 169103) | Sediment microbial communities from San Francisco Bay, California, United States - SF_May12_sed_USGS_13 | ecosystem: Environmental > Aquatic > Marine > Sediment | place: USA...
ATGCCGTCGCCGAGATCGACCACTGCCGCCTTGGCGTCGACCGAGATTACCCGGCCCGTCACTATACTACCCTTGGGATTGTCGGCGATAAAGCTTGCGAAAGGATCTTTTTCGATTTGCTTGATACCGAGCGAAATGCGCTCACGCTCGGGATCGATCGACAGCACCATCGCTTCGACTTCCTGTCCTTTCTGATACTCGCGCACCGCTTCCTCGCCGGGCTTGTTCCAGGACAGGTCGGTGAGATGGATCAGGCCATCGATATTTCCATCGAGGCCGATGAAGATGCCAAAGTCGGTAATCGACTTGATTTTGCCTGAAATGACATCGCCCTTGTTGTTGGTGGTGCCGAATTCTTCCCACGGGTTCGGCTTGCATTGTTTCATGCCCAGCGAAATCCGGCGGCGCTCCTCGTCTATCTCGAGGATCACGACCTCGACCTCGTCGCCGAGGGTAACGACCTTGTTCGGATTGACGTTCTTGTTGGTCCAGTCCATTTCGGAGACGTGGACAAGGCCTTCGACGCCGTCTTCGATTTCGACGAAACAGCCGTAATCGGTGATATTGCTGACGTGACCGAACAGGCGCGTACCTTCCGGGTAGCGGCGCATGATGTTTTCCCAGGGATCGTCGCCCATTTGCTTGAGGCCGAGCGATACGCGGTTCTTTTCACGATCGAACTTGAGCACGACCACGTCGATTTCCTGGCCAATTTCAACCACCTCGGAAGGATGCTTGACGCGTTTCCAGGCCATATCGGTGATGTGCAGCAGGCCGTCGATTCCGCCGAGATCGAGGAAGGCGCCATAGTCGGTAAGATTCTTGACGATGCCGCGAACGCGCTCCCCTTCCTTCAGGGTTTCCAGCAGCTTTTCACGTTCTTCGCTGAATTCCTTCTCGACCACGGCGCGCCGCGAGACCACGACGTTATTGCGCTTCTGGTCGAGCTTGATGATCTTGAACTCGAGTTCCTTTTCTTCGAGGTAGGCGGTATCGCGCACCGGGCGCACGTCGACCAGCGAACCGGGCAGGAAGGCGCGAATTTCGCCGATATCGACGGTAAAACCGCCTTTGACCTTACCGGTGAAGCGACCGGTTACGATCTCGTCGGCCAGCTGGGCCTGCTCGAGGCGGGTCCAGGCGCGTGCGCGCTTGGCTTTTTCGCGCGACAGGCGCGATTCGCCGTAGCCGTCTTCAAAAGAATCGAGCGCGACTTCGACGGTGTCGCCAACCTTGACATCGAGCTCACCGTTTTCATCGTAAAACTGTTCTACCGGGATAACGCCCTCGGACTTGAGGCCCGCGTTGACGATGACAACGTCCCGGTTGATATCGACAACTTCGCCGGTGATGATTTCACCGACGCGCATATTCATTTCGTTAATGCTTTGCTCAAACATTTCCGCAAAGTTTTCTGACATGGAAGGATCCTAAATAGAGTTCTTTAGATAGCTAATCCTGAAGCAATTAACCATCTGGTTCAGTTAAAAAAATCCTGGAGATAGTGCATCTGCAGGGACCTTGATTTTCGTCGTCTAACCCGAGTTTTCCCGAATATGGCTCAGCACGAGATCCGTTACCTGTGCCAGGTCGAGCAAGCTCGAATCGACGACCAATGCGTCTCCAGCCGGCATGAGCGGTGAGACGCTGCGATTCTGATCGCGCTCGTCACGTTCCGCTATGTCCGCTTGAAGGTGGGCGATATTAGCCGATAACCCCATATTTATCAACTGCTTATATCGCCTTTGAGCGCGAATTTCGACGCTGGCATGCAAAAAGAACTTAAATTTGGCATCCGGGAACACCACGGTGCCCATATCGCGCCCGTCGGCAACCAGCCCCGGGGGCCTGAAAAACCCTCGCTGCAGCCCCAGCAGGCGTTCGCGCACGCGCGGATGCCTGGCAACCTTCGAAGCCGCGTCGCCGGTTGCTTCGCGGCGTAATTCGTCCGTCACGTCGATATCGTCGAGATAAGGAATCGACAATTCCTCGCCAACCTCGAAGCGAATATTGAAATCGTCAATCTGGGCGGCGACCTGGTCTTCGTTGTCGAGGTCGATACCCTGCTGCAGGGACTTCAGCGCGAGTAATCGGTAGATCGCGCCGCTGTCGAGCAGATGAAAACCGAGTTTGCGCGCAACCCTGAGCGCGAGCGACCCCTTGCCCGAGCCGCTCGGGCCGTCGATGGCGACGACATATGGGGCTTCGTTATGCTTCACCGACGCTTATCCTGAGTCCGGCGCCGTGGGCGAGTTCGACGAATCCCGGGAACGAGGTGTTGACGTTTGCGCAGTCATCGATGCCAATCTCGGCGCTGGCCGCCAGCGACGCGACGCTGAACGCCATCGCGATGCGATGATCGCCCCGCGAATCGACGGCGCCACCTGCGAGCCTGCCGCCATGGATTACGATCCCGTCGTGTTGTACTTCGTTCTGAATACCCAGGATGCGCAGGCCGTCGGCCATGACCTGGATGCGATCGCTTTCCTTGACGCGCAGCTCTTCGGCGCCACTCAGGCGGGTGACGCCGTCGGCGCAGGCCGCCGCGACGAACAGGACCGGAAACTCGTCGATCGCGAGCGGGACCAGGTGCCGCGGGATGTCTATCCCGGTCAGGTCAGCGCTGCGAATCCTGATATCGGCGACCGGCTCGCCTCCGATCTCGCGTCGATTCGACAACTCGATCCTCGCGCCCATGAGCCTCAGAATATCGATGACGCCGGTGCGCGTCGGGTTTATGCCGACATGTTGCAACGTAATATCGCTTTGCGCCGCTATCGAAGCCGCAACCATGAAAAACGCGGCAGACGATACATCGGCCGGCACGTCCACTTCGCAGGCGCTTAATTGCTGTCCTCCGGCGATGCGGATTTCACCGGCGTTGGAGACCACGTCGCAGCCAAATCCACGCAGCATGCGCTCGCTATGATCGCGCGTCGGCGCCGGTTCATGCACAATGGTCTCGCCTTGCGCATAAAGGCCGGCGAGCAGCAAACAGGACTTGACCTGGGCCGAGGCAACCGGCATTTCGTATACGATCGCTTGCAGCGCCTGGCCGCCCCTGATCTGCAACGGCGCGCGCCCGCCAATCTCGCTTTCTATCACCGCCCCCATCAATCGCAGCGGATCGATGACGCGCTGCATTGGCCGCGACGACAGCGAGCTGTCGCCGATCAGTCGCGAATCGAAGCTTTGCCCGGCCAGCAATCCGAGCAACAGGCGCATCGCGGTGCCGGAATTGCCCATATCGAGGTCGGTCGCCGGTTGCTCGAGCCCGTGCAGCCCGGCGCCGACGACTTCGACCCGGTCGCCGTCGCGCGCTATCGATACACCCATTTGCCGAAATGCTTCGAGCGTTTTGAGGCTGTCCTCGCCCTGCAGGAAACCGGAAATACGGCTAACGCCGGTGGCGATCGACGACAGGATAATCGAACGGTGGGATATCGATTTGTCGCCGGGGACGCGAATCCTGCCGTTGACATTGCCGCCGGGGCTGCAGATGAAGCGCGTCATCAGCAATTCCCGATCAGCGAATCACGTTCCGTTTTCGCCCTGCCAAACAGCTTGAGCAGTTCGTCGGCATCGCCGGCGCTAATCGCCGCGGAAATTCGCTCGAGTTCATGCTGGTACTGTTCGATCAGTTCGACCAGGACCTCGCCGTTCGATAGGCAGACATCGCGCCACATCACCGGATCGCTTGACGCGATGCGCGTAAAATCCCGAAAGCCGCCGGCGGCGTAACGAAAAATCTCATCGTGTTCGTTGAGATTCGACAAATGATGCACCAGGGCGTAGGCGAGCATATGCGGAAGATGCGAGGTCGCGGCAAGCACCTTGTCGTGATGCTCGACGCTGAGGTACTCGATTACGGCGCCGCAGTGCCGCCACATCCGATCTATCGTCGCGGTCGCGTCCTGCGCGGTTTCCTTCAGTGGCGTCAGGATTACGCGCCGACTCTGGTACAGGCTGGCGAAACCGGCCTCGACGCCGCTCTTCTCGGTACCGGCAATTGGATGCCCTGGTACGAACCTTGGCATCAGGTCACCGAGCTCGGCTTGCGCCGCGGCGACAACAGAACCCTTGGCGCTGCCGACATCGGTAATGACGGCGGCCTTGCCGACGACTGCTTTCAGTTCGGCGAAAACCGGCCGCATTGCGCCGAGAGGGACGGCGACGACGATGACGTCGGCAGCGCGCACGGTTTCGGCGATGCTGGTCCCGAAGCTGTCGATAACGCCAAGCTCTACACCCTTTTCGAGGTTTTTCCGGTTGCGCCCGTAGCCGACTACCGGGCCGACCGCGTTGGCCTGCTTCAGCGCCAGCGACAATGAACTGCCGATCAGGCCGACACCGATGATCGCGAGTCTGCCTATCACAATACCTCTCCCAGCACCTCGTACATCCGCGCCAGCTGCGCCTCGGTGCCCGCGCTGATGCGCAGGAAATGAGGCATATCGTAATTGGCAATCGGCCTGACGATAACGCCGCGTTCGAGCAGCGACTGGTAAACGCGCGCGCTGGACTCGCCGAAGCGTACCGTCAGGAAATTTCCTGCCGACGGTATGTATTCGATGCCGCGCTGGTCGAGCCATTGCCGCATCGACTGTAAACCCTGCTGGTTGCAAAGCCGGCTGCGCACGACGAAGTCGTCATCGTCGAGCGCGGCCCGGGCCGCGGCAAGACCGAGGCTGTTGCCGTTGAACGGCTGCCTGACGCGATTGAACAAATCGCATAACTCGGGGCTGGATACCGAGTAGCCGATACGCAACCCCGCTAGCCCGTATATCTTCGAAAAGGTGCGCGTTACGATCAGGTTGGGAAAGCGCGTCAGCCACTGCAGCGCGTTCGGATACCGCTTATTGTCGACGTACTCGAAGTAGGCCTCGTCGATGACGACCGCAATGCGATCCGGAACCCGCTCGAGGAAATATTCCAGTTCGTCGGCGTCGAGCCAGGTGCCAGTAGGATTGTTCGGGTTGGCGATAAAAATGATGCGCGTGCTGCTCGATATCAGCCCGTGCATGGCGTCGAGGTCGTGGCCGTAGGGCGTTTCCCGGCTTGCGTCCATGGCGGCGGCAACCCGGGCGCTGGCGCCGCAGGCCTGGGTCACCATCGCGTAGACCATGAACGCGTATTGCGAAAAGATGGCCTCGGTGTCGCGATCGAGAAAACTGCGCGCAATCAGGTCCAGAACATCGTTGGAGCCATTACCGATGGTAACCTGGTTTTCGCCGATGCCGAGTTTGCGCGCGAGCGCCTGCTTCAGGTAGTAGGCATTCGCGTCCGGATACAGTTCGATATGCTCGCTGGCGCTTTCCAGCACCTGCCTGGCCAGCGGGGAACAGCCCAGCGGATTCTCGTTGGAGGCGAGCTTGATGACGTTGCTGATACCCAGCTCGCGCTCGAGTTCCTCGATTGGTTTGCCGGGGGAATAAGGGTGCAGTTGCTTGATTTGCACCAGCGCGGAATCGATGACAGACATTAGAGCGAGGCTTTTGGATAAGAACCCAGTATCTTAAACAATGAAGCCTGTTGTTTCAGCTCATTTAAAGCCTCGATAACATTCGGATCGCGCTGATGCCCATCGACGTCGACGAAGAATACGTAGGCCCACTTGTGTCCCTGCGCGGGACGCGACTCGATTTTGTTCATGCTGATGCCGTGATCGGCGAGCGGTTGCAACAGTCCCAGCAGCGCGCCTGGCTGGTTGCGCGTCGAAATCAGCAGCGACGTCTTGTCGTTGCCGCTGGGGTCGACGTCCTGCTTGCCGATGATCACGAATCGCGTCGTGTTGTCGGGCAGGTCCTCGATATTCTCGTAACAGATCTTGAGATTGAATATTTCAACCGCCGGCAATCCGCAGATGGCCGCGGCATTCTGTTCGCTGCTGGCGAGCCGCGCCGCCTCGGCGTTGCTGCTGACCGGAATGCGCTCGATTCCCGGAAAATTCTGATCGAGCCAGCGCCGGCACTGCGCGAAAGACTGCTGATGCGAATAAATGTGCTTTATCTTGCCGAGGTCCTGGGATCTGGAAGCCAGGTGATGATGAACCCGGATTTCCACCTCGCCGCAAACCTTGAGATTCGATTCGATAAACATGTCGAGGGTGTGGCTAATGACCCCCTCGGTCGAATTCTCTACCGGCACCAGGCCGTAGTCCGCATGCCCGGAATCGACCGAGTTGAATACGTCGGGAATGCTGCTCATCGGCACCGTCGTTACCGAGTGGCCGAAATGCTTGAGCGCCGCGCTCTGGGTAAAGGTTCCCTCCGGTCCGAGGTAGGCAATTTTCAGGGGCTGCTCCAGCGCCAGGCAGGCGGACATGACTTCACGAATCAGTCGCCCGACCTCGTCATCGCTGAGCGGCCCCTGGTTCAGCGATTTAATGCGCTTGATGACCTGCGCCTCGCGATCCGGCCGAAAGAAATTGATGTGGTCTTCGCCGCCGCCGCTAGCCTCGCGTTTTACTTCGGCCACCTCGACCGCGCGGCGGGCCCGGCGGTTGAACAGGTCGAGCAGCTGGTCGTCGATCGCATCGATCTGCTGGCGCAGCTTTTCGAGGGCTTCGTCGCTCGTCGTTTGATCAGTCATCGGCGGCGTCGTTGTCGTCGACACTTGCGGCAACGGATTCGATCTGCACCAGTTGCTCGTTTTCACCGAGCCGAATCAGGGTGACGCCCTGGGTATTGCGACCCAGGATCGAGATATCCTGCGCCGGGGTGCGCACCAGCGTACCGCTGTTGCTGATTAGCATGATCTCTTCGTCACCGAAGGTATGAATAGCGCCGATGACACGTCCGTTTCGTTTCGAGGTCTGGATCGAAATCACGCCCTGGCCGCCCCTGCCCTGCACCGAAAAATCGCTCACCCGGGTACGCTTGCCATAGCCGTGTTCGGTTGCGAACAGGATCTGCCCTTCGTCGGAATCGACGGCGATCAGCGAGATCACCTCGTCCTCGCCTTTTATCCTGATGCCGCGTACGCCGGCCGCGGTTCTGCCCATCGCGCGTACGTCGTTTTCGTCGATGCGGATTCCCTTGCCGGCGCTGGTGAACATCAACAGGTCCGACTTGCCGTCGGTCAACTGCACGCCGATCAGGTTATCCTCGTCGCGCAGGTCGAGCGCAATAATGCCGTTGGCGCGCGGCCGTGAAAAATTCGACAGCGGGGTGCGCTTGACCTTGCCGCTCGCGGTGGCAAAGAAAATGAACTGGTCTTCGGGGTAATCGCGCACCGGCAGAATCGCGGTAATGCGCTCGTTTTCCTCGAGCGGCAGCAGGTTGACCATGGGGCGGCCGCGCGACGTGCGGCTGCCGATCGGCAGCTGGTACACCTTCTGCCAGTAAACCTTGCCGCGCGTCGAGAAACACAGCAGCATGTCATGCGTCGAGGCCGCGAACATTTGTTCGACAAAGTCTTCGTCCTTGACTTTGGTGGCTGCCTTGCCCCGACCGCCGCGGCGTTGCGCCGAGTAGGATTCGAGGGGTTGCGCCTTGGCATAGCCGAGATGAGAAATCGTGACGACCACGTCTTCCTCGCTGATCAGATCCTCGACCGTCAGGTCGGAATGGTCGACGATGATTTCGGTGCGCCGCGGGTCGGCAAACTCTTCCCTGATCTCCTCGAGTTCGCGCCGGATTTCCTGCTTGAGGCGCTCGTCACGGTTGAGGATGTCGAGCAGGTCCTCGATTTTCTCGAGAATCTCGCGGTACTCGGAAATAATCTTGTCCTGCTCGAGCCCGGTCAGCTTGTGCAGACGCAGATCGAGAATGGCCTGCGCCTGCTTCTCGGTCAAATGGTAACGATCGCCGACCAGTCCGAAATTTTCGGCGATGCCTTCCGGTTTCGACGCTTCGGAGCCGGCGCGCTGCAGCATTTCCAGCACCACGCCCGGCGCCCACGGCCGCTCCAGCAGGCCGGCCTTGGCCACCGCCGGGCTCGACGATTTCCGGATCATCTCGATGATTTCGTCGATGTTGGACAGCGCGACCGCGAGGCCCTCGAGCAAATGGGCGCGATCGCGCGCCTTGCGCAAATCGAAAATGGTCCTGCGCGTAACGACCTCGCGACGATGCAGGATGAACGCCTGCAGTATCTCCCTCAGGTTCAGCAGGCGTGGCTGGCCATTGACCAGCGCGACCATGTTGATGCCGAACACGTTTTGCATCTGGGTCTGCTTGTACAGGTTGTTCAGCACGACGTCGGCGATTTCACCACGCCGCAGCTCGATAACCATGCGCATGCCGTCCTTGTCGGACTCGTCGCGCAGGCCGGAAATCCCCTCGAGCCTTTTTTCCTTGACCAGTTGCGCGATTTTCTCGAGCAGGCGCGCCTTGTTGACCTGGTAAGGCAGCTCGGTCACGATGATGCTCTGGCGGCTCGATTTATCCTCTTCGTAGTGCGTTTTCGCGCGCAGGTAAATCTTGCCCTTGCCGCTGCGGTAGGCTTCGCGGATACCCCTGGCGCCATTGATATAGCCCGCGGTAGGAAAATCCGGTCCCGGGATACACTCCATGAGCTGTTCTATCCCCGCGTCCGGATCGTCGATCATCAGCAGGCAGGCGTTAACGACTTCAGTGAGGTTATGCGGCGGGATATTGGTCGCCATGCCAACCGCGATGCCGGACGAGCCGTTGATCAGCAGGTTCGGAACCTTGGTCGGCAACACCACCGGCTCATGTTCCGACTCGTCGTAGTTAGGCAGGTAGTCGACGGTTTCCTTGTCGAGATCCGCCAGCAGTTCGTGCGCGATCTTCGACATGCGCACTTCGGTGTAGCGCATCGCCGCCGGCGAATCCCCGTCGACCGAGCCGAAGTTGCCCTGGCCATCGACCAGCATGTGCCGCATCGCGAAAGGTTGCGCCATACGCACGATCGTGTCGTAAACCGCGGTGTCGCCGTGGGGATGGTACTTACCGATAACATCGCCGACGACACGGGCCGACTTCTTGTAGGGTTTGTTGAAATCGTTGCCGAGCACGCTCATCGCGTAGAGCACGCGCCGGTGCACCGGCTTGAGGCCATCGCGCACGTCCGGCAGGGCGCGTCCGACGATGACGCTCATCGCGTATTCGAGATACGATTGACGCATCTCGTCTTCTAGATTTACAGGAAATACTTCCTTGGCGATGTCAGCCATAAAACAACATGCTCAGCAGTAAGAAATGACGCAGAAACGATTTATTTCGGATCTGCGGGATTTTATCACAAACCGTGGGGTCAAGCCTACCGATAAGAACGCGGCTCCAGCGCGAATTTAAGCCGATTTACGCGTTTTCATCGAAATTCCGGGCAAAACGCCATCGCGCTTCGATCTACGTCGCGATATCCGTTTTCACTACCGGTTAAATCTTGTAAGGTTCGCCCATGCAGCATCGTTACCAAATCATCCAGCCAGGCTGGACTATCACCGTGAATTCCGGCTTCGAAGTATTGCGGGATTTCGCCGTGGTCGTCGAAGACAACCGCATACAGACGCTGATCGCAAACGATGCGGTTGCGGAGCTGCCCTGCTACGAACAGGCCGAGATTATCCGTTTGCCCGACTGCGCGCTGATGCCGGGAATGGTCAACAGCCATACCCACGCCTCGATGAGCCTGTTTCGCGGCATTGCCGACGATATACCGCTGATGGAATGGCTGAGCGGGCATATCTGGCCCGCCGAGGCAAGCTGGGTCGATGCGCAATTCTGCGTCGATGGATTCAGGCTTGCCGCCGCCGAAATGATGCGTTCCGGCACTACCTGTCTCAACGACATGTACTACTTCCCCGACGAAACGGCGCGCTGCGCCCAGGCCATCGGTATGCGCAGCGTCATCGGCCTGATCGTGCTCGACTTTCCGAGCGCCTGGGCGCAGGATGCCGACGAATACCTGCACAAGGCGCTCGCCGTGCACGACGAAATCCGCGAGTTGCCGCTGGTCAGCAGCGCTTTCGCCCCGCACGCACCCTACACGGTGTCCGATGGGCCACTGCGGCAGATCGCGATGTACAGCAGCGAACTCGACGTGCCGGTGCACATACACCTGCATGAAACCGCCGCCGAGGTTGCCGAGGCGCAGCAAAAGACCGGCCTGCGCCCGCTCGAGCGGCTGGATCAGCTCAACCTGCTCAATTCGAACCTGATCGCGGTGCACATGACCGAGCTCGACGAATTCGAAATCGAGCGCATCGCCGAAGCCGGGGTTAGCGTCGCGCACTGTCCCGAGTCGAACCTGAAACTGGGTAGCGGTATCTGCCCGGTGGCCGCGCTGCTCGAGCGCGGCGTAAACCTGTGCCTCGGCACCGACGGCGCGGCCAGCAACAACGATCTCGACCTGCTCGGAGAAATGCGCACCGCTGCGCTGCTGGCCAAGGGCAGCAGCGGTAATGCCAGCGCCTGCAATGCCAGGCAGGCGCTCGAAATGGCGACGATAAACGGCGCCAGGGCGCTCGGACTGGCGCACAGGATCGGCAGTATCGAGCCAGGAAAATGCGCCGACCTGATCGCGATCGACCTGTCCGCTGCCAATACCCAACCGGTTTACGACCCGGTTGCGCAGGTCGTTTACGCGGCCGCCAGCCGCCAGGTGTCGCATGTCTGGATCGACGGCGTCGCGCAGCTCAGGGATTTCGAATTCTGCCGGCTGGACGCCGACGAAATCATTGCCAGGGCGGTCTCCTGGGCACAGAAAATTGGGAGTTAGAAATGTCGCAACAAGCAAACGTCGACGCCGGCGAAATCGACAAGTTCCAGTCGATAGCAAGCCGCTGGTGGGATCCCGAGAGCGAATTCAGGCCGCTGCATGAACTGAATCCGTTACGGGTCGAATACATCGAAAACCACGCGCGCCGGATCGACGGCAAGCGCATCCTCGATATCGGTTGCGGCGGCGGTATTCTGGCGGAGGCGCTGGCGCGCAAGGGCGCCAGCCTAACCGGTATCGACATGGCCGAATTGTCGCTCGAAGTGGCGCGCATGCACCTGCAGGAGTCGGGACTCGAAATCGATTATCAGCTGGTAACGGCAGAGGATTATGCGCAGCGCAACGAGGCCGGCTTCGATATCGTAACCTGCATGGAAATGCTCGAACACGTGCCCGATCCCGCGTCGATCATCGCTGCCGCGAGTCGGCTGCTGAAACCGGATGGTCTGCTGTTCCTGTCGACGTTGAACCGTAACGCGAAGTCGTTCGCGCTCGCGATCCTGGGCGCCGAGTATGTACTCGGCCTGCTGCCGCGCGGCACGCACGAGTACCGGAAATTTATCAAGCCCTCGGAGATCGCAGCGGCGCTGCGCGCCAACGGCATGCGACCGCTGGACCTGACCGGCATGCGTTATAACCCGCTGACCCGGCGCTATTCGCTGGGCCGGGATATCGACGTGAATTACCTGATGACCGCGAGTTTCGATGATTGAAGCGGTTCTGTTCGACCTCGATGGCACCCTGATCGACACCGCCCCGGACATGGGCGGCGCGTTGAACAAGCTGCTGCTAGAGGAAAACATGGCGCCGCTGCCGCTGACGGCGATCCGGCCTTACGTATCGCAGGGGGGGCTGGTGCTGACGCGTCTGGGATTTTCCGGCAAGGTGCCCGAGCGGGACATCGAGCCGTTGCGACAGCGCTTTCTCGCGCACTACCGCGCAATCATCGCCGACGAATCCAGGCTGTTCGACGGCTACCCTGCCATCCTCGACGATCTCGATACCCGCAGCATGCCTTGGGGGATCGTGACCAATAAACCCGAGTGGCTGACCCATCCGCTGCTCGAGCGGCTCGATCTTGCGCACCGCGCCGCCGTCGTCATCGGCGGCGACACGCTCGAGCAGCGCAAGCCGCATCCGTTGCCGCTGCAGGTCGCGGCCGCACGGCTTGGTATTGACTGCGACAAATGTATTTACGTCGGTGACGACGAACGCGATATCGTCGCCGGCAGGGCGGCGAACATGAAGACGCTGGTTGCGGCCTATGGCTACATCGAGAACCATGCCGATATCGAGGGCTGGGACGCGGACGGGGTTATCGACAAACCGACAGACCTGCTAGGGCACTCCCTGATGAGAAAGCATGAATAAAGTACCCGATCAATTTTCCGCCGCCGGCGACCTGCTCGACGGCAAGGCCATCCTGGTAACCGGCGCTACCGGGGGGTTCGGTAAACCGGTATCGCTGGCGCTGGCCAGACACGGCGCAACCGTGATCCTGCTCGCTCGCAACCTGCGCCTGGTCGAGGCGCTTTACGACGAGATCGAACAGGCCGGTTACCCGACACCGGCGATTTATCCGATGAACCTGGAGGGCGCCACCGAGCACGATTACGAACAACTGGCGAGCAATATCGAATCCCAGCTCGGACAGCTCGACGGCCTCGTCCATTGCGCCGCGATGCTGGGCGCGCCGACCGTGTTCGCGCACAGCGACGTGGAAACCTGGTACCGGGTACACCAGGTCAATCTGCATGCCCCTTACCTGCTGACCCGCGCCTGCCTGCCGTTGCTTGAGAAAGCAACGCGCGCGTCGATCCTGTTCATGATCGATGACAAGCCCGGCGCCTACTGGGACGCCTACCAGGTCAGCAAACGAGCGCTTGCCGCGATGGCCGAGCTGCTGGCGCGGGAATACGCCGGAAGCGGGCTGCGCGTGAATTGCATAAACCCGGGTAAGACGCGCACCGGGTTGCAGCTGCGCGCCTTCCCGGCGGCCGATGAAAACGATGATTTACCGACACCGCAAGCGCACCTGGATACCTTCCTCTACCTGATGAGCGACGAATCCCGCGAGAACGGCGAAGTTTTCGCTTAAATGTCATCCCGCGGTTCCATCGCGGGATCCGGCTTTATCCGGAATCCGGCAACGCCGATTCAAACCCGGATAATCCACGCGGTAAGCGAGTATCGGTATATCACCTTCAGAAAAACGACCAGCGCCATCTTCTGGTAGATACCGATAGCCGCGCGCCTCCAGCCCCTGCGGCTTTCGGGTTGTTCCCACAGGTACGACGAGACCATGATCCCGGGCACGCCGGTAACGGTGGCCACCATCGCGGCACGATATTCGTCGCTGGCGTCGGGATGAGTTTCGAGACCGTTAACGATATATCCAAGGTACTCCGCGGTCGGCTTCAGGTTCGGCGTCGAGCGGTTGGTCTGGTAGAAGTATACGGTTTCGCCGTCCTGATCCACCCAGGTCCGACGATACCGGTTCACCACCGGAACCACCTCGTAGAAATCCATGCGCGCGGCGTCCCGCGCGGATAGCGTGTACAGGAAACCGTGCACCGATTCGCCGGGCGCGTATTCGGCCGAAGCGTAGCCGCATCCCGCCCAGGGTGCTGGGTGATCGAAACGCAAACCGTAATCTCGCAGGGTGAAATGTCGCATTGCCAGCGGCGTGATGCGACGCTTACGCATGACCGCATCGCTGAGGTTGGCGCCGAAGGCGAGATACTGAACGGTTTCAGACCCGTGTCCGAGCAACCGCCTGATATTGCAGGCTTCGAACAGGAGTCGCCAGACGAGATATCGAAGCATAGCCAGCCGAGAAATAACAACGCCGGCAAGATACTCAGATATCACCGAGGGGTCAATCCGGCAAAGTCCCGGAAAATTCGCTTTGCCAGATAATTGAAATATCCTGAACAACGCGGCGGTTTTGACAGATCAGTTAGAATTCCTGACTGTTGAATTATTTTCGCGACACCGGGTGGCCCGCCAGGTCCCGCTATCCAGTCCAGTCGTTATGCGATGGCAAGACTGGCCTGCATTTTGGCAATGCTTACCCTGACCTGATTTCGCAGGCCATATCCGTTACCAATTACTCGCTACCCGGGAACAAAAAGCTCCGTCAGTTTCCGAGAACGTTGCGGGTCTCTTTTTTCGATTGCTTGGCTGCTTTCTTTTCTTTCGGCGACATAACAGCCTTCTTTTTGGCATCGCGTTTGTTTTTATGCTCTTTGCTCATGATCTTTCTCGTGGTCATTGGTGGGTTTCCTGGATTCCGGCATACCCGGAGTCTGGGATATAAACTTCCGGAGATTACTGCAATCGGTCAGGAAAACTGCCCGGGCGCAGCCCCTCGTTGGGTGCAGGCCGCTATTCGGCAATAAGAAAGCTGACGTCAGCGGGGGGTGCTGGGGAAAGGCAGTTTAACACATAAAAGTATCGGGCAAGCACAGTAAAAACCGCTGCGCAACTTCAGAAAGGCGTCCCGCGTCGCGCCGACCTGAAACTTCCAGGCCATGGCGGGCAACACTTTCCAGGGCGGTATCGCCGTGGTCACTGGTACTCGAAGTAAAACTCCGATGCGTCGAGGCAGCGCTGCAGCGCCAGCAGGCATTCCTCGTTCGGCTTAAACGACCAGCCGCCGTTGCTGCGCAGCTGATAGCGATAACCTTGCTTGCACAGGTGGAACACGACTGGCATCGCGTTCGTCGATTTGTAATCGTCGAGCAGGCCGATGATTTCATCGATGTGCTGCTCGCCGTGTCCGTTCAGCGTGATATGTAACGCGCGCGCATTTTCGGCCCGATAGTCGTCGAGCAGGCATACCCTCGAGGCGCGTAACTTGATGCCGTTGTTGAAATCGTCGTAGGCGATACCGCCGTCGACCACCCAGACCAGGTCCTTCTGCAGAATCGGCTCGATTTCCGCCAGCATGTCGGGAACGACGCGCACGTCCACGCGCCCGCTACGATCGTCCAGCGTCACGAATGCCTCGCGGCCGCGGAAGCTGTTGCGCATGCGGATATCGACGACCAGCCCGCATACCCGGGCCTCCTGTTCCTTTTGCCGAAACCTTTCGCCGTTGCCGCCGTTGTCGAGTCGCTCCAGCCACTGACCCAGGCGGGTAGGCGCGAACTGCCTGATCTCGGTGTCGACCATGGCCAGCGGATGCCCCGTCAGAAACAACCCGAGGGCTTCTTTCTCGAGCACCAGCCGCTGCTTTTCATCCCAGGCTTCGCAGTCGGGGAGCGCGCGAGCCTCGTCGCTGACCGGGGAAATCGAACCGAACATATCGTTGATACCCGCGTCGAGGTTATTGCGCTGCTGTTCGGCGGCCTGCAGCGCGTAAGGCAGATGTGCCATCAGCGCGGCTCGATTCGCGCTGAAACAATCCATCGCGCCACCCTTGATCAGGGCCTCGATAACCTTGCGGCCGCTCCTCGACGCATCGACCCGCGCGCAGAAATCGTCCAGCGACCGGTATTCGCTGTCGCGACGGCGTTCGATGATGCTTTCGATGGCGCCTTGTCCGACGCCCTTGATTGCGCCGAGGCCGTAATAAATCTGGCGCTCGTTGCCCGCGGTGAACTGGTAGACCGAGCGATTGATGTCGGGCGGACGGATATCGAGCGGCATGCTGCGACAGTCGTCGATCAGCGTGACGATCTTGTCGGTGTTGTCCATATCGGCGGACAGCACCGCCGCCATGAACTCGGCGGGGTAATGCGCCTTCAGCCAGGCGGTCTGGTACGAAACCAGCGCGTAACCCGCCGAGTGCGACTTGTTGAAACCGTAACCGGCGAACTTTTCCATCAGGTCGAAAATATAGGTAGCGGTGGCGGCCTCGACCTGGTTTGCGACCGCGCCGTCGGTAAAAATAGCGCGCTGCTGCTCCATTTCCTCGGGCTTTTTCTTGCCCATCGCGCGGCGCAGCATGTCCGCTCCGCCGAGGGTGTAACCGGCCAGCACCTGGGCGATCTGCATGACCTGTTCCTGGTACAGGATGACGCCGTAAGTCGGTTTCAGGATGGCCTCGAGCGCAGGGTGCGGATACTCGACGCGGGCGCGGCCGTGCTTGCGGTCGATAAAATCGTCGACCATGCCGGATTGCAGCGGTCCCGGTCGGAACAGCGCCACCAGCGCGATGATGTCCTCGAAACGATCGGGTTGCAGGCGCCTTATCAAATCTTTCATGCCGCGCGATTCGAGCTGGAATACCGCCGTGGTCTGGTAAGCCTGCAACAGTTTGAAGGTATCCGCGTCGTCGAGCGGAATACGCTCGATCTCGAGCTGTTCCGTGTCCGGCCTGCGCGCGTTGATCGCGCGCACCGCCCAGTCGATGATGGTCAGCGTGCGCAGTCCCAGGAAATCGAACTTGACCAGGCCTACCGCCTCGACGTCATCCTTGTCGTATTGCGACACCAGGCTGGAACCACCCGGTTCGCAGTATAGCGGGGTGAAATCGGTTAGATGGCTGGGCGCGATGACGACCCCGCCCGCGTGTTTGCCGACATTCCGGGTCAGCCCCTCGAGCGATCGCGCCATGTCGATCAGCATCGTCACTTCTTCCTCCTGCTGGTACAGCTCCAGCAGCGCCTCTTCCTGTTGTAGCGCCTTCTCGAGGGTCATGCCGACCTCGAACGGCACCAGCTTGGCGATGCGATCGACGAATCCATAAGGATGCGACATGACCCGGCCGACGTCGCGGATGACCGCCTTGGCCGCCATCGTACCGTAGGTGATGATTTGCGAAACCTGGTCGCGGCCGTAATGGTCGGCAACGTATTCGATTACCTCGTCGCGGCGGTCCATGCAAAAATCGATATCGAAGTCCGGCATCGACACCCGCTCGGGATTGAGAAAGCGCTCGAACAGCAGTTCGTAGGCGAGCGGATCCAGG
>Ga0224512_10002560_pt1 | contig 16600 bp, 20 predicted proteins | sample SF_May12_sed_USG_4_FD_169103 | JGI IMG/M metagenome (GOLD analysis project Ga0224512, IMG submission 169103) | Sediment microbial communities from San Francisco Bay, California, United States - SF_May12_sed_USGS_13 | ecosystem: Environmental > Aquatic > Marine > Sediment | place: USA...
TCATACCAAGCAACAACCCGCACGTTGCTGGAGACCGCCATTTGCCCGGTCCGCTGGTTCACTCCGGTCGGAATGACCGGAGCATCGACTCCCAGGGAAGCGAGCCTCAGACGCACGGGAATCACCGGGTCGTCGACCGGGAGGTCAGGGAGGAGTCCAGGCGAGACCGGTATCGGGGGTGCGCCGTTCCCGGAATCGGACGGAATCTCTGGCGGTTGCGGATCTGGCAGCGAGGTCGTCGTCGGAAGGGCGGGAGCGCTCAGCGAGGCTTCGATCGATCCGACGTCTCCAATGGTGGCCGGCTCCGTCACGATGAGGTATGCCGCAACGACCGCGATCAGGGTGACGAGGCTGATGGCAAAGATGGCTTTGAGCGTGTTGCGAGGCATGTGAGGTCACAGTGTAAGAATCCGGGGAGGCCGACTGGCCTCCCCGGATTTACGTGCTAGGCGTTTGTTTGCTAGTTGCTGGAGCGACGGGACAGAGCCACGCCCGATCCGGCCATGCCGACCAGAGCCAGGGCCCCTGCGATCGCCAGGGCGATCGGGAAGCCATCGGTGGCCAGGCCGGCAGTACCGGTGGGAACTCCGGCGGGGGCGGCGCCCAAGCCGGTGATGGTCTGAACAGCAACGGTGAAGTTACCGTCGGCCAGCGAGCCGATCGCATACACGATGGTCGAAGTTCCTTCGGCCAGAGCCAGGTCTGCCTCGAAGACAACGGGTTCGGTGGTGCCGGTCGGCACAACCTTGGCGTTGTAGGTGTCGGCCGCAACGTCACCAGCAGCCTGGTTCGGATTGCTGAGCGCCGAGAACAGCACCCCGTCGTTGGTGAGGATGTCAACCGTGGGGGCTGCGGCCGTGTGACGAACAGTCAGCCGGGCTTCGCCTGCGGCGATCTCCGAGATGTCATTCACGAACACGGAAGCAGTCGGGGCACCTGCCTCATCGAGGTGAGCCTCGATGGTGGCATTGGCGCCGGCCGGCAGCGTGACGGGCAACGGGCCCAACGCCGGGTCGGTGCTGGCCGGATCTGCACCAGCCGCGTAGAGCTCGATCGAATAGTCGGCAGCCGCCAACGTGGCCGGTCCTGCGAACTCGGTGAATTCGAGGCCGGGGATGAACGGGGCGCCGTAGTCACCGTTTACATAGATGTCGACGGGGAAGCCGCCGTCACCGGGGATCCCGTGCAGGACGGTAACCGTACCGTCTGTAGTCTGGGCAAACGCTGCGCCGGCCGGGAGGGCCAGCAGCATCAGTGCTACCAGGATGATGCGACCGAAAGTGCGCATGTTGTTCTTCTTGTCAAATGAGGCCCGTTATTGGGCTGCTTACGGACCGTCTACGGGAGCGCAGGTGGACGCGGATGACATTTATCGTTAAAAAGTGCTCAGGGAAGCGGATGCGAGGCAGAAGGACCACCCGCAATGGGTCTAGATGATTGGCCGGAGATGGACGACGCCGCCTTGGTGTCTGCCATCGGCGGGTCGTCACGGGAGGCGCTGGCGGAGGCATACAGCCGCCATTCGGGCGCGGTCCATGGCCTCGCCCGTCGCATCCTCCGCGATGAGACGCTGGCTGAAGAGATAACGCAAGAGGTCTTCCTACGGCTCTGGAACAACGCCGAGAAGTTCGATGCAGCCCGCGGATCGTTGCGTTCCTTTCTTCTTGCTCACACGCATGGCAGGAGCGTTGACCTCATCCGTTCCGAGTCCGCACGCCGTACAAGAGAGGACAAAGACGCCCGACTCGCTACAAGCGACGGTCAAGACATCGAAGACGAAGTGTGGAACATGGCACTTGCAGAACAAATCAAAGCGGCCCTCGCCAAACTCATCGATGGTGAGCGAAAAGCCATCGAACTCGCCTATTTCGGGGGCCATACCTACCGCGAGGTCGCCGACCTCTTGGGCGAACCCGAAGGTACGGTCAAGAGCAGGATCCGGTCCGGGATGAAACGGCTTCGGACAGAATTAACCGCAGCCGGAGTGAGCCACGCCTGATGCAACCCGCGCCGCACTCCACCATCGTCGAACTCCTCGGTGTCTACGGCCTGGACGCCGTAGATGAAGACGAACGAAACCTCATCGAACGTCACCTCGACGAGTGCTCCCAATGTCGAGCCGAGGTACGAGATCATCACGAGGTCGTCGCCCTCCTGGCCGGCGACCCCGTCCAACCGCCGGCCCGGGTATGGGACGGCATAGTCGCCCAACTCGACACGCGGCGCCCCACCGAACAACCGGCAACCGTAATCCCGCTGGGGCGGAAACGTTCTCCGATCTACACGTCCACACGATGGGTCGCAAGCGTGGCGGCGGCCGTTGTGGTCGCCCTCACCGCCGGCGTCATCACCCAATCCCAGAGAATCGGCGAGCTGAACTCGCAGGTGGCAGACCAGGATCGGCAAATCTCCACCCTCTCCGCGAATCTGGCCGTTGACCCGTTACAACAAGCTGTTACGGCAGCCCTCGCCGATCCAGCCGCTCAGGTAGCAAATCTCACAGCCGACGGGTCCACCGCAACGATGAGCATCGTGGTGCTCCCGGACGGAACCGGCTACGTGTACCAAAGCAATCTCCAAGCTCTGCCCTTCGACGCCACCTACCAGCTCTGGGCGGTCGTCGACGACAAAGTCATATCAGCCGGAGTGCTTGGGAATCAACCGGCAGTCGTACCGTTCCATGTCGACCCGCAGGGATTGCAAGGTCTGGTCATTACTCAAGAGGTGGCAGGCGGGGTCCCACAATCCGAGGCCGAGCCGGTTGTGGCCTGGTTCAAGGCGTAGGCATGCCCACCTCATGGCTCGGGCGCCTAGACGATCTGCTCGACCGGACCGTCGTAGGGAGTTTCACCAATGTCGGCCATGCCGTGCGAAGCGTTGGCCGGCAAGACGGACTTCCGGCGATGGACGGCAAGACCGCGATTGTCACCGGAGCAACGTCGGGACTGGGAAGGGCTGCGGCGGAACGTCTCGCCCGGTTGGGGGCCGGCGTGCGACTGGTCGGCCGCTCACAGGCAAAGCTCGATCGCTCTCGGGCGGAGATCAGTGCGGCTACCGGTAATGACAATCTCGATACCTACCTGGCCGACTTCTCGAATATGGAGCAGGTGAGCGACCTCGCCGACACCGTTCTGGCCGATGAGCCCCGAATCGATGTTCTCATCAACAACGCAGGGGCCCTGATCACGAAACGGCGCGAAAACGCAGAAGGAATCGAGCTGACTGTTGCCACCAACCTGCTGAGTCACTTCGTGCTCACGAATCTGCTGATTCCCCGGTTGAAATCGTCCGCCCCATCGCGAATCGTCAATGTGTCCTCGGGCGGCATGTATTCCCAGCGCATCCGGGTGCGAGACCTCCAATCCACTCGCGGGGAGTACAAGGGCTCGATTGCCTACGCCCGGGCCAAGCGCGGCCAGGTCATCCTTACGGAGCTATGGGCCGAACGGCTGGCCGACGACGGGGTCGTAGTCCATGCGATGCACCCCGGCTGGGCCGATACACCGGGAGTGGAGGAATCACTGCCGATCTTTCGGAGGGTCACCAAACCGTTCCTGCGCACACCGGAACAAGGCGCCGATACGATCGTTTGGCTGGCCGCGTCCGGCGTGGCGGCAGAAACGAGCGGCAAGTTCTGGCTCGACCGCCGTCCCCGGCCCACCCACCGCCTACGGAGCACCGTCGAAGCGGTCGACGACAGGCAGGGTTTGTGGGACGCCCTCAACGATTTGGCCGGAAGCAGTTTCTAATACCCCGTTCTGGCGTGAATTACCAACGCATACGCGGGCTTTCTCCCGCTAGAACGGTGTGCTCGGTTCGAGCCCGTGAGGTCGATGGGGTCATTCGACGCCATACTTGCACGCACATCGAGCGCTATGACGCGGCCATTCCTCCCGCGCCAACCGAGGTGAACCAGTCCTTCCCAACGATGACCGAAGTCTGACGGGACCCGAGGCAAGAGGAGCACGGGGTTTGGCTCTATTCTTCAATCTTCGCAGCGGAGGTCGACCATGTTCGGACGAGCCAAGTCATTCGACGACCCCGAGCTCGGGCCCGTGTACCGCGCCCGGGGTGCCTGGCGAGGGACCATCCGCCTCGGCTCCCACGGTCCGATCCCGCTGGCGGTTCCGGGGTCGCGCGCAGAGCCCGATGCAGCAGCACTCACCCTCGCCCGAAACATCCCGGCCGAATACGACCGCTGCCGAGCGGCCATCGACAACGGCCTCTACGAACACCGGTCGACCATCCTCGACGGCGACGGTCCCACCACCACGCCCGACGCTCCTCCCCAACCCTCGTCGGCCGCCGTCATCGAATTCGACGGGGCTTTGACCATCCAGCTCGCCTACCGAGTCGAGTGGGACGACGACCACACCCTCGGCGCCTGCCTGCGAGGCGGCGAACTGATCGAGCTCAACGGCTCGATCCTCGAACCGTAGGGCGACCTAAGTCCTTTGCTTAGAGTCGAATCATGACGACCTGGGCGCAAGGTGTTCTCCCGTTCTGGCGTCGGTTTCCGACTCGTGGGCTCACTTTTTTGACGCTAGAACAGTGAGTAGCTTGGGGGTGTGGACCTCATGGCGTGGTTGCTCGATGGAGACGCATCGATCAGATGGCAGGTCCTCCGGGATCTGACCGGGGCCGACCCCGGCGTGATCGGGGCAGAACGCGCCCGGGTTGCGGAGACGGGATGGGGAGCCCGGTTGCTGAGTGTGCAGGACCCGGACGGCAAATGGGGCGGTGGCATCCACTCACCCAAGTGGATCTCGACGACCTACACGCTAAGGCTGTTGCGATACCTGGGGATCGACCCGTCCAACGAAGGCGCACAACGTGGGTTGGCCAAGCTGTCGGGGCGGGCAGAGTGGTACGACGGCGGGGTTGGTTACTTCGTGTCCGTTCAGGCAGAGACCTGTGTGACCGGCATGACATTGGCGCTGGCTTCCTATTTCAGCGGGTTCGACGCGCATCGTGAGCCGATGGCTCGCTGGCTGCTTGCCCAGCAACTCGAAGACGGCGGGTGGAACTGTCTGACCCGCCTCGGATCGACTCGATCCTCGTTCAACACCACGATCCTGGTCCTCGAAGGGCTGCTCGAATACGAGCGGACCCGCCCGGCAGGCCTCATCCGCAAGATCCGGGAAGCCCGCCGCCGGGGTGAGGACTACCTGCTCGACAGGCAGTTGATGCGCTCGCTCAGCACCGGCGAGATCATCCGGCCGAGCTGGACCAGATTCTCGTTCCCACCCCGGTGGCACTACGACGTGCTGCGCGGTCTCGACTACCTCCAGGATTCCGAGCGCAAACCGGACGATCGGGCGTCGGAGGCCATCGAGCTGCTCCTCTCCAAACAGACCAAGGACGGCCGATGGAAGCTACAGAACCACCACTCCGGACGGGAACACTTCCGGATGGAGCAACCAGGCCAACCCAGCCGCTGGAACACGCTGCGTGCCATGCGAGTGTTGCGCTGGTACGGGATTGAGAACTAGGCCAGACCCTGCCGGCGCTCTAGGCGGGCGGCCACCAGCAGATCCCGCACGGCAGAGCGGTCGGCGTCCTCGATGCTCCGCACCTTGATATGCCGCATGGACTTGCCCGTCCCCTCCAGCAAGCCCTCCGGATCGTCGAGTGACGTCCCCCGGAAGAAACCCAGGTTGACCTGTTCCCGCTGGGGCATCACATAGACGTACGCTTCGCTCATCTTCTTGGGCCCCACCCCGTATGTGGCCGCACGGTCGCCCAGTCGCACTACTTCGAGGGCGGCCGGGTCAACTGCCAGAATCACTCCGCGCAGCGTCCGGGCAATGGCTCCCACGGCAGCGTCGGCACCTGCCACCAACTCATCGAACGTGCCGAATCTCGTTTCTGTCAAGGTTCGATCACCTCCAACCCTCGATGCTCGCAGGACACAAGGGGGGAACCCTCCCGGAGACTATTTCTTGCCCGTCTTCGCTTCCTTCATCAGCCGCTTCTTTTCCCGAAGTACAAAGACGTCGTCCCAGGCAGCCACGTCGGCGATCGACGGCCAGTCGGCCGCCTTCGATTCCCAACCTTCTGGTTGCACTCCCAAGCGCTTGCCGAGGATCCCGACGAAGATTCGCGACTTCTCCTTGCCGTAGCCGGGAAGCTCCTCGAGGCGGGCCAGAACTTCGGCGGCACCCGCTCCATCGGACCACAAGCGAGCGACATCACCGTCGTACCGTTCAGCTACGAATGCGCACAGAGCTTGCGCCCGCTTGGCCATAGAACCGGGGAAACGATGGATGGCGGGAGGACCTTTGAAGATCTCGGCCAGGTCGTCGGGGTCGAATCCGGCAATATCGCCAGCTTCGAGGTCCCGCCCCAAGCGCTGCCGAAGCAGATGAGGCCCCAGAAACGCACGCTCCATAGGGAACTGCTGGTCCAGCATCATCCCCAACACCAGCGCCAGAGGGTCTTCAGCCAGCAGCCGGTTGGCGTCGTCATCTTCCGTCCAGGGAAGGGATGCGGGCTTTGACACGATGAAATCCTCCCTTGATGAGCCTGATTGTCAACGGTAGCGACCCAGCCGCGACAAGCTCCGCCGGATCGCGATGCGCGATACGCTGCGGTGGTGAAGATACTGATCAGCAACGACGACGGCTACCGGGCACGCGGGATCGTTGCCCTGGCCCGGGAGCTTTCCGGGATGGGCGACGTCATCGTCGTTGCCCCGGAGCGCAATCGGAGCGGGGCCAGCAACTCGCTGACCCTCGACAATCCGATCAGGGCCACCAAGATTGATGGAGGCTACTTCGTCGACGGCACTCCAACCGACTGCGTGCATCTCGCCCTCACCGGATTGCTGGTCGAGGAACCCGACGTTGTGGTGGCGGGGGTCAACGCTGGAGCCAACCTGGGCGATGATGTGATCTACTCGGGTACGGTGGCGGCCGCCATGGAAGGCAGATTTCTCGGACTTCCCGCTCTGGCCATTTCGCTGGTCCTCGACGGGGGCCGCCATTTCGCCACGGCCGCCCGGGTCGCCCGGGTCCTGCTGAGTGATATCGCCAACAGCCCTATCCCGACGGACACCATCTTGAACATCAATGTCCCGGACATCCCCTTCGAGAATCTCGAAGGGATCGAGGTCACCCGGCTTGGTCATCGGCACAAAGCTGAGGGCGTTGTCAGGAGCAAGGACCCGCGCGGCCGCACCATCTTCTGGGTGGGGCCGGCCGGACCGGAGCAGGATGCGGGGCCGGGAACCGACTTCTACGCGGTTGGTCGGGGGAGGGTTTCGGTAACTCCCATGCAGGTTGACCTCACCCGCCATGCGGCCTTGGCCCCCACCTCCGACTGGGTTGCCGGGCTGCACCTGCGCTAACCGCCCAACAGGATGCAGTCGCGGTTCTGTGGGCCGCCGGTTTACCAGCGCCGGGCTTTCCATTCGGGGACCGAGTCTCGTTCGATTCCGATCGTGGTGAAGGCCCCGTGTCCCGGGTAGACGTTGGTGGCATCGGGGAGCGTGAAGAGGCGAGTCTCGAGGGACTCCATGATCTGATCGAAGTCCGAATAAGCGAATCGCGTCGCACCCGGACCCCCGGGAAAGAGGGTGTCCCCACTGAACAGGTGCGATCCAAGCCTGAAGCAGGTCGACCCCGGCGTGTGCCCGGGCGTGTGGATGGCTTCGAGCCGGAGAGCGCCGATGTCGATTACCTCGCCATCAGCGATGGGAACGGCATCCGTCATCCCGGCGAGCCGTTGGTCGCCGGCATGGATATGGACCCGTACTCCGAGCCGTGCAGTGATGTCGGCCACCGCCTGAATGTGGTCGGCATGGCCGTGGGTGGTGAGCACTGCAGTTACGGCGAGCCCGGCGACGGCGCCGAGGATCCGGGCGCTTTCATCGGCAGCATCGATGATGACCGCTGCACCGCCGGGATCGGCCAACAGGTAGACGTTGTTTTCGAGCGGGCCAACCACCAGCCTGCCGATGCGAAGGTGGCCATCTTCGAAGAACCACATACCCATGAGCATACGGTCGCCCCCGCCTGTGTGACCGTCACGGAGCCATGAGGCTTGACCCGAAGCGGAGACCGCCGGAAGGCCGACCAGCGACTCGATCCGTTCGACCGACACGTCGACGGTTCCCGTAGAAATCCAGCATCCTGTTCGCATCCATCACGGTCCCGATAAGCGACCGCAAGAAATCCCCTTGGATTATGCGGCGGGTGTGCAAAAATGCCCCCACCAGAGAAAGGAGGTGGTCCGCATTGTCTGAAAGTTCTTGTAGGACTCTGGAGGTGGCCGGACGCTAAGGCGGCCATAGCGTCGCCTTCCCGTACGGGATAAGGTGGCGACTCAAATCCGGACCACCGAGACCTGGAGACCCGTGAGCTGGTCCTCTCACGGCATCGGAAACGATGAAGTGTCTCCGGGTCTTCTCGCGCCCGGACGGCCCGGGACCCGAAGATCGTTGAGCAGCGGGAGCATCTCCTTGGGAACTCCCTTGCATCACCCGGCCTCTCGCTCGATTCGCATGGTGAGTGCACTTCGGCGGCCGGGGGCGGGGCCTGACAACTATGCGACAGAGTCCCCGTGTCGGTCTTATAGGCTGCACCGGTGGACAACATGTCGGCGAGCTTTCGAGAAGTGCAGGGATTCCGCCAGTGGTGGCTGTGGCTGCTGTTGCTCGCCACCGCGGTAGGGACAATCGGCGTGTTTGGATACGGAATCTACGTCCAGGTGATCCAGGGAACCCCCTGGGGCGAAAACCCGATGTCCGACGGCGGTCTCATCATCACCGCGGTTGCGACGACGCTTCTGACGGTGGGCATGGCCGCACTGCTCCTGTCCGCCAGGTTGATCACCGAGGTTCGCTCAGACGGGCTTCATATCCGGTTCTTTCCTATGCGGTCGAAGGTCATTCCGTACGAGTCCATCGCTTCCTATCAGGCCAGGACCTACCACCCGGTCCGTGAGTACGGAGGTTGGGGAATCCGCTGGGGGCGAGAAGGGAAGGCCTACATCGTCGGCGGGAACGAGGGCTTGCAGTTGCTCCTCAACGACGGGCGGAAGGTACTGGTCGGCTCGCAGCGCGCTCAGGAACTCGAGGCCGCCGTCCGCACCTGGAAACGCTGACCGGGCGCCCGTTCACACCTCGCGGGCCGCCGACCAGCGAACGGCGAGCCAGAGCGAGAACCCGATCAGCACCAACGTCACGACGGAAGCGGGCAGGTAGTCGGCGATGGCGGCACCGCCCGGAATAGCCGCCAGAGCCCCGACCAGATAACTGGGAAGCCACGCTCCGATGGCCTCAACGATCCCGATGATGGGCATCACCAGCAGCACGACGATGGTGATCATGACGGCCCCAAGCACGCTTTTCGCGCGGCTCGCGACGGCTGCGACGATGGCGACGACCAGCGCCAGGTACAGCAGCCCGAAGCCGATTCCGGCCAGCGTACCCCCTGCCGGAAGATTGCCGATCAGCACAATTGTCTCGTACCAGGCCGCCAGGGCTCCGAGCACGAACGAGCCGGCCACGGCGGCGAACGTGACCACGAGACGCGGAACCAGGATGTCCCAAACCCGCGGTATGCGGGTGCGCAGGAACACTCCCATTTCGGGTTTTGCATCGAAGGCCAGCGATCCGGCGGCAACCACGACGGCCACCAGCAGACCTACCTGGGAAGCGTTCGCCACGTACTGCATCATCCCGTCGGCCGGTACCGGGGGAGGGAACGTCACCCGGACCCCGCCGCCGAATCGTTCGACGATTTCGCCGACGTAGCGCGCCGTGAGCGGACCGAGCAGGCCGAAGAACACATAGATCCCCACGAGTGCGATCCACCGCTTGGTCCGAACCAGGCGCAACCACTCCAGTCTCCACAGGTTCATGCGGTCAGCTCCAGGAATACCTGTTCGAGAGTGGCGGCCTCGGGACCGAACGACACGATCCGCACGCCCGTCCCGGCCAGCGTGGTCGCGAGGTTCTGCTCGGCAGCTTCGACCGTCTCAACGAGGATCCGCAGCTCTTCCGGGCCCACCGTTTCGACGGACCGAACCCACGATGCCCGCCGCAGCGCTTCGATTGCGCCTTCGCCGGGTGGCCGCACGCGCAGCCGGTACGCGGGAACCGCACTGCCGACGAGCAAGCCGCTGAGCGGCCCCTGGAACAACAACTCCCCGGCGCGCAGAATGCCGACGGTGTCACACACTTCCTGGACATCCCCGAGGATGTGACTGCTGAAGATCACGGTGGCCTCGCCGCGCAGCCTGGCGACCAGATCGAGAACCTCTCGCCTTCCGGCCGGGTCGAGGGCCGACGAAGGCTCGTCGAGCATGAGGAGAGCGGGTCGACCAACCACCGTGGAAGCCACGCCCAATCTCTGCAACATCCCACGGGAGTAACCCCCGACGATCCGGTGTGCCGCGTCGGCCAGACCTGCCTGCTCGAGGACCTCGTCGACCCGGTCCTGGGGCACGGATGGATCCGTGAGCGACCGGGCCAGGTCGACCACTTCGCGGCCGGTCAGCCAGGAATCGAATTGAGGGGTATCGGGCAGCACGGCCACCCCGGATCCGTCGACGCCAACGTCGACGGATCCGGACGTCGGCTTGCGGAGTCCGGCCAGGATGCCGAGCAATGTGGTTTTGCCTGCACCGTTCGGACCGACCAGCCCGTACACCGAACCGGCGGGAACGCGAAGGTTGACGTCCCGGAGGGCAACGGTCGAGGCGTACTCCTTCCGCAGCCCGTGGGTAGTGACGATCATTTGACCCGAGGTATCCGGCCGATCGTGAGGTACACAATCCCTCCCAGCGGAACCGAAATCACACAGACGATGGCCCATGCCCATTTCGGCAGGTGCTGAACATCAGACCGTGTCAGATCGACGAGGCAATAGACCACAAATGCGGCAAGCAGCGCCAGCACCGGAGCCAGTGCAGCCCAGGGGACACTCTCCAATGAACAACTCCCTTTGTGGTTCTCACACGCTAGCGGCCGGGCCGGCATCTCGGGCAGAGCCGGGATCTCCGATCCAGCGCCGGCCGCGGATCGGAAAACGCCGTTTCCTACGGATCCCACCTTCGGCTATTTCAAAGACGGAGGCACCTTTCACCGAAAAGGCCTCGCCGTTTTGGCTCGTCCCCGACCACACCCAGGTACCGGCTGCCCGATCGCCGCACTGGAAGAAGTCGACATCGCTGAACTCGACATCCGGCATGGAGAACAGGGCATCGAAGTAACCGGTCGGCTCGACCCGCGTGGTGATGTGGGCACCGGCCGCTGGATCATCGAAGACGAACCCCTCAACATACAGCGGGACCAGTGCCTCAACGTCCCTCGCTGCCAACGCAGCTCCGGCCGCCTGCAGAACCTCACCCATGGCTGCCCCTTCCTCACCGTTCGACCGCTCCTGGGACCAGGCTACGCCGGCACCGGTGCGGGACGCCCGCATGCCGGCGGAACCATAGAGACCGAATCAGTATCGGTGTCTCGAGAATGAGCGGCTTGAGGAACCATCCGCAACAACGTCAGCCCGTTGGAGCCAGCGTCCCGCCGAAAACCTGCCAGGCCAGTGCCGACTTGGCGAGCAGGCTGAGCAGAATGTAGGTCCGCTCTCCCGTGAGGTAGTTCTTCCACCGCCGCACCTGCTTGTACTGCGCCCACTGGGTGAAGGCGAAGCTGTTGAAGAACACAAAGAGCGAAAAGAAGATGCCGTAGACGAAGCCGGGTGGCTGCGCTTCGCTCCCGGGGGAAGCCAGGTATACGCCGATCGCAATCCACGGCACAATCCCGAGAACACTGCCCATCCAGAACGGCCACAGCGAACCACCGGGCTCTTCGTAGCGCTCCTGAACCGAGCCGAAGAAAATCATCCCGGCATTTACTCCGAAGAGCGCAATCAGGGCGGCGATACTCGAAATACCCGTCAGCATCGCGATCAAAACGATCATCACCGACGAGGAAATCGAATACTCGACCCAGCGGAAGTGATTCTGGCCCCGCGACAGCTGATGGCGGTAGCGTCCGGCGCCCACACTGGCAATGAGGAAGTGAAAAAAGGCCGATAGGAAGAGAAAACCAGCCACTCCCCAGGCGATGGAAATCTCGAAGAGGTTTGATACCTCTGCCGGAGTGCCGGGAGGGCCTTCGGGGAAGGCCGCGGTCACGGGGAGGGAGAAATCTGTAGCGAGGGCCAGCACCCCCGCTCCCTGAATTGCGTGCAGCGCCCCCATCACCCAGTTCCAGCGGCGGAGACGCGAAAACGTCGCGTCGGTTACTTCTACGGTCGATGCCATGGTTATGCCTCCCGGTTACTCGGCCATCTAGTACGGAGTCTCGGGACCATCCGGATGAAGCGCATTGTTCCGCACATCAAGCCGTCCGGCGATCCTAACCGACGCCTGCCCGGCCGGTACAGTGAAGACATCATCGGAGGGCACCATGCCAGAAGTCGCCACCATAGACTTCCACGTCACGTGCGAATGCAGCCAGGCCTGCGCGTACTGCTGGGGTCCGCAAGAGATCGGGGCCGTTGATACCGCTACGGCACTAGCGATCGTGTCCAAGATCGCCGCCGGACCTGCCCGCCGCATCGTGTTCACCGGGGGAGACCCGCTCCAACGTCCCGATATCGGCGTCCTGATTCAAGCCGCCAAACGAGCGGGTTTGGAGGTAGCCGTTTCCACCACCGGAGACCAACTGACTGCGTCCTTCCTGGCGACTCATGGACAATTCATCGATCTGATCTCCCTCCCCCTCGACGGGGCCTCGGAGGAGGTCTCGAGCCGCACCAAGGAGACCGGCCACTTCACCGCAGTGCTGAGTGCATTGAACCTTCTGGCCGGCTTCCCAACCATCGACGTGAAGATCGCCACCCCCGTTACCCGGCACAATCTTGCCGACGTCCCCAACATCGTCACCCTGCTCGACCGATGGGCCGCCCGACTACCCAACCGGCTCTTCTACAATGTCTTCCAGGCGTTTCCGAGGTCGATGGCAGCGGACATCGATTGGGAATCCCTGGTCGTTTCGGATGCCGAGTTCCAGACGATGCGGGAGAAGGTGTCTTCGAACGAACATCTCTACCCGATCAACTGGCTGAGTCATGAAACTCTGGACAAGCTCTACGTGATGGTGTTCCCGGATGGAACACTGACCATCCCGTCGGGCTCGAACTTCGGCTCGTACGGTGATTTCCTGCACGTGGAGGACATCGATGAATTCCTCACCACCACGGATTTCGACGCTCCGAAACACCTGCGCCACGCCCGGGGCTGGCAGCGAACGCCATGAAACGCATCATCGATTGGTTTTTCACCCTTCCTTTCCTCATTGCCTTTGGTTTGACGCTGGCGATCTTTGAGCCAATCGCCCGTCTGGCCAGGCTCTTCGGTCTCCGCCCGATGGAAATCACCATGGGTGTCATGCAGTGGGTCCTGTTGGGGGTCTTTCGGATCTGCGGCACCCGGCTGAAGGTCGAACGGTCGCCGGCCATCAAGCCGCGCACCGGTTATCTCATCGTTTCGAACCATCAGAGCCTATTCGACATCCCGATCGTCGGCGGTCTGCTGTTCAGCAATTACCCCAAATACGTGTCAAAGAAAGAACTCGGAAGATGGATCCCGAGCATCTCCTTCAACCTGACCCATGGAGGCAACGCACTGATCGATCGCTCCGACCCCGAGCAAGCCAAACAAGCGATCCATGAACTGGGCGAAGCTGCCCAACGGCGCCAGGTCGCGGTGGTGATCTACCCGGAAGGGACCCGGTCACGCGATGGCCAGCTCAAGCGTTTCAAGTACGGCGGAGCGCTAGAACTCATGGAGGCGGCCCCCGAACTGGAAGTGGTTCCCGCCACCGTCGACGGATCTTGGGAACTGCTGCGCTACAAGGCTTATCCGATCCCGTTTGGGACCAGGGTGCGAATGCGTTTCGGCGACCCGATCCCCCGGAGCCCGGACGAGGACCGCCGGGAAGTCCTGCAGGCCGTCAAGAGAGAAATCGAAGCCACACTCGAAGAGTGGCGAGCGACCTAGCTGCTCCCCGGGCGAGCCACGCAATCAATCCGCCCCATCAATGGGCAGAAACCGTCAGGTCAGCTTGCTATCCGCCACGATCAGACCGTCCTGGTCGGCGTACACCCAGTCTCCCGGCCGGAACAGCACTCCGGCAAACGTGACCGGGATATCACGTTGCCCACGGCCCGCCTTCATGCCCCTGCGCGGATATGTACCAAGAGCCTTGATTCCGATGTCAATTGACTGCAATTCGCCGGAATCGCGCACCGAACCGTACACGACCACACCGGCCCAGTTGTGTTGATAGGCCAGAAAGGCGAGACGATCGCCTAGTAGTGCGCAGTCGCGGGCGCCGGCGCCGTCAATGACCAGTACCCGGCCCGCCCCGGTCTCATCGATAGCGGAAGCTACCAGGCTGTAGTCGCCGGGTGCCTCCACCGTCGTGACCGGTCCGGAAAAGGTCTTCCTGAGCCCGAAGTCGGAGAAGACAGGTTCGGCGACGCGAACGCTGTCTCCATGCTGGTCGCTGAGGTCCGCGGTGGTGAAGAGCATGTCGGCATTGTGGCACGTAGGTGGGGTGGGAACGAGGTCGATCAGACGTTTCTCACCTGGAGACCGATCGCACCAGCGTAAGCTGCCCCGGTGAGTTCACGCCCCATCGGTGTCCTATCCCGAGCGTTCTTACCTGCTTCGATTGCCATCTTCACGACCACCGCCCTGGTGGCCTTCGAAGCACTGGCCGTCACCGCCGCCATCCCGGAGCTCGCCGCCGATTTGGGACAGGTGGCTCTGCTGCCCTGGGTCATCACCGGATACATCCTGACGTCGAGTGTCTCGACCGTGATAGCCGGGCCGCTGGTCGACGGTATCGGGACTCGGATCATCTTCAGGTGGGCGGTTGGGATCTTCGTGGTGGCCAGCATCGGCGCCGCTCTGGCATCAACCATGCCGCTGCTGATTGCGGCCCGGGTCGTGCAGGGCGCCGGGGCAGGGCTGATTTCGGCGGTCGGCCTGGCTGCCGTCGGCCTCGTCTATCCGGCCCGGTTGGTCGGCCGCGCTTTCGCAGCCAACGCCACGGTCTGGGGGGCGATGGGAGTAGCCGGCCCGGGAATCGCCGCTCTCTTGCTGACCGCTCTCAACTGGCGCTGGATCTTCCTCGTGAGCGTCCCACTCGGCCTGGCCGCACTGGCTGCCGGGTGGAAGGTCCTCCCCGGACCGGCGGGCGAACGACAGATCAAGGTCGACGGCCGGGGAGTACTCCTGCTCACCGTCTTCTCGATCGCGATGGTGATGGGGGTCGACCGGCTCGACGCGTGGTCGGTTGCTGCGGCGGCCTTGATGGCGGCGGTCGGATACCTCTACTGGCACCATGCTCGCCGTACCGAGACTCCGGTATTGCGACTCGAACACCTGGCCCGGCAGCCCTACCTGGGTCTGGGGCTCGGCATCGGTTTGCTGCTCGCCGGGGCAATAGCGGCCGAGACCTACGTTCCCCTCTATGTGCGGGGAGCCCGGGGAGCAGGTCCCGCCCTCACTGCCTGGTCGGTCCTGTTCTTCACCGTTGGCTGGACTCTCGGTGCCAACGTAGCCGGACGTCTGGCAGACCGAGTACCCGAGACCACGTTGACACTATCTGGCTTCTTCGTGACAATTCCCAGCCTGATCGGCATATGGGCGGCCGCCTCCGCCGACGCTCCACTCTGGATCGTCTTCACCTTGCTGGTAGGAGCGGGCTCCGGGGTCGGCGCTGCCACCAACGCGGGGCTGACTCTCTTGCGAGCAGCCACCCCGGACCAATCCCTCGGTCGCGCCACCGCAGCCCATCAGTTCGCTCGCAGCCAGGGCTTTGCCGTCGGGCCGGCCCTGGGTGGCGCCATCATCTTGCTCGTAGTGGCGCGCAATGTGGGAAACGTGGAAGAAGTGCAAAGGCTGCTGGCCGGCACTGCCGGGACCGCGGCCGGCCCAACCTCAGGGGCGATAGCCGATGGGTTCGCGATTGCGGCGCTTCTCGGAGCAGGCATCGCCGCCCTGGGGATCGGCCCGATCGTCGGACTGCGAAAGTCGCTCACCGAAAAGCGTACGGCTCGTCGTTCAGTCCGTCGAGGCAAGCAAGTCCCGGAATAGCATCCCGCAAACGCGTCTCTACACTCCCCGCAGAAGCCATTCGCGGAAGTAGTCGATGACCACAGCCCAACCCAGCCGTCTGACCGACGAACTCATCGACGAGATTGCCGATCGCATCTCCAAAGGCCGGCAGGTTCGCAGGACTCTGCCTCCGGGCGGTCGCATCCACATTGACCGGCAACTCCCGTTTCTGTTCGTCTACCGGCCGTCGGGTGGCGTCATCGATCCCGGCATCGCCGGGTTGGTGACCGGTCAAGCGTCGTACCTGATCGCCCCCGCTCGCGCCCGGGCGCAGAAATGGACCTCCCGGTTAGTCGACCGAGTTGCAGGCGTGCTCACCGAGACCTTCGGTGGTTTCTTGATCATCGAAATCTGGCCGGGTGCAGATGCCAGCGGCGCACCTGGAGCCAGATCGGCGGAGTTCCGGGTGTGCGTCGGCCGGGTTTGGGCCGATTCCGTCACGATCGAGCGGCTCACTGCG
>Ga0224512_10002561_pt1 | contig 16597 bp, 18 predicted proteins | sample SF_May12_sed_USG_4_FD_169103 | JGI IMG/M metagenome (GOLD analysis project Ga0224512, IMG submission 169103) | Sediment microbial communities from San Francisco Bay, California, United States - SF_May12_sed_USGS_13 | ecosystem: Environmental > Aquatic > Marine > Sediment | place: USA...
ACACATGACCGACCAAGAAGCCATGGATCGTGCGCTCGCCCTCGCGGTGGCAGGGTGGGGTCGGGTCGCGCCGAATCCGTTGGTGGGAGCCGTGCTGGTACGGGACGGGCACATCGTCGGGGAAGGCTTCCACGCAGAGTTCGGAGGGCCGCACGCTGAGGTGCAGGCGCTTGCCGCCTGTGCGGATGCCGCCGGTGCCACGTGTGTCGTGAACCTCGAGCCGTGTGCCCACCTTGGGAAGACGCCGTCGTGTGCTGACGCCCTTGCCGCTGCAGGCGTCGCGCGTGTCGTGATCGCCGTTCGCGATCCGGATCCTCAGGCGGGCGGTGGCGCGGACCGGCTCCGGGCAGCCGGGGTGGAGGTCGAGGAAGGCCTGGGCCGTCGAGCGGCCGCCGCACTCAACGCGCCCTTTCTCTGGGCTCATGCGCGGCCCAAGCGTCCCTTCATCGCGCTCAAGCTCGCGACGTCGCTTGATGGCTTCATTGCCGACGGGCAGGGCCGGTCGCAGTGGCTGTCTGGACCCGCGGCGCGCGAATACGTGCACTGGCTCCGAGCAGGATTCGACGCCATTGCAGTGGGCCGCCGAACGGCGGAGATCGACAATCCGCAGCTGACAGTCCGCGGGCCGGTTGAGCCTCGTGTCACGCCCACCCGGGTCGTGTTCGCCCGAGACGGCGCTGTGGCACGACGGCTGAGCCTGGTCGAGACCGCATCGCAGGTACCGACTGTCGTGTTCACGAGCGCCTCCGGGGTGTCGGGCACGCGTCGGGACCTGGACGGCACAGGCGTCACGGTACGGACCGCCACAAGCCTCCTCGATGCGGCTCGCCAACTCCGCGACCAGGGGGTGCGGTCGGTTTTGGTCGAGGGCGGCGGCACACTGGCCACGGCCCTGCTCGAGGCCCGCTTGGTGGATCGCCTCTACTGGATCCAGGCACCCGTGTGGTTGGGCCAGGGAATCCCGGCATTTGGGGCCAGAAGCCCGACGCTGGTGAGCGACGCGCAACCGTGGAGCGTCATCGAGCGCCGTGCCCTTGGACCGGATACATTACTGGTGGTGGAACGCGAGCTATGTTCACCGGCATCGTAACCGCGCTCGGGACGGTGGTCGCCGTCAAGCGCGATGTCGAGCAGCTGTCCCTGACCGTCGAGTCCCCATACCGGGACCTCACGGTGGGAGAGAGCATTGCCGTCAACGGGGCCTGCCTCACCGTCGTGGAGACCGACGGTAACAGGTTCCGCGTCGAGGCGGTCGTGACGACTCGTGGCCGGACACGGTTTGGGGACATGGCAGTGGACGAGCGGGTCAACCTCGAGCGTGCGATGCAGATCGGGGACCGATTTGGTGGTCACCTCGTCCAAGGGCATGTCGATGGAGTGGGCACGGTGACGGAAGTGGGGGAGCACGACGACGCGCTGCTCATCGACATCGAGGTGCCGGCCGACGTGGCAGAGGTCTCGGTTCCGTATGGGTCGATCGCGGTTGATGGGGTCAGCATGACCGTCAATGCTGTTCCTCGGACCGGCGTTGTTCAGCTGTCGGTGATCCCGTTTACCAGAGAACACACGACCCTCGGCGCGCTCGAGCCGGGAGCTCGGGTGCACCTCGAAGCAGACATGATCGGCAAGTACGTACGCCAGGTGCTGGAGCAGCGAGGCGCATGGCAGGCCGGAGGAGTCGATGGCGTTCAGAACGATTGAACAGGCAATAGAAGACATCCGACAGGGTCGGTTGGTCCTCGTGGCCGACGATGAAGATCGTGAGTGCGAAGGAGATCTCGTCGGTGCGGCCGCGCATGTTACGCCGGCCATGATCAATTTCATGGCGATGCATGGGCGCGGACTCGTGTGCCTCACCCTCCCCGTCGATCGGTGCGAAGCGCTCGGACTGCCGCAGATGACGGAGAAGAACGAGGACTCGCACGAGACGGCGTTCACTGTGAGCATTGATGCAGCGAAGCGGTTCGGCGTGACCACGGGTATCTCAGCTGCCGACAGGGCGAAGACCATTCAGGTCGCCATCGATCCTGCCACGAGTCCCGCTGACCTGCGCCGACCGGGACACGTGTTTCCCCTACGGGCACGGCCGGGCGGCGTCCTGCAGCGTGTGGGCCACACCGAAGCCAGCATAGATCTGGCGCGGTTCGCGGATCTGTATCCGGCAGGAGTCATCTGCGAAGTGCTGGCCGATGACGGAACCATGATGCGACGACCGCAACTCGAGCGCTTCGCTCAGCATCACGGGCTCACGTTCGTGACCGTCGCGCAGCTGGTGGCGCACCGGCTGCAGAACGAGCGGCTGGTGCATCGCATCGCGGAGGCGCGGCTGCCCACCCCGTACGGTGAGTTCAGCATCGTTGGGTACCGGAACGATGTCGACCACAGAGAGCACGTGGCCTTGGTCTTTGGGGAGGTGGATGGGCGGCGCGACGTGCTGGTTCGGATGCACTCCAAGTGCCTCACTGGGGACGTGTTCGGCTCCCATCGTTGCGACTGTGGGATGCAGCTCAAAGCGGCAATGCGCATGATCGCCGAGGCAGGGCGAGGGGCGATCGTGTACTTGGACCAAGAGGGGCGTGGGATCGGACTGCTCAACAAGCTCAAGGCGTATGAGCTGCAAGACAGGGGACGCGATACGGTCGAGGCAAATGAAGCGCTGGGGTTTGCCCCGGACTTGCGCGACTACGGAATCGGTGCCCAAATCCTGATCGATCTCGGCCTGAGCTCCATTCGCATCCTCACCAACAACCCCCGCAAGATGGTGGGTCTCGACGGATACGGACTCGAGATTGTCGAACGCGTTCCGCTCGTGTCCGACCCGAACGACGACAACCGCGCCTATCTCCAAGTGAAGCGCGACAAGCTCGGTCACCTGTTCGCGCACTGAGATGGCATCCAGCAGTACGCCCCGCGACGCGCCCCGAGATGGGCGTGCCCTCGTCGTGGTCAGCCGTTTCAACGAGGGCGTCACTCGCAAGCTGCTGGATGGCGCGCGGGGAGCGCTCGCAGCAGAGGCGTTCCCATCGGAGTCCGTCGATGTGGTGTGGGTGCCGGGCGCGTTTGAGCTGCCCGTAGTGCTGCGCGTTGGACTCTCCACGGGTCGCTACCGCCTTGCCGTCGCGCTTGGCGCCGTGGTGCGCGGTGAGACTCCCCACTTTGACCATGTCGCCGGCGCGGCGAGCCACGGACTCATGGAGGTCGCGCTGGCCACCGGCATTCCTGTGGGGTTCGGACTGCTCACGTGCGACACGCTGGCACAGGCCTTGGCTCGAGCCGGCGGAGCCGCCGGCAATAAGGGTGAGGAGGCGGCGCGCGCAGCGGTTGCGACTCTGCGGGCGCTCGATGCGCTCGGCGATGGTGCTGAGGCCTGAGACGAAGGCGCGCGCGCGCGCGCTGCAGTTGTTGTATGCGTGGGAAGTGCAGGGCCGCCCCGCGATCGCGCAGGTCACGCGTGGAGCGCTGGTGGGGAGGCCGGCGTGGCGCGGGCCGGTCGAGCACGCCGAGCGGCTGGCCGAGGCTGTGGCGGCCGTCGTGGATCGGCTCGACACCGAGATCGCGGAGCTTGCCGAGAACTGGCGACTCGAGCGCATCGGTGTGGTCGAGCAGAATGTGCTGCGGATTGGGCTGTACGAGCTTTCCAGCGGGACCGTGCCGCCGAGGGTCGCCATCAGTGAGGCGGTCCGCCTCGCGCGCTGGTTTGCAGGTGCCAAGGCGCCAGCGTTCGTGAACGGCGTGCTCGACACCGCTGCTCGTAAGGCGGGGCGGCTGTGAACATTCTGCTGGTCAACTGGTTGGATCGAGAGAACCCCCAGGCTGGCGGAGCCGAGGTGCACGTGTTCGAGATCTTCCGCCGGTTGGTCGCGCGGGGACACCGGGTGACCTTGGTTGCCTCGGGCTGGCCAGGCGCGGCCCGCGAGGCAGTCGTAAATGGCCTCACAGTACGCCGATTCGGCGGACGGCACACCTTCGCGCTGGTCGGTCGACGGGCAATCCGGCGCGAGTTGCGGACCGGGAGCTACGATATTGTGGTCGAAGACGTCAACAAACTTCCGCTGTACCTGCCGACCCTCACGACCTTGCCCGTCTACGTGATCATTCCCCACCTCTTCGGCACCACCGCGTTTCGAGAGGCGTCGTGGCCTGTGGCGTGTGTGGTGTGGTTGGCGGAAAAGCCGATTCCGCGGGTGTACCGCGACCAGGCATTTCACGCGATCTCAAACAGCACGCGGGATGACTTGGTGCAGCGGGGGGTGCGTCGCGACGCGATTCGTGTGATCCATCCCGGCGTCGACGCCGAGTGGCTTACGCCGGATTCCGCGGTGTCCCGCTCAGACGTACCCACCTTCTTGTACGTGGGCCGCCTCAAGCGCTACAAGGGACTGGACATCGCGCTCCACGCTGTGGCGCGGGCGCGGCGGACGGTTCCGGCCTTGCGGCTCGACATTGCCGGGGCGGGCGATGATCGGCCGCGCCTGGAGGGCATCGCACGAAAGTTGCAACTCACCGACCGCGTGCGATTTCTCGGATTCGTCGGCGAGCAGGAGAAGCGCGATCTACTGCGGCGCGCGTGGGCAGTTGTATTTCCGTCCCCCAAGGAAGGGTGGGGAATCACCAATGTAGAAGCGGCGGCCTGCGCCACGCCTGCGGTGGCCTCTGACAGCCCTGGCTTGCGCGAGTCCGTCTTGCACGACGAAACTGGAATACTCGTTCCCCACAACGATCCGGAGGCGTTAGCGAACGCTCTCTGTCGCCTGAGCGGCGATCCCCAACTCGTCACCACGCTGGGTACTGCTGCGCGGAAGTTCGCCGCCGCATTGTCGTGGGATCGGGCGGCAGCGTCGACCGAGGCTCACCTTCTTGAAACCGCACGCGGTTCCCACCGCGAGCGGAAGGAGTGAATAGACCATGCGAACGACTGTGACGGCGCGTCACTGCGATATTCCGGAAGAGCTGCGCACCAGGGCGGAGACGCTCATCGCGAAGGTCGCGAAGGCGGCGCACCGGCCGCAGCGGGCCGAAGTCGTATTCGACGCCGATCACGGACAGAAGGTGGTTGAAATCCACTTGTATCTCCCCCGCGGTCAGGTCAAGGTGGCCTCGGCCGAAGCAGACGACTTCCGCTCAGCCCTCGATCGGGCGGCGGACAAAGTACGGAACCAGCTCGACAAAGACCCTGGCCATCCGGTGCGACGAGTAGAGTGACGATGACCGATCTCACGGTTCGAGACTTGTTGGAGCGCAAGGGCGAGTCCCTGCAATTGCAGGTGCTCGCCGGTGACGAGGGGCTCGATCGGAAGATCACGGTTCCGGAGGTCTCGAGTCCGGGGCTCGTATTTGCCGGGTTCACGGCGCGGTTCGCGGCCGAGCGACTGCATGCGCTTGGCGAAACCGAGATCACGTATCTCGCGTCGTTGTCCGCCGCTGACCGTCGGCGTGCACTCGAGACGTTCATGAGCTATGAGCTGCCCTGCGTGTTCGTGACAAAGGGGCAGACGCCGCCACAGGAATTGTTGCAGCTCGCGCAGGACCGTGGCATCCCCCTGATCCGCACCACGCTGCGTACGTCCGAGTTCTATCGGCGCATCTCGCCGTATCTGTCGGAAGTTTTTGCACCCGTTACCACGATGCATGCGTCGATGGCCGACGTCTATGGTGTTGGTCTGTTGTTCATCGGGCGATCTGGAATCGGAAAGAGCGAGTGTGTCCTCGATCTCGTCGAACGCGGCCATCGTCTGGTCGCTGACGATGTCGTGCACATCACACGTCGTGGCGCCGGCATGCTCATGGCGCGAGCAGACGATCTCGCGCATCGCTACATGGAGATCCGGGGCGTTGGACTCGTTGACATCATGGCGCTGTTCGGTGTCCGGGCCGTCCGGCAACAGAAGCGGATCGAAGTCGTGGTCGAGTTGCAGGATTGGGACGTCGCCCGAGACGTAGACCGGACAGGGCTCGACGGGAATACGACTACCGTCCTCGGCGTGGAGTTGCCGATCGTGGTAATCCCGTTGAATCCGGGCAAGAACCTCACGGTCATTTGCGAGGTCGTTGCCATGAATCACCTGCTGCGCTACAGTGGCGTTGACTCCGCCAAGCAGTTCAATGACCGTCTCATCCGGCACATGGCCGAACAGGCCGAGTTGCGGGAGTACCTTGCGGAGGACTATGAGTGAGCCCCTCAAGGGCGTTGTCGTGGCCCATTCGACGCTCGCATCCGGGCTGGTGCTCGCTGTCAAAGAGATAACTGGCGATGATGGCGGACTGGTGCCCGTGAGCAACACGGGGGCGAGTCCAGATGGGCTGTGTGCGGCCATCGCAGAGGCAGTGGGATCCACTCCGGCGATCGTCTTCGTGGATATGCCGGGGAGCAGCTGTCTACACGCGGCCCTGCGTGAGTTTCGCTCTCGTGACGACGTCGCCGTGGTTGCCGGGGTGAACCTCCCCATGCTGCTGGACTTCGTGTTCCATCGCGCACTCACACCCAAGGAAGCTGCCGAACGCGCCATGTTGGCCGCTGAGCGCTCCATTCAATCGGTACGGGTGTGAGCATCGTTCTGACGCGGGTGGATGACCGGTTGATTCACGGACAGGTCGTCGTCGGCTGGGTCCAAGCGCTTGACGCGAAACGCCTCGTGTTGATCGATGACGACGTGCGGGCGAATCAGTGGGAACGAGACCTCTATGCGCTTGGAGTGCCGGCGGGATTGGAGCTGCATTTCGTCTCCGTTGCAGAAGCGACGCAGTTGATCCAGAGCTGGAGCGGTGACGCGAAGAAGACCATTCTGCTGCTCGGCAACGTCGAGACGACTGTCAGCCTCTGCAATAGTGTCGCCGGCATCGACCAGGTCAATGTGGGTGGCCTGCATGAGCGGGAGGGTCGGTCGCAGCGCTTGCCGTATCTCTACCTGACCGAGAGTGAGGCTCGGCAGCTCAAAGAGTTGCACGACCGCGGCATCCAGGTCACGGCGCAAGACGTGCCCACGGCAAAGGCGCTCCCTGTGGACGGGTGGACATGACCACGCAAATCGTCCTCCTGCTCCTGTGGGGCACGGTAGTCGGGCTCGATCTCGTGAGCGTGGGTCAGTCCATGTTCTCGCGTCCGCTGGTGGCGGCCACGGTAGCCGGCGTCGTGCTCGGCGATCCCATGGCGGGCGCGACGGTCGGAGCGATACTGGAACTGTTCGCCCTCGACGTGCTGCCGATCGGGGCGGTTCGCTACCCCGACTACGGTGTGGGGGCGGTGGCCGCTGCAGCCACAGCGGCCCATGCGCCTGGGGCTCTGGGGACTGGTATCGCCGTGTGCGTCGGGCTCGCCGTCGCGTACATCGGAGAGCGCGGCATGCGGCTCGTGCGGCTGGGCAATACGGCAGACGTGCGCCGGTTCCGCAATGCACTGGATGGCGGTGGGGTCCAAGCGGTGGTCGCGATCCACACCCGCGGGTTCTTCCGCGACGCATTGCGCTCGCTCGTGGTGACCGCGCTGGGCCTCGTGCTGGCGTTCGGCGTCTATCGGTGGTCACCGGTTACCTTGCAGGGAGCGGTGCTGGTCACCGTGGTGGTGACGGGGGCAGCGCTGGGCTCGGCAGCCGGTGGCGTGATGCATGCCGTCGGACACGGGGCGGGACTGCGGTGGTTCGGATTCGGTCTCGCGGGCGGGCTCCTTTGGGTCGTGCTGACATGACGCCGGGTCTCACACAGACCTGGATCCGCACGCTGGTCGTGCAGGCATCGTTCAATTACGACCGACTCGTGGGGGTCGGCACGGCTTTCGCCATCGAGCCTTTGCTTCGCCATCTTCCGGGCGGCGCGGACGGCAACCGGTTCAAGGGTGCGATGCAGAGGGCAACGCAGTTCTTCAATGCGCACCCGTACATGGTGGGCTTGGCTGTTGGGGCGGTCGCGAAAGCGGAGCATGAAGGGCTGCCCGATGGAGCAATTCGGCGCTTGCGGCACGCCCTGATCGGCCCGCTGGGCTCGATCGGCGACCGGTTGATCTGGGCCGGCGTGCTCCCCGCGTCGGCGGGCATCGGCTTGGTCGTCACGGCTGTCGTGTCTCCCGTGGCCGGAGTCCTGGTCTTCCTCGGCCTGTTCAACGGCGTGCACCTTGCTCTCCGCACGTGGGCGCTGAGGGAGGGATGGCGACTCGGCACGGGCGTGTCACAGGCGCTGACCGCGAGAGGAATCCAGCGCGGTCTCAGCTTGGTCGGACCCGTAGCGGCACTCTGCGTGGGACTCGCGTTACCAGTGGTTGGCAGCTGGCTCGCGCGGGGATTCACCTCGTGGACGCAGTTGAGCGTGGCGGCTGTTGCGCTGGTGGCGATCGTGTTTTCGCGGTGGATCGTGCCCACCTTCGGTGGCCTGCGGTTTGGGTTGGCTGCGGCAGCCATCGCCTTGGTGGTTGGATGGGCCGCATGAAGGTCGAACGGTCGACCGTGATCAGGAACCGATTGGGGCTGCATGCGAGGCCGGCAGCTGCGCTCGTAAAGGTGGCGGGGAAGTTCAGCTGCGAGATTTCGCTGGGGAAGGACGGCAATTGGGTCAATGGAAAAAGCATCATGGGCGTCATGACGCTCGCCGCGGAATTCGGGAGCACGGTCCTCGTCAGGACCGAAGGGGACGACGCCGAACAGGCGGCGGAGGCGCTGGTGCAGATCCTGAGCCGCGAGCTGGTCGAGCAATGACCGTGAAGCGGCTGCTCAACGGCGTGGGTGTGGCGCCCGGCATAGTGATCGGGCCGGCACGGGTGATCCGTTGGGAGCTCCCGGAGGTAAAGCGTAGCGTCATTCTCCCCGAGCAGGTCGAGAGTGAGATCGACAAGCTCCACGAAGCCTTGGCTGCCGTAAAGGAGCTGCTCGAGGATCTCAGGAACCGCACGCGGCAACGGGCAGGCGACGAGGAATCCAAGATCTTCGACGCACAGATCCTGATGCTCGAAGATCCTGAGTTTCTCGGTGAAGTTGAGACCCTCATCCGCACGAACCAATTGAGTGCGGCACGCGCGTTCGAATTCAAAACGCTTGAGATGCAGGCGCAGTGGCAGCAGTCCCATAGCCACCTGCTGCGCCAACGTGTTGCCGATCTCACCGGCATCCAGATTCGTGTGCTCAACCGCCTGCTCGACGAGTCGACGGCGGGCGAATTGACGGGTTCCCACAGCAGCTCGGCAATCGTACTCACCCATGAGCTCACTCCGGGACTCACCGTTCAGCTCGAGCGGGAACAGGTAGCAGGCCTCGCGAGTGTTGGCGGCGCCAAGACGGCTCACGCGGCGATCCTGGCGAGGAGTCTGGGCATCCCGTGTGTGATGGGACTGGTGGATGGGCTCGAGAAAATCCAGGATGGGACCACCGTCATCCTCGATGGAACGCATGGTGTCGTGCTCGTCGACCCGACGCCGGCGGAAATCAAGGAGGCGAAGCACAACGAGAGCTTGCGCGCGAACCTGCAAGTGCGCCTGGAGAAGGTCGTCGGGCAACCAGCCGAAACGGTAGACGGCGAGCGCATGACGCTGCGCGGCAATATCGATCTGCCTGAGGAGATCGAAGGCACCGTGGAGCATGGGGCTGAGGGGGTCGGCCTGCTCCGCACCGAGTTCTTGGTATTAGGACGCACCTCCATGCCGTCGGAAGACGAGCAGGCCCGGTTTTTCGAGTTCGTGGCGCGGCGGTTCGCCCCGCATCCGGTCGTGGTGCGCACGTATGATTTGGGTGGAGACAAGTTCCCGGCGGCGTTCCGCACCGATCCCGAGTCCAATCCGTTTCTGGGGTGGCGGGCGATTCGGGTGTGCTTGGATCACCCGGAGTTCTTCCGCACGCAGATTCGGGCCGCCCTGCGGGCCCGACTCGAAGGTGATGTCCGTCTCATGCTCCCGATGGTCACTCAGCTCGAGGAAGTCGACTGTACGCGAGATTTCGTAGCTGAGTCCGCACGGGCGCTCGAGCGCGAGGGTGTGCCTGCGGCTGCAACGCTGCCGGTCGGGGTGATGATCGAAACTCCGGCGGCTGCGATTCTGGCTGATCAACTCGCGCAAGAAAGCGACTTCCTCAGCGTCGGGACCAACGACCTCACCCAGTATACGCTTGCCGTGGATCGCGGAAACGCGCGACTGGCAGGCCGATTCTTGCCGCACCATCCGGCGGTGCTGCACTTGCTGGTCCGCGTGCGCCGCGCCGCGCAGTCGGCAGGGGTCGAGGCCAGCATCTGCGGAGAAATGGCGTCGGACCCACTGTCGGCATTCCTGTTGATTGGGCTGGGATTCCGCGTGCTCAGCGTGTCCCCGCCCACGCTCCCACTGATACGCTGGCTGGTGCGGCAGGTGGATGCGACCGTGGCCGCGGAGGCGGCCAGCGCTGCGCTTGCCGCATCGACGGCGGCTGATGCGGAGCGGGTGATCGAGGAAGCCATCGCACAGTACGTGGACCTGGAACTCCTTCGAGCCGGGCGGTTGCCCACCATTGCGGGCGCAGGTAGGTTGAAAAGCTTTGCCAGAGGATCTGCTTGATACGCGGGAGCGTTATGCCGTCAAATCGTCACATCATTTCGTCAGAATCGGTCACGGAGGGCCATCCCGACAAGATCGCCGATCAGGTTTCCGATGCGGTGCTCGATGCGGTGTTGGCCGATGACTCCGACGGACGTGTTGCGTGCGAGACGCTCGTCACCACCGGCATGGTCGTGCTTGCGGGTGAGGTGACGACGACGGCCCAACTGAACCTCCCGGAGATCGTTCGGGGAACCGTCGAGTCCATTGGCTATACCGATGCGTCCTTTGGGTTCGATGCGCGGACCTGTGCCGTGCTCGCAGCCATCGATCCACAATCGCCCGATATCGCCCAGGGCGTCGACACGGGAGGTGCGGGCGATCAGGGCATGATGTTCGGCTACGCGTGTGACGAGACGTCGGAGCTCATGCCGATGCCGATCATGTTGGCCCATGGGCTCACTCGTCGGCTTGCCGAGGTTCGTAAGTCTGGGCAGCTGGATTGGCTGCGTCCCGATGGAAAGAGCCAGGTGACCGTGGAGTATGCCGACGGTCGGCCAGTAGCTGTGCACGCTGTGGTGCTGTCGACCCAGCATTCGCCGAGCGTCCAGAACAAGACGATCGAAGAGGGTGTCCGCGAGCTGGTGATCAAGCACGTGCTGAGTGAGTATCCCCTGGACACGACCAACGTCAACTATCTGATCAATCCCACTGGACGCTTCGTCACGGGCGGACCGCAGGGCGATGCCGGCTTGACTGGACGCAAGATCATCGTCGACACGTACGGTGGTGCCGCGCGGCATGGCGGTGGCGCCTTCAGTGGCAAAGACCCCTCCAAGGTCGATCGTTCCGCGACCTACGCGGCCCGATGGGTTGCGAAGACGATCGTGGCCGCCGGACTCGCACGCCGCTGCGAAGTGCAAATTGCCTACGCTATCGGGGTTATCGATCCGGTGTCCATCATGGTTGACACGTTTGCGACAGGGACTGTGCCGGATGAAATCCTCGAAGCGGCCGTGCATGACGTGTTCGATCTCGGGCCACGTGCCATCATCGAATCTCTCAAGCTGTTGAACCCCATCTACCGTGCTACTGCTGCCTACGGACACTTCGGCCGTTCTCCTGAGCGGATCGAGTCGAGCGGGCGCTCAGTAGACTCGTTTACGTGGGAAGATCCTACCAAGGCTGCCGAGCTGCGCAATGCCGTGCACGCGGCAGTGTAGATCCATCACTCTTCAACCGAACGCGCTGGTATTCATCAGTATGACCTCAGTCAAATCTTCCGGTTCCAAGACCGACAGCACTTACCACGTTCGCGATCTCGCGATGGCCGACGAGGGCAAGCGGCGCAGCGAGTGGGCCGAGCAGTTCATGCCGGTGTTGCGACAGATCCGAGAGCGGTTTGCCAAAGAGCGACCGCTCGCTGGCAAACGATTGTCGGCGTGTCTGCACGTGACCACCGAAACGGCCAATCTCGCCATGACCCTGCAGGCCGGCGGTGCGGACGTGGCGCTATGCGCGTCAAACCCGCTCTCGACCCAGGACGATGTTGCGGCGCATCTCGTGCGCGATTACGGCATCAAGGTCTTCGCCGTCAAAGGCGAGGACAAAGACACCTACTACGACCACATCCGTGCTGCGCTGGCGCACAGCCCCGACATCACGATGGACGATGGGGCCGACCTCGTGAGCGCGATGCACATGATCGCGCTCAAGCGGCTGGACGACCTCGAGCCCGCGGTGCGCGGCTGGGTCGAGGCCATGAGTGCCCCGGAACGCAAGGCGTTTCTCGACGGCGTGATCGGATCCACGGAAGAGACCACGACCGGTGTTATCCGACTCCGCGCGATGGCCGAAGAGGGTGTGCTGCAGTTTCCCGTGATTGCGGTCAACGATTCTCAGACCAAGCACCTGTTCGACAACCGATATGGCACCGGGCAGTCCACCATCGACGGCATTCTCCGTGCGACCAACATCCTGCTTGCCGGCTCGACGTTCGTGGTCGGCGGGTACGGCTGGTGTGGACGCGGAGTCGCCATGCGAGCCAAGGGTGCGGGCGCCGACGTCATCGTCACCGAGGTCGATCCGCTGCGGGCTCTCGAAGCACGCATGGACGGCTTTCGCGTCATGCCCATGATGGAGGCCGCAGAGATCGGCGACGTGTTCGTCACGCTGACCGGGAACACCGAGGTGGTCCGAGTCGAGCACATGCGCCGCATGAAGGACGGGGCGATCATCGCGAACTCGGGTCACTTCAATGTCGAGCTCGAGCTGGATCATCTCGCGAAGGTGGCCGAAGGGCCGAGGAAAGTGCGGGAGTTCGTGGACGAGTGGCGGTTGAAGGGGAAGCGTCTCTATGTGTTGGGTGAAGGACGGTTGATCAATCTCGCAGCGGCCGAGGGGCACCCGGCGAGCGTGATGGACATGTCGTTCGCCAACCAGGCACTGGCGTCGGAGCATCTCGTGAAGCACGGTACCATTTTGACCAAGGCCGTCCACCGCCTGCCGGCCGAGATCGACGCGACCGTCGCGAAACTCAAACTGGCGGCCTTGGGTGTCGCGATCGATGATCTGACCGACGTGCAGCAGAAATACCTCTCGTCGTGGGATGCGGGAACGTAGACTGGTATGATCGAAGTTAAGGTTGCCCACCTTGGACTCGACCGGTCGACGAACACCCCGGTCGTGATCCTGCAGGAGAAGGAAGGGGAACGAGTGCTGCCGATCTGGATCGGGCCCGCCGAGGCGAGCGCGATCGCCATGGAGTTGGCTGGAGTCAAGTTCTCGCGTCCGCTGACGCACGACTTGGTGAAGCAGATCGTCGTGGGGCTTGGCGCCGATCTCAAACAGGTATTGATCAGCCAGGTGAAGGAAAACACCTACTATGCGGAGCTGCACCTCTACCGTGACGACGAGGTCGTACATATCGATGCGCGACCCTCGGACTCGATTGCTGTCGCGCTGCGGCTCAAGGCTCCGATCTATACCCACGAGGCTCTGCTGGAGCTGACGTCGATCGATACCGTCGAGCCCATCTCTCCGGACTCGGAAGGCATGGATGCCGAGTCGCTCAAGTCCTATCTGGAAAAGCTGGATCCTGAAGACTTCGGAAAGTTCACTCCGTAGGGTTCTGCTCGCGGGTGTCTTGGCCCTGAGCGTGTCGGCGGCGGCCGAGGCTCAGGGCTTTGTCGTGACCGGCTCGGTACGCCGCGTATCGGGCGCGGATACGATGGCCCTGCGGAACCGGTGGGTGCTGTTTCACTCTTTCACCACCCTGGAAGGGGGGACACCACTCGATTCCGCGCGGAGCGATCGGCGCGGGCGGTACACGTTCCGCGTCGCTGAACGTGACAGCCTCGCCGCCTACTTCGTAAGCGTCGAGCATCAGGGGATTGGGTACTTCGCCGAGCCTGTACCTCCTGACGCGGGTGCGTTTGACACCCTGCCGACGCTGTTCGTGTACGACACGTCGTCGACTAGTCCGCCCATTGAGCTTGCCGAGCGACACGTCCTGGTTCGACAGGCCGAACCTGATGGATCCCGCCGTGTGGTCGATCTGTTCGTGCTAGCGAATCGTGGATCCGAAACCCGGATCGCCGGGAGCGACTCGGCGCCGGTATGGTCGGCGCAGCTTCCGCGCGAGGCGCTGGAGTTCGAGATCGGACTGACTGACTTGAACGAAGAGGCGATCCTGCGGCTTGGCGACACGCTGGCGGTATTCTCTGCAATTCAACCCGGGGAGCGGCAACTGCTGTCGGGATACCTGCTGCCGCGGGGCGCCCGCGAGCTGGTGGTGCCCATCGACCAACCCATCAATCGACTCGCGGTGCTGCTCGAAGAAGGTGCGGCGACAGTCGAGAGCGGCGATCTTGCTGCTACCGGTCTCGTCGATCTGGGAGGAACGCCGGTCCGTCGCTTCGAGGCGCAGGACCTCCAGGCGGGAGCTGCGGTGACCATTCAGTTCCCGCGTTCCTTCGCACCTACCACCGCGGTGCTGTGGTTCGTTGTGCCGCTCATAGCGTTGGGATTCATGGTGGTGTTCTACCGGTGGCGTCAGCGACAGCCGGCACCGGAGCGTGCGGCTGACGACGATCCGGCGTCATTGGCGGCAGAGATTGCGGCACTCGATGCGGCGCACGCGAATGCACAGACCGTCGCGTACCGCAAACGGCGAGCCGAGCTCAAGTCGCGGCTCCAGCGCGCGCTCGATTCGACGGACTAGACGCGAACGGTGCCCCGCGTTATCAGTTATCGGTCATCGTTCGCATAGCTGACGGCTGCAGTGGCCGACAGCCCAACACGAACGCGTTGTGCGGAAGCCGGTGTGAGACCGGCGCGGCCCCGCCACTGTGACGGGCGCAATCGGTCGGCTCGGATGCCACTGGGAAACCGGGAAGGCGAGCTGACTGCCCGAAGCCAGGAGACGCCTCGCGTTCACTCCACCAAGACGTCCCTCGCGGGGGGGAAGGTGGCAACGCCAGACAGAGCAATTCTGAACGCGTCCGCCTGCCGCTCCTCGCGTTTCTGCGAGGAGCCCAGTGGGCGTGATCCGCGCAACTAGCACCGTACCGGTATTCGCGGCGCTGGTCGTGGCCTGTGGTGGCAGTGACGCGCCCCACGTGCTCGTAGACCACGCCGGACAGCCGGTCGCGCTGCAGCAAGGGGCGGAGCGCATTGTCTCGCTTTCCCCGTCGGTCACCGAGCTTCTGTTCACCATTGGCGCCGGTGAGCGGGTCGTAGGCCGGACGCGGTGGTGCTCCGATCCGGTGGCGGCCCTCGCCGTGCCCAGTGTAGGCGACGGGCTCGATCCCAATATCGAACTGATTGTGGCACAACGACCTGATCTGGTGGTGTTCTACCACTCGGCCGCCAACGCGTCGGCCATTGATCAGCTGCGTGCCCTCGGCATTGCCACGGCGAGTGTCCGACTCGACCGACTGGAGGACCTCGAGCCGGCTGCGATGCTTTTAGCGTCGCTCGTCGGCGACTCGAGCCTGGCCGGACCCCACCTCGAGGGTCTCGCAACGGAACTCGCTGAACTTCCCACGACCGATACCCGGCCGCGACCGCGCGTCCTCATCCTCGCGTGGGATGCGCCGCCGATCGTGATCGGTGGGGGGAGCTTCCTCAGCGAGTTGGTCGCCTTGGCGGGCGGTGAGAACGTCTTCGCAGATCTCGCGCAACCGTCGGCCGCGGTGAGCATCGAGGCCATCGTTGCACGTCGCCCCGATCTGGTACTGCTTGTGGACGACGCGGAACCGCTGTTTGCTGCACGGTCCGAATGGCGGGTGGTGGCAGCCGTGCGGGATCGCCGGTTCGTTGTGGTGAGTGGGACGCAGTTCAGTTGGCCGTCGTTTCGGTCCGCTGCGGCCGTGAGACAGTTGCGGACCGCGTTGCAGGGGACACGGTGACCCGCTGGATCCTCCTCATCCTGGCGTGTGCGGTCGTCGTCGCTCTTGGAGTAGCGGTGGGCCCAGCGGCACTCACGCCGACCGATGTGTGGGACGCGCTGTGGGGCGTGGGTGATGAGGCCACCGTTGCCATTGTTCGGGAGTTACGGGTGCCGCGTGTGGTGCTTGCCTTTCTCGTCGGTGGATGCTTGGCAGCCACGGGTGCGGCGCTCCAAGCGCTCGTCCGCAATCCGCTTGCCGACCCGTACCTCCTGGGTCTCTCGGGAGGCGCAGGGTTGGGAGCAGTCGCGGCAATTGCGTTGGGGATCGGAGGTGTGTGGAGTGTACCGCTGGCCGCGCTTGCCGGCGCACTGCTCGCGATTGCACTCGTCTATCGTGTGGCGCTCGTTGCCGGGGCAGTACTCGATACCAGGGTTCTCTTGCTCGGTGGTGTGGTGGTGGGCGCGTTTGCCGCATCGATCATGGGTGCCATCATGGCGTTATCCCCGGCTCCCGAGGTTCGCAACGCGCTCATGTGGCTTCTCGGAAGCTTCGAACGCTCGTCTTGGCGATCGGTGGCCATCTTTGCCACCTATGCCGTACTCCCGCTTGGCGTGCTCTTCGCGTATGCCCGTGACCTCGATCTGCTGTCGTTGGGTGAGGAACCGGCGCACTACCTTGGATCGAACGTCGAGCGGTCCAAGCGGGTTCTCTACCTGACGGCTTC
>Ga0224512_10002562_pt1 | contig 16594 bp, 10 predicted proteins | sample SF_May12_sed_USG_4_FD_169103 | JGI IMG/M metagenome (GOLD analysis project Ga0224512, IMG submission 169103) | Sediment microbial communities from San Francisco Bay, California, United States - SF_May12_sed_USGS_13 | ecosystem: Environmental > Aquatic > Marine > Sediment | place: USA...
GTAGGATGTCACGCCGCGCTGGCGGAAGAATCGGGCGTCAGTGCCACCTGTGACCATGCTGGGCAGCACCTCGGCGCCCGGGTAGGCCACCGAGATGGCATCACTGAGGGCGTCCCAGAGCGGGGTGTCGGTGGGGGAGGAGCTCGGAGCGAAAGCCAGATCCTCCATGTTGGCATACAGCGGTTCGACGTCGACGGACTGCATCAGATCCTCGCCGATCGCTTCGAGAAGGTACTTGTCCACGTCTTCGTGGGTCTCGCCATGCAGTAGACGGATGTCGACGACGAGTTCTGCCCGGTCCGGAATGGTGTTCGACTTCGCTCCGCTGCTGAGGATGTTGGGGCTGAAGCTCGTGTGGCTGCACGAATGGAGGTTGCGGGCCAGCCCCGGCGGCAGTTCGGCCAAGGCCTCGTAGATACGAACCGGGTCCAGCAGCTTCGCCTGAGTGTCTTCGGGGAGGCCAAGGGCCCGCACCCGGGCGGCAAACATCTCGTCGAGGCGTGGACCCGGGTTGTACTCGCTGAGGCGGCGGACGATCTCCGCCGACTTCACCAATGCGCTGTCTGCCAGATACGGCATAGAGCCGTGGCCCGGTTCGCCGTGGACGATGATGCGGCGTGGGCTGCCGCCCTTTTCGGCGGTCGTGAGGAGCACGATGGTTCCGTCGTCTGTGGCCGTAGGCGTTCCGCCGTATTCGGTCAGCACGTAGTCGCATCGGAGGGCATCCCATTCATCCTTGACCAGTCGGGCTGCGCCGTGAGCGCCTCCGGCCTCCTCGTCGGCAACCGCGAAATACACGATGTCTCCCGGATAACGTTTACCCGAGCGCACAATCTCGCGAAATGCGACCGCCATGGATGACGTGAGGTTCAGCATGTCGACGGCCCCGCGGCCCCAGACCTCGTCGATGCCTGCTGCGGACGTGATCCGCTCGCCGGCAAAGGGGTCGACGTCCCAGCCTGTCGGGCTGACCGGGACAACATCGGTGTGACCCATCAGGCATATTGCCGGGGCGGCGGGGTCCGTGCCCCCATATCGGGCGACGAGGGACACTCGACCCGGCTCGGTCTCGAACAGTTGCATGTCGACCCCGGTGCCCTCGAGCTCGTTCTGCAGCAGCTCGGCATTGCGACCCTCGTGACCAGACTCGACGGTGCCCTCGTTGACGCATTGGTTCTGGATGAGCGCCTGGAGCAGCTCAACGGTCTCGTTCGTGAGCTGATCGATCGATGTGCCCATTTGTTGGCAGTCCTTTTCCCTCCTGGGACGTGTGCCGCCCGTCTCCTGACAGACAATTGCGCTTGCCGACGGCAACTGCAACCGGCAGCAATGTCAGATGGGTGCCGGGAAGAGGCAGAAGGGGTGCCCGGCCGGGTCGAGCATCACGCGAACGTCGTCCTGCGGCTGGTGTTCGGCGAGTGTGGCCCCGGCCTGGCGGGCCCAGGCAACGGCCTCATCGAGGTTGTTCGTGGCGATATCGAGATGAATCATCATTTGCTGCTCACCGGGCCGGGCGGGCCACACGGGTGGAACGTGCTCCGGCTCGGATTGGAAGGAGAGGCCGGTGCCCCCGCCGGGAGGCTTCAGCATGACCCAGTCGCCCTCTTCAAATGTGATCGTCCACCCCAGCAGCGTCCCGTAGAAGCGGGCCAGTTTCCCGGCATCGGGGGCGCCGAGCACAGCCGCCGAGATTTCAGTGCGGGGGCGATCCATCAGGAACCCCCGACCGGGGTGGCTCTCGGCCGGCCCGACGTCATTCGCCGATCGCCTGGTCGAGGTCGGCGATGATGTCGTCGGCGGCCTCGAGACCCACCGAGATGCGGATCAGGCCGTCCGTTATGCCCGAGGCTGCCCGCTGCTCGGGAGAGATGACTCGGTGGGTCATCGATGCCGGATGTTCAACCAGCGTGTCGACGTTGCCGAGGCTGACTGCAAGGGTGCACAACTCGATCTTGTCGAGGAATCGGGCGGCGTTTTCGTAGCTGCCGAGGTCGAAGGCGATCATGGCGCCGAAGTCGTCCATCTGTTTTGTGGCGAGATCGTGGTTCGGGTGGTTGGAGAGGCCCGGGTAGAAGGTGGCGATGACGCCGGAGTGCGCTTCCAGGAAGTCGGCCACCGCCGTTGCGTTGGCGCAGTGCTGGCGCATGCGGAGTGGAAGCGTCTTCAGCCCGATGTTGGTGAGCCAGCAGTCGAACGGGCTGGGGACCCCGCCGGTGAACCGTATGAGCGGCGCGATCGCCTTTTCCATGAGGGCTGGGTCACTGCTGATGACGGCACCGCCGATGACGGTCCCGTGGCCGTTGATGTACTTCGTGGTGCTGTGGACCACAACGTCGGCGCCATGCTCGAGCGGCCGCTGCAGTATCGGCGTGGCGAATGTGTTGTCGACGACCACCTTGGCGCCGTGGGCGTGGGCGACCGCGGCGGTCTCGGCGATGTCGATCAGCAACATCGTGGGATTGGCCGGAGTCTCGAGGTACACCACTTTGGTGTTGGTGTGCTTGGACAGTTCACGTTCGAGCGCTTCCGGCTCCAGTTGTCCGACGCGGCTGCTGGTGATCCCGTAGCTGGGGACGATGTCGGAGATGAGGTGGTCGGCAGAGCCGTAGAGCACCTGCTGGGCAATGATATGGTCCCCGGCCTTGGCGATCCCCATGAGCGTCGCGGTGATGGCAGCCATTCCAGAACCGAAGATCTCGGCCGCGGCCCCTCCCGGTCCGAGGCGATATCCCTCGAGGGCAGCCAGTTTGTTCGCCAGCGCCGTCCGCGCCGGGTTGCCACCGCGGGCGTAGATATACGCCTCTGACTCACCGCTGGCAAACGCTTCGACGGCCGTCATCCCCTCGAACACGTACGTGGAAGTCTGGAAGATGGGCGCGATGTGAGCCCCGGACGGGTCGTGGATTTCCCCGGCATGAATTGCCTCGGTTTCGAGCTGGCGCTGTCGCCTGGCACCCATCGCAGGTTCCCTTCCGGAGAGTGTCGCTCCGAGGCTGAGTGTACGGCGATCGCATCGCGGATTGGTTGGCGATTCGGAACCAACATCTATGAGCTTGACCGGCTCGGCGTGACGACACCCTTGGCTCCCCAGGCGCCGGTGGGGGATTCCACCCATATCCAGAACTTGGCGACGGCGTGATACTGAGTACATGAGTGAACAACGGATCGAAGCACTAGAGCGTAGGGTCGCCAAGCTGGAGCGTCTCCTCGAGCAACGCGCCGCGGCGGGCCAAGCCGTGACGACCCAGCCCGTGACGGCCGATACGGACACGGTGGTCGATTATCGGAGTGCACCGCCTCCGCCTCCGCCGCCTCCGAGCGCGGCAGCACCGCAACCGCCGGTGGCCCCCCGCCCCGCGGTCCCGGTCGCCCAAGCCGGGTTCTCCCTGCGGACCAGCGAGGCTCTACTCAAGTGGGCCGGCATCGGCCTAGTGGTCCTGGCGGTCGTGTTTGCCCTCGGCCTCGCCATCGAGCGCGGCTGGATAACCCCGGCGCTGCGTGTCGCTGCCTCCAGTTTCGTCGCGGTTGGTCTGTTCGTGGCCGGCCAGCGAATTCGCGCAAGCCGCCTTGTATTTGCGGAAACGCTGCAAGGCGCCGCGTTTGTGGTTGCCTATTTGACCGCGCTGTCAATGCTGGTGATGGACCTCGTCAGCGGGAACGTTGGCTTCGCGGCCATGGTGGCGGTGACGCTGGCGGCGCTGCTGGCTGCGACCGTGCTCGACTCGCCGCCGATCGCGGCTCTCGGCATACTCGGCGGCTTCGCCACGCCGCTGCTTCTTCAGGACGGCATTGACGATCCCTTGTTCCTGGCGTTTTATGTCCCGCTACTCGCGGTGGCCGGCTGGGGTGTGTACTCATGGACCGGATGGCGCAGCCTGGCGAATGCCACGGCGATCGCTTCGTGGGCGTTGCTGGCCGTCCTGGTGATCGAGTCACAGGCGACCGCGGTCGGCGTCGCCGTTGTAATGGTCGGAGGGCTGACGTGGCTCGTGCCCTTGGGACGGACATTGCTCGACACCAAACGCGATCTCAGCAACAAACCGTCGCACTTCATGGAGGAGGCGTTGGCACCGCTGCTCGGCGGGACCACGGATCGCTTGACCTATGCGGCTCCGCTGGTCACGCTGGGGCTGCTGGCCTTCGTTTTCGACCTGACGAGGTACCAATGGAGCCCGATCGTCTTGGCGACGGCTGCGGTGTTCGGTCTGGCGGCCCTGGCGCTGGCGGCGAACGATTTCAAGGACCGGGCTTACGTCCACACGACGATCGCGGCGCTGCTGGGCGCCATCGGGATAACCCTGGCCCTCAATGGCGACGTGTTGTTGGTTGCGGTGGCCCTGCAAGCCGTAGCTCTCGTGTTCATCGCCGACCGCTTGGCCCACCGACCGATGACTTGGCAGTCCAACGTGATGTTCGGCATCGCCGTCGTCTCCGTGCTGTTCCGGAGCGCCGAGCGCGGTTTTGACGGATCGGTCGCAACTGCCACCTGGCTGTCCGAACTGGCCGTGCTCGGCCTCGCAACCTGGAGAGCAGCCCGGGAGCGGGACCTTCGAGAGTACTTCGGCGCGCCGGTTCACCTCGTGGCGCTGGCGTGGTTGTTCAGCGTTCTTGGAGACCCCTGGGTGATTCTGGCCGTGGTCGGGTTGTATGGAGCAGCAAGGCTGGCAGCGTATCTGGAGATCGTTGATTTCGAGATCAGCAACCCTGTGAATGCAGCGGTAATTGTCGCCATGACGCTGGTGGCGGCCGCCGGGCACTACACCGGCGAGATCGACTACGACGTTGGCCGCGTGCTCGCCCTCCTCACCGGTGTTGTCGCAATGGCCGTCCTTGCCTATCGATTGCCTCATCAACTGCGCGAAGCTGAAGGTGCCGCCGCCTACCTGAGCCTCCTCGCATGGATCGTGGCAGCCGCTGGTTCGAGCGACGCCTGGATCACAGGCGGCTGGGTGATCGTCGGGTTGGCCGCACTGGCGTGGGGTGTGAAGTTGGCTCACATCAATGTGCAACTGGCCGGCTGGGGCACGCTGGCTGTTGCCACAGCCAAGTTGTTGCTGGTCGACCTGGAAGCGACCGATCCGCTCGTGCGTATCGGGCTGTTCTTCGGCATCGGCGTCTCGTTCTTGGGGCTCGCCTACCTGTTGCCGACGAAGCTGGCACCGGCCGCCAAGGAACCAAGCGAAGAGCCGGCGGACCTCAGCGCAGCACCGTGAAGTTGTTGGCTTCGCACGTATCGACCATGGCACGCACATCGTCATATGACCCCGGCTCGACCGGTACGAAGCGAGCTACGGCGACGGCAGCCAACGTGGTGGCGGCGGGCGGCAGGGTGTGCATGTTGACGAGCACTTCGCCGATCCGGTCGCGCACGTGTGAGGGGACCCGTTGGGAGACGACCACAGGCTGAATCGTCGATGGACCGAGCTGGTCGATGATCCGCAGCTGCTGCAGGAGCTCCGGCCGGGTCTGCAGGGTCACTTCGAGAAGATGAGAGTCGACGGCGGCGCCGTCCACCCTGCCTTCGGCCACCATACGGAGCGAGCTGGCATGCGACCCTGAGCGCACAACATCTTTGAAGTATCCGCCCGTCTCGCCGAGCCGGGCGAGGTGGTACCGAATTATCCCGTAGCCCGACTGGGACAAGACCTCGTTGTAGGCCCAGGATCTGGCGCGTAGGTCGCCGAACGACTCGAACGGGCTGGCTGCGTTGACGATCACATCCGAGTAGTAGACGGGGGCGGCGCCATATCTGGCGTCGTCCAGAACGGGGGCAGCCACTGGGACCGCCGGCACCGAACCGGCGCGCTCAAACATCACGTACGGCAGGCTGCAAATGAACGCGACGTCGTAGCGGTCGGCCAAATAGCCCTCGTAGTTGCCGGTGGTGAGGGTCGCGGCAACGCCGAGGGCGGCTCCGACAGCATCGGTAGCAGCCGCGTATAGGGGACGCAGCTGCGGCGCCAGCAGTGTTGCGAACCGCAGATTCTCCACGTCAGCACCTCCGCCATCAAGCTAGCGTGGCCGCCCCCTAGCGCTCGAACGGGCCGCGATCGCAAGATCGGTACGAGTAGATACCCGCCACCACAAGCTGGGCACCGTCATCAATCGGCCCCCACAGCAAGGTCCTTCTGTCGGAAGATCGCTGCAACAGGTAGATGGCGGAGCCGTCTTCGAGTTTGGTCGTTGTGATGATTGATGACGGGTAGAGGGCCTGCGCCTCATCGAGCGTCATGCCGACCTGGAGTCCCGAGATAGTCCGCATGGCGTCGGCGGATCCGTCGTAGCGGTAGCCGACGAAGGTCTCGCCGGCTCCGTCCTGCCGGAAGATCGCGCTGAAACCATCCCACTGCAGAATTCGGCCGTCGGCTCCTGGACAAAGACCCCACGAGGCGTCACCCGCCAGGCGGGCGGTGGGCTGTCCGAACGTCGCAACCAACCGTTCGGCCACCGCTTCTCCGCCGATCCCGAAGTTGAGGGGCCCGAAGGCAAATGCCCCCAAGGTCAGCGTGTCCGCCGGCAGCGCGTCGCCCGATGGTAGCGGCGGCAGCGATGTGGTTGTGGTCGTTGTCGATGGGCTGGTGATTGGCGGCGGCAAGGTGGTCGGCGCCGGTTGTGTGGTCGGCGCGGGACCTGTGGTCGGCACGGGAACTGTCACCGGCAGGGTGGTGGGCGCCGCTACGGGGGTCGTGACCGCCGCCGCGCTTGTAGTGCTGGCATCGACCAGCACAGGGTCGATGTTCGAGCCGGCAATCACAGTGCTCGATGATGGTGTGGTGCCGCCGGTCGACAGGTAGAGGGCGGTCGCCCCCAGGAGGGCCACCAGCGCCGCGGCCAGTCCGTACGCCGCCCACCGCCGGCGTCGGCTCGGTGGCGATGCATCGTCGCCGCCAGGCAGGTCGGGCAGCTCGATGACTTGGCCCATTCGGGCTTCGTCCAGGGTCTGGTCGATCCAGCCGTGGCCGCAGCGCGAACAACGTTCAACTGCGATTGCCCGGGTTTCGCCACACCACAAGCAGCTCCCGGTGGTTCGGCGGGTGTGCGCCAGCATGTCGATGAGGTTGGCATGACCGCTGGGGACCTTCGTCGACGCCGGAATCAACGGCGATGACGCGGTTGTTTCGGATGTGTCGGATTCGGCAGCGCCGACCGTTTCGTGATCGAACAGGGACGCCCCGATTGACGAGGGGAGCGCGGCGCTGGCGGGGTCGGCGGATCGCGGCGTCACGCGCCATGAAGACTCGCCCATCAACTCTTTGACGTGGCCTACGCGGGCAATGACGTTCTTCGCCTCCGTGTATAGAAGGGTGGAGAAGATGCCGTACTGCCAGAACCACGACTTGCGTTTGATGCTGGGGTGCGCCAGCCGGTACGCCATGTACGACATCCCGGGCCCCACCGACGTGGTGAATATCGTGGCGGCCACAAAGACCGGAACGAACCAGTCAACCGCATCGCCGCGCACCCACCAGAAGGCCAACAGAGGGAAGATCTGTCCCGAGATCCACGGATAGATCTCACGCTGCAGCAGCAGCATGACGACTCCGAACTTCTGCCGGAACTTGAAGTGGGGCAGGCGCAGCATCCGCCAGAAGTGGCGCAGCGACACCTGGGTCCAGCCTTGGGCCCAACGCAGGCGCTGGTTCCAGATCTGTTTGGCGGTTGTAGTGGCGAGCTCGCGGCTGATCAGCCCCGGATCGGATGCGATGTGGCCGCCGGCCTCGAGGACACGCATCGAGGCGTCAATGTCCTCGGTGAGCATCGAACCGCGCATGCGGGTCATGTGGAGCGCCTCGGTTCGCCAATACCCGTTGGAGCCGCCGAAGATGCCGAACCCGTCGCGAATCCAGCGTCCCGGATGAGCAACGGCGTAAATCGTCTCGAATTCGACGGCAACCATCTTGGCCAGGAAGGTCTCTTCCGGGTTGCGCACGAGGCAATGACCCTGCACTACGTCGTATCCGTTGGAGAGCCATCGCCAGGCACGGTGATACGAATCGGCGTCTGGCTGGTGGTCGGCATCAAAGACGCCGATGAAGTCGCCGGTGGCTCGTGCCAGGGCGGCGTTGAGGTTCTGCGCCTTGGAGTTGGAGTTCTCCACCTTCAGCAAAAGCAGGTTGGGGTGCCGGGCGGCAATTGTCTGCAACTCAGCTTCGACCGGCAGGTATTCGGGCGTGTTGTAGGCCAGGATGACTTGCAGCCCGGCGGGGTAATCGACTTGGAGGAAGTGCTCGATTGTTTCGACGATCGTGCCGGCCTCATTTGGCATGTATGCGCAGATGATCGCCGACGCGGGTGGCTCCGGCGCTCCCGCTACTTCAGGCGCCCCCGGATGGCGCCCCGCGAACAACCCTTCCATCCAGATAAGGGCTGCGGTCGAAACGAGTGCCAGCACGACAGCGATGTAGACGACCCACGAAACGTCGATTCCGATCTTGTAGAGCCCGAGGTAGATGAAGAACGGCAGGACGATGCCAAGCCCAACAGTGGACCACACCTGGAGCATGTCGCGAGCAGGGTGGTGGTCCGTTTTGGCTTCGTCGTCGTCACGATCTGCTTCGATCCAGCGCCGTGGCTGCAGGTCCTGCGTGCCCTCGGCCTCGATGGCGGCTTGGGAGGCCCTGGCGAATATCTCGGCGCTTGTCTCGGCTTCCTTGCCGTCGAATTCGGCGAAGCCGATCATCGGGACCGGCCGAATGTTGAGGCCTTTGGCCTGGGTCACCATCGACGCGGCCAGCGTTGCCATTTCCCGGAGTTGGTCGGCTGCCTCGCGGACGGATGCCTCGGGCAGGAGGATTGCCAGATCACCGAAGCGTGTTGCTCCGATCATGTCGAGTGGCTCCGTCGCGGCGTTCATTACCGTTGCGATACTCTCGAGCACGCGGCGCCGCTCGAGGTCACCCAGCGAAGACTCGACGGCCTGCAGGCTCGGGATATTCACGACCGCCAGGACACCGAAAGAGCGACCACGTTTTGCTCGCGTCAGCTCTCGCTCGACGGAAAAAGCGAAGGTCTCGAGATCGACCAGTTCGTGGTCCCGTTGCCTCACCTTTTGAGCCCGGTCGAGTCGGTTGGTCACCCGAGCCACGAGCTCGGTCGGGTGGAAGGGCTTCGTGATGTAGTCATCTGCCCCGGAGCGCAGGCCGTCGACGATGTCGTCGATGTCTTCAGACACAGTCAGGAAGAGGAAGGGTGTGAAGTCGAATCGGTGGTCGCTGCGTACCACCTCGAGGAACTCCTGACCGCTCACGCCTGGCATGCTGCGGTCACAGATGACGAGGTCGAATTCGCTGTTTTCGAGAAGGCGCAACGCGTCGTCGACGTTGACCGCAACAACATCCATGTCGGCCGCCGTTAGCACGCGCGAAATGACGGCGCGCATTACGCGGTCGTCGTCGACAGCGAGGATCCGGCTGCGGTTGGATTGGAGCGCGTTCAGTGGGTCAGCGGTCATACATCCTTCTGGATGTGATCGGTCGGTTGTGGCGTCAACTTCAGGCAATAGCGGGCCGAGAACGGCTGCCACATATGGGAAAGTCGCACTACGGCAATAAACTGTCGGTAACTTGACATTGGCTCGTCAGTTCTGGACCGCTCGGTCCTAAATTCGTCACCGATGCCGATTGGACGCCCAACCACCTACGACCCGCAGCACGTAATGGACTCCGCCATGGATCTGTTCTGGCGTCACGGATACGAAGCGACGTCGCTGCGCGACCTGGTTGGCGCCATGGGCCTGTCGCGCAGCAGCTTCTACCAGGCCTTTGGCAGCAAACACCAGCTCTTCTTGAGTTGTCTTGTCCGCTACCAGGAGCGGACGGCCGCCGATCTGAGGCAACGGCTCGACGCGGCCGCTTCCGGGCGGGTATTCATCCGCGCCACCCTGCTGTGGGCGATCGAAGAAGTCACCGCCGGGGTTGATCCCCGCGGATGCCTGATCATGAACACCGCAACCGAGTTTGCTCAGCGCGACGCCGAGGTCGCCGATCGGGTCGCTCGCGGCTTGGAGCTGTACCGGGAAGTCTTTGTTGCCGCCGCGCGGCGCGCCCAGAGCGAGGGGGATCTCGATGAGGCCATGGACGCCGAGCTGGTGGCCGCGTACCTGGTCACCAGCATGAGCGGCTTGCGCACGATGGCCAAGGCCGGGGCCGACCTCGAGTCGCTACGGGCGACGGTCGAGATGGTGGCGGCTGCGGTGTGAAGTTTTGGCGAAGGCAAGAGGCCTTGGCCACTGACGAGAAGAGGAGACAAGATGGCCGTTTCGTATGTTGAGCGTGAGCAGGCTGATGAGCAGACCCACAGCTTCTACGACGATGCCGAGGGGCGATTCGAGATGTTGCTCAACATCTTCAAAGTGTTTGGGCACACGCCGAAGCTCGGTGCGATCTTTACCGAGTCGGTTATGGAGATGCTTCAAGACGCCGAGCTCTCTTGGGTCACCAAGGAACTGCTGATACTCAAGGCGACCCATCGCAACGAGTGCCAATACTGCGTGGTTCAGCACGAGGCCGTCTCGCAACGCCTCGGCATCACGGAAGAGAAGATCGCCGCACTCGAGGGCGACGGATACAAAACCAGCCCGTTGTTCACGGATGCGGAGCGAGCGCTTCTCGACCTGACGGTTCAAATCGGTGTGGATGCCAACCGGGTTCCGAAGGAATTGTGGGACCGGTTGCACGCCAACTTCACCGAGGCGCAGATCGTCGAGGCGGTGTATGTCATCACCCAGTACATCGCGATCAGCAAGTTCGGTGACGCCCTGGGCGTTGTGTTGGAGCCGGTCTTCCTCGGAGGAACGCCCATTCTCGAAGTCCCGGATCACGGCTAAGTGACGCAAGCCAATCCCGCCGGCGCCGGTCCGAGCCCCGAGATCGAGATGTTCTCGGGGCCGGGCTGCGCCTACTGCGCACAGAGCCGAGCACTTCTGGAGGCGAGAAGCCTGCCATATATCGAATACGATGTTGCGGACCCTTCCCACATGACCGAGTTCACCAGACGTTTGCCGCGGACGCGGGCGCTCCCGCAGATATTCATTGGCGGTGAGCATGTCGGGAGTTTCGAAGACCTGCAGGCTCTTGATGCCGGCGGCGGGCTGGCCGGACTCCGCAAAGACTCGGCAGGCGGCTAACTGATCGGAAGCTTGGTGCGAGCTGCAACTGCTGCCGGCAGCGTCAACTCGAACCGAGTCAGCCCGTCGGTTCGCGTGTACGTCAGGTCGCCGTTCATGAGGCGTGCCAGCTTGCGCGATACCGACAGGCCCAGGCCAACCGATTTGGGCTGCTGAACCGCGTTGGCCGAGCGCTGGTATGAGTCGAAGATGCGTGCTGAGTCACTCTCGGGCACACCCATGCCGTTGTCCATCACGGCAAGCCATGCTTTGTCGTCATCCTGGCCGACTTCCACGGTGACTTTGGCGCCGCCGTACCTGGCGGCATTTGTCAGCAGGTTGCGCACGATCTGGCGTACTCGGAGCGGGTCGCCTTGGGCGTGTGCGGTTGCACCGGCGTCTGCCATTGCGACGTCGCTGCGTATCCCCGACCGATTCGCGTTGGCCACGACCTCGCGGGTTTCGAGGGCGAGATCGAAGTCCTGGATGCTGAGGTTCTGTTTTCCCATCTCGGTCTGGCCGGCAACGAGAAGATCTTCCACGATCCCCGCCAGCTCGTTGCTCTGTTCGGCGATGAGCCGAATGAACTCGTTCGTCTCTGACTCGGAGAAGCTCCCCGGAGCATGACGCAGTTCGTCTGCGAGCCCGGCGACTGCCGTCAGCGGTGTCCGCAGTTCGTGACTCACCGAGGCGACGAACTCGTCCTTCGAGCGGACGAGCTCCTCGAGCTGCTCCTTCAGCGAGGTGATTTGGGCCAGCGACTCGCCGAGTCGTCCGTTCTCCAGCGAAACGGCAACCTGGCCTGCCAAGGTGTCGACGAGACCGACATCCTCAGGGACAAAGTGGGAAACGTCGCCGAGCCTATTGGCCGCCATCAATACTCCGACGATTCGCTTGCCGCTGCGCATAGGGGCGACGATCGCTTGGTCGATTAGCAGCGTGTCGTCGCCGATCGGGTGCTCGATGGGCCCCGTCGCCAGGCCCTTGCTGGCTGCAATGGCGATGGCGCGAACAGACTCGGTGGCATCCTCGGACGCCACTTCCATCACCCGCAGCCTGTCGCCGGGACCGGTTGATGTTGCGTATGCCTCGCTTCCATCGAACGGGAACAGGAAGGCCTCGGCGTACTCAGCGTCGACCATGCTCCGGGCGCTGGCGACTGCCGCCTGCAGCGCGGACTCGATCTGCGGCGACGCGTGCAATGACCGGGTTGCCTCGTAGAGCGATCCGAGGCGGCCGCTCTCCTCTCGCTGTGTCACGTAAGCCCGGTAGGCGATGTAGAGAATCATGGGTGGTACTGCAGTCAGCCAGGCCGCAGCCGGATAGAGGACCAACAGCACCACGCCGATCAGCGCGGTCGCAGTGTTCATCACGGCCGCGAGTGCGCTGAGCGTCATTACCTCGAACGCCTCTTTCAGAGACAGCCGACCGCCGGACAGTTTGATCACCGAGATGATCATCACTTCCGCGACACCCAAGGCCACCAGTGTTGCCACAACGGCCGCTGTCCAGCCGGCGGGGCCGATGGCGTCACCGAGAGAGACGATGGGACGGAATACAAGAATCGCCAGCGATGTCTGCACGACAAACTGGCCCAGGTTGAACGCCATCTTCACCGGCTGTTGCCGGCGGATGAGCAGAACTATGGCGGTACCGGCAAGCTGGGCGGTGATGGCGGCGAGCGGGGGCGCCAAAAAGAGTGCGATCACAAGCGGAATGTCACTCAGCGAAAACGAGTGGGCATCCTTGCGGAACCGAAGGTGGAAGACGGCCCTTTCGGCGATCGCGAAGATCGCAACGAGCACCGGCCACGGGATTTCAACGCTGTCAATCAGCGAGCCCCACGGGGCTATCAACGCGGTCAGCAACGACCCGATCACCCAGATCCCCGCGACGAGTATCCAAACCCGTTGGACCCGAGATTTGGGTCGCCGGCCTGCCGCACCTGTGTCTGCGGAATTCAGTTCCAGCTCCTTGACGCTCAGTGCAACCAGATATCGGCACCGTCGACAACTCTCTGTAGGCGAGAAAGAACCCCCGGCGCCCGGTTCGGTGGTTAGGCCGCCCGGCTGCGGTTGTGAACTCGACATGACTAATCACTTTGTGCACCGCGAGTTTGATTCTCCGCGAGCCGGGCTCCGGTGCCGATCCAACTGTCAAGCAGACTCGCGTGGGGGAAACAGTGCTGGCAGAAATTTCGGTCCGACGAAAGGCCTCGATATTGCGATCGGCACTTCGACCGGCACTGCGACGGGCATGGTGCCTCTCGATCACGGTGGCGGTTGTGGTCGCCAGCTCCGGTCTCACCGCCGCTCCGGCACTCGCCGCCGACAGCACGACTGACTCGTTCGTTCAATGGGAGGACGCCAAGGTCCTCACGGCCTCCACCACTGAGGGCAACCCCGGATCGATGTACTGGGTCACGAACCGGTCTACCGGCGCCGGCGCGTACTGGCGCTCCGGCATCACAGGCGCCGGCATCGATATTGCGTTGATCGACACCGGAGTAACTCCTGTCGATGGTCTGACGTACAAGGGCAAAGTCATCAACGGTCCCGATCTCTCTTTTGATTCACAATCGGACGATCTTCGCCACCTCGATGCCTACGGTCATGGCACTCACATGGCCGGCATCATTGCCGGGCGAGCCGACGGTGCCCGGACGGTTGCGGCCTGGAACGATGATCACTTCCTCGGCATGGCGCCCGGCGCCCGGATCGTCAATGTCAAGGTTGCCGATGCCGTCGGCGCCGTCGACGTCAGTCAAGTCATTGCGGGCATCGACTGGGTGATTCAGCACCGCAGGGACAACGGGATGAACATCCGCGTCATAACCCTTGCCTACGGGACCAACAGCATTCAGTCCTACGAGATCGATCCGCTGGCTCACGCCGTGGAGCGAGCGTGGGAGTCCGGGATCGTCGTCGTCACGGCAGCAGGCAATGACGGCAACGGGTCAGCCTTGCGGAACCCGGCGTCGGATCCATTCGTCATCGCCGTCGGCGCCTCTGAGGCCGCCGGTAGGGCAACTGTGGCCGACGATCGGGTCGCCGAGTTCTCCAACTGCGGTACCTCGCGGCGCTACGTCGACGTGGTGGCTCCGGGCAAGTCGATCGTGAGCCTTCGTAACCCCGGCTCAGTTGCCGATGTCATGAACCCGGAGGCCCGGGTGGATGCCGACTTGTTCCTCGGATCGGGTACCAGCCAGGCTGCGGCAGTCGTATCTGGTGCGGTGGCGCTGGTGCTCGAACAGCGCCCGGAACTGACGCCAAATCAAGTGAAACAGCTACTGGCCGAGGACACTGCTCGCTACCTCTACAACGCCAAGTCGTATTGCCAAGGTGGCGGCATCATCAACCTCTGGTCGGCGCGCACTGCCGAGACACCAAACGAGAAGGCGTCTTGGCAGGGCTACCAGCATTCCAACGGCACCGGCGCCATCGAAGACGCCCGCGGCAAGATGCATGTGTACCGGTCGGCCAACGGAACCGGTAGCGACGCAAAGATGATCCCGTTGACCGGCGAGGTTGACATCCTGGGCAACCCTTGGAAGGGCTACACCTGCAAGTCGGCCGTCACCTGTCAGAGCCTATGGGACGGTGGCATGTTCAACGGGGCCAGTTGGTCGGGCGCCTCGTGGAGCGGTGCCAGTTGGTCGGGCGCCTCGTGGAGCGGCGCCAGCTGGTCTGGGGCCTCGTGGTCCGGAGCCAGCTGGAGCTCGATGACGTGGTCGGGGGCGTCATGGTCCGGGGCCTCGTGGAGCGGCGCCAGCTGGTCTGGTGCGTCGTGGTCAGGAGCGTCGTGGAGCAATGACGCTTGGTCGGCAGAGGCATGGAGCTAGACGGATGCAGATTCTTCCCGCACCTGCCCTTGGCCTGAGCTGGGAGTAGAGCTATGCGAATCGAAAGCATCAATCACGCTCTCGGCCTGAGCTGGCAGTAACCCCAAGCGCCCTAGGGCTGGAGTGCTAGATAGTGGATCCGGTCGACTGCGAGATCCTCGAACAGGGATTCTCTCCCGTCCCACAGCACCGCAACCGACATGGGTTGTGAGAAGGTTCCCAATCCGAAGTGAAAACGGGGATCCTCTGATGCCAGGTAGCTCGAGCCGGCATACCATTCGCGCGCCAGGTCGGTGCCGTCCGGCAGTGTTAGCACGACCCGGGCACCGGGGTGGAAGCCGTCGAGGCTGATCTCGAGCCAGTGGCCTGACGCCCGTTCGTTGCGGAGCAGCACGAGCGCATGGCCAATGGTGTTGATGGCGATGTCGGGGTCGCCGTCATTGTCGAAGTCGGCGACCGCGCTGCCTCTCGCCAAGAGCGGTCCCACCGTGTCAAGGCCCGCAATGGTTGTCCAGTCTCGGAACTGGCCCGGCTCACCCTCGGCCAGCAGGTTGCCATAGAGCCGGACGAGCTCGGGGTCGGACTCCATGTCGGTTACGGGAACCCTGCCATGGGCAATCATCATGTCGAGGTCGGTGTCGAGGTCGAGGTCTGTCCAGGCCACGCCCCAGCCAGTCTTGTTGTTCCCGAGCCCGGCGAGCCCGATGCGCTGTGTCATATAGCCAAACGACAGCCCTGTGCTGGTTGACTCGTTGGCGTAGAGAGCGTTCAGCTCGGCCTCCCAGTTGGTGACCAGAATATCGGCGGTACCATTGCCGTCGTAGTCACCGCCGGCAACACCCATGCCGCTTCCGGCGTCGCCGACGCCCGTTTCTGCTGTCACATCCGTCAGGACGATGCCTGCTGCGCCGTCAACGGAGTCATTGCGGTAGAGCCGGTTGGCGTGCCCGTCGTTGGCGATGTACAGATCGAGGTCGGCATCGAGATCGAAGTCGCTGAGCAGAGCCCCGAGTGCCCTGTCACTGCGCGCCAGGCCGGAGGCGCCGGCCACCTCTTCGAAGCTTATGGTCCCCGGGCTACCAGTGTTGAGGAACAGACGATCCGGCAGGCCGAGATAGTCCTGCGGGAATGCACCGGACGGCTTGTCGATCTTGCGGGCGAGGTCGATATATGCGCCCACGAAGAGGTCGGGCTGCTGATCGCCGCTGAGGTCACCCACGACGGCTGCGGTATTCCACTCGGGCGTGTCCACGCCGGCAGCACCCGCGACGTCGACGAAAGTCCCGTCCCCGCCGTTGTGGAACAGCACATTGGGACCGTCGGCGGTGACGAATATGTCGTACCAGCCGTCCCCGTCGAAATCGGCGGCGACACATCCATTACCGCGGTGGGCGATGGCGACGCCGGCTTGCTCGCCAATGGGAGTGAATGTTCCGGCGTCGTTGTGAAACAGTTGGTTCTTCGGCAGCCCACCGTTGGCGGACCAATAGTCGACCTCGGCCGATGCGTGGCTGTTTACGACGTATAGATCGAGCCAGCCGTCTCTGTTGTAGTCGATCCAGCACAGCCCGCCACCCATCATCGCTGCCGGGTCGGCAGATATCCCAGTCGCGAAGGCGCCGTGGACGAAGTCCAATCCAACCCCGGCT
>Ga0224512_10002563_pt1 | contig 16590 bp, 11 predicted proteins | sample SF_May12_sed_USG_4_FD_169103 | JGI IMG/M metagenome (GOLD analysis project Ga0224512, IMG submission 169103) | Sediment microbial communities from San Francisco Bay, California, United States - SF_May12_sed_USGS_13 | ecosystem: Environmental > Aquatic > Marine > Sediment | place: USA...
GCAGAGACTGCCCGCCTGGGCGGAACTTGCCAGCGACGAGTATCTCAGGCGCATGCCGCGCGATATAACCCCGAAACTGGTCACGATCCCGCTGGCGCGACGCCGCGCCGGGCAGCCTGAAAGCCTGCCGCAGCAGCAGGAATCCCTGTTGATAATGGAAAAAATTACCCCCGGCAGCCTGAATATCGCGCTCGATGAACGCGGTACGCAATGGAGCAGCGGTGACTGGTCGAGCAACCTGCAGCGCTGGATGTTCGAATTTCCGCGCGTCAACCTGATAATCGGCGGTCCCGACGGATTGTCCGCGCAGTGCCTGGAGGCCTGCCAGCAGCGGGTCGCCATGGGCAGGATGACGATGCCGCATGCGCTCGTCAGGGTCGTATTGCTCGAGCAACTTTACCGCGCCTGGACTATCCTAAAAGGACACCCCTACCATCGCGAATAGGCGACCGAAGACGGTTTTCAGGCTAATATGCAACGATGATTTATCTTGCCTCCAATTCTCCTCGCCGCGCCGAATTACTGCGCCAGATCGGGGTCGAATTCAGCGTTATGGCGATCGCGATAGACGAAACCTGGCTGGACTCGGAATCGGCCGCGGAATACGTCTGTCGCCTGGCTGCCAGCAAGGCCCGGGCCGGGGCCCGGCAGATAGCCGAGCGGGATGGTGATTACCGGGTGCTGGCTGCCGATACCGCAATTGCGCTGGATGGTGATATTATCGGCAAGCCTGCCGATCGGGAGCAGTGCTGCCGGATACTCGGGAGACTCTCCGCACGACAACATCTGGTGTTAACCGCGGTCGCCCTTGCGTCGCCGCGGGATGTCGCCTTGCGGCTGACGCAGAGCCGGGTCAGTTTCAGCGAAATCCCGGCGTACGAGATCGAAGCCTACTGCGCCAGCGGGGAGCCGATGGACAAGGCCGGCGCCTATGCGATCCAGGGTAAGGCGGCCCTGTTCATAGACCATCTCGAGGGTAGTTATTCCGCAGTAATGGGATTGCCGCTTTTTGAAACCGGCGAACTGTTGCGATGCGCCGATATAGCGCTGTTTTGAATATGACGATAAGCGAAGAAATTCTGTTGAACATCACGCCCCAGGAAACCCGGGTGGCGATCGTTGAAAATGGTGCCCTGCAGGAGGTCAGCATCGAGCGGCAGCGCAGCCGCGGCATTGTCGGCAATATATACAAGGGCAGGGTTAACCGCGTGCTGCCGGGCATGGAAGCGGCCTTCGTCGATATCGGTCTCGAAAAAGCGGGATTTCTGCATGTTTCCGATATCGATATCGGCGACGATTCCGACGACGAGACCGAAAACGGCATCCGTCCCGCTGTCAACGAGCTATTGCGGGAAGGGCAGACCCTGCTGGTGCAGGTGGTCAAGGACCCGATCGGCACCAAGGGAGCGCGCCTGACGACCAGTATATCGGTGCCGTCACGCTACCTCGTGTACATGCCCAATTCGTCGATCGTCGGCATCTCGGTCAAGATCGAAGACGAGATCGAGCGCGATCGTTTGCGGAAACTACTCGAGGACTGCCGCTCCGAAAACCGGATCGGCGGCTGTATCATTCGCACCGCGGCGGAAGGCGTGGACGAGTCGGAGTTGCAGCGCGACATCGCCTTTTTATCGAAGCTGTGGGGCTCCCTGCTCGAGTACGCGGACCGGGTCGAGCCCGGCAGCATGATTCACGAGGATCTGCCGCTGTCGATTCGCACCCTGCGCGATATGGTCGGCACGGACACCAGCGTGGTCAAGGTGGACTCGCGCGAAACCTACCAGAAGATGGTCGATTTCGCGCGGCGCTACATACCCGATCTTCCCGCCAGGATAGAGCACTATCCCGGCGAGCGGCCCCTGTTCGATCTGTATAACATCGACGACGAGATCCAGCGCGCGCTGGCGCGCCAGGTTGGCTTGAAGTCGGGCGGTTACCTGATCATCGATCAAACCGAGGCGATGACGACGATCGACATCAACACCGGCGCCTTCGTCGGCCATCAGAATCTCGAAGAAACGATATTCAAGACCAACATGGAAGCCTCGCAGGCAATTGCGCGCCAGCTCAGGTTGCGCAATCTTGGCGGTATTATCATTATCGATTTCATCGACATGGAGCACGAGGATCACAAGCGCCAGGTGCTGAAATCGCTCGAAAAATACCTGGACAAGGACCACGCCAAGACCCAGGTGAGCGAGGTCTCGCCGCTGGGGCTGGTCGAAATGACGCGAAAACGCACGCGTGAAAGCCTCGAGCACGTCCTCTGCGAACCCTGCAGGACATGTCATGGGCGCGGATCTATCAAGACGACCGAAACCGTCTGCTACGAAATATTCCGCGAAATACTGCGCGAAGCGCGCTTCTACGAAGAGGCCCAGCAATTGCTGGTAATGGCCAACCAGGACGTCGTGGATCGATTGCTCGACGAGGAGGCCGCCAACCTGGCCGAACTCGAAACCTTCATCAAAATCCCGGTCAAACTGCAGGTAGAAGCGCACTTATCGCAGGAATCTTATGACGTGGTGCCGGTCTAGAAAACGCAGGCTGGTGAAATGGAACTATTGAAACGACTGGGTATCGGGCTGTTCGTTGTCACGATCCTGGTGCTCGCCGTCATCGTCGGCGGGATACGGCTCGCGATCGTGAATATCGATTACTTCGAATCGGAAATCCGTTATCTGCTACAGCGCGATGTATCTCCCGGGATTGTTTTCTCCGGTTTGAGCGGCGACATGAATCGCTTCAACCCGATACTGCGCATCGAAAATGTATCGGTAAACCTCCCCGACCGGTCGCAACCCCTGTATATCGACCGGCTGGAAGTCGAGTTCGATTTCTGGGCGAGCCTGCGCGCGCAGGCACCGGTGGTGCTGGAGGCGTCCGGCAAGCTGGAAAAACTTGAACTGGTGAAGGATGAGTCGGGCAACTGGTGGACCAACGAACTCGCCATCACCAGCGACGCGGAACGGGGCCCTGCCCCCGCTTTCAAACAGGTTCTCGGGCTGTTGCCGCGCTATGTCAAGCTAAACCTGAATCGACTGATAGTGCTGGATCGGCAGGCCGGCGCTACCCATCAGCTGGAGCGCGTCGCGGCAAACCTGAATCGCGAGCAGGATCAGTATTTTATCCAGATCAGCGCGGCGCTGCCCGAACAGCTGGGTCGAGGGCTGCTGGTGAAATCGATTATCGGCCCCGAAAGCAGCGTGATATACGTGAATTCATCGAGCCTGCAGCTGGCGCCGGTCGCCCGTCTGCTGGACCTGGATACCTGGGGTCTGCAACGGGGAGCCCTGGATGGCGAGGTCTGGATCAACATGGCCGGATACGATGTGCTGGCGGTGAATGGTGACCTGGTACTGAAGAACGGGGTCGTGCAGATGGCGGCCGACAAAACTCCGCTTGCGGTTAGCTATCATTCGCGTTTCAGCGCGATCAAACGCAGCTCGAGCTGGCGTATCACCAACAGATTCATTCGCCTCGCCATAGATAATGAAAATGTGCTGGGATTTCGCACGCAGGTCGAGGTGGGAGATAAGGCCGGCGAAAAGATCGTTTCCGCCTGGGTCGATCGACTGCAGCTGTCGAGTTTACCGGTGGTGGTGGGGCAATGGCTGCCGGCCGATGTCAACCGCGAAATCTCCCAGGGCAGGCTGCAGGGCGTGCTGCAGGATATATTGCTCAGCATCGATCTGGAGCAGCCCGAAGACTTTCGACTGGGCGCCCGTGCGGTCCGGGTCAGCAGCCTGGCGTTCGCGAAATACCCGGGGGCCGAGAATCTCGATGCAGATTTGCTGATGAGCCGCCATCGGCTGGGCGCCAGGATCTACGGCGATAACGTCAGCCTCGATTTCGGTGACCATTTCAGGGCGCCGATCGAACTGGACAGGCTCGAGCTGCGGGCAACCGTTGCGCGCTATGCGAACGGGCTGGTGCTCTCGGTGGACGATTTTCAGGCCCGTAACGAGGATATTCGCGCGTCTGGCCGGATGTGGCTCGAGTTCGACCAGCACGAGCGGCCGTTCGCCTATATTCGCGCAGGTTTCAGCGAGGGTCAGGGCAGCAGCACGAGTAAATATCTCCCGCGCAAGATATTGCCGCTGAAGACACAGGCCTGGCTCGACCGCGGCATCAAGAACGGTTACGTACCGGCGGGGGAAATGCTGTTCCATGGCCGTGTGCGCAAGATCGGGGAACTCGATCGCAACAGGGCGGGAGAGTTTTTTGTCGATTTCAATGTCGAGAATGCCGACGTTTTTTTCGCGCCCGAATGGCTGCACGCCAGGAACGGGGCCGGTCGGGTACGGTTCCACAACGTCGGTATGGAAATTGACCTGGAGCGTGTCAGCTACGATCGGCTCGATAATGCGCGCGCACGGGCTGTGATTTCCAATTTTGCGGAACCGGTGCTGGAACTGGTAGTCGACACGGATACCTCGGCCGACCAGGCGCTGCGTGCTTTTGTCGACACCCCGGTGGGCGATCGGTATCGCGGGGTGCTCACAAACCTCCACGACCTGGATGGTGCCGTCAGCGCGAATATCGATCTTCGAATGCCGCTGAAGCAGGCGGCGCCCGAACCCGAGGTCAAGGTGACGATCGATTTCGACAACGCCAGCGCGAAGTCGGACAGCTGGGGGCTCGACCTGACTCATATCAATGGCAGGCTTCGCGTAAACGACAAATCGATCATGGCCGATCGGATCGAAGCCCGTTTTTTCCAGGATCCGGTGACGATCGACGTCAAGCCCGTCAAGTCGAACGGGCGCACGCTGGTCAATGTCAACGGTATCCTGGAATCGAGTAATCTACTCAGGCGACTGCCCGAGCGATATAGCCGCGAGGTAAATGGTAAGAGCGACTGGCAGGTTAGGCTCAGTTTCTCCGGTGAATCCCCTGCTGCCGAACAGCCTTACCTGCGGCTCAGCGCCGCGAGCAATCTGTATCGGACAGCTGTTACATTGCCAAAGCCCTTGAGCAAGCCCGCGGAAGATACGACCCGCGTGTCCGCCGAGCTTGATTTTTTTCACGAGCGTATCGGTTTCATGGCAAATTTTGGTGCCGATCTGCGCGCACGAGGTTGGCTTGCGGTCGACGCCGCAAAGAATATTTCCGTGGCAACGATGGATCTCGCGTTTGCATCCGAGTTGAGACCAGCATCGGCTGCCGGGATAAATTTCTACGGTTACCTCCCCGAGGTATCGATCAGCGACTGGGCGCAGGCCATCGATAACGTCGAAGCGGCCCCGTCGCTGCTGCGCAGCGTCGACTTGAAGATCGATCGGGTGCACGCCCTTAACCGCATCCTCGACAAGGTTTCGGTCGATGTCAGGCTGGTCGATGCGCAGTTTCTCGGCAGCATCGAATCCTCGCTGGTGAAGGGCAGTTTCCAGATTCCGCAACGGCCGTCTGCGAGCGATCCGCTAGTGATCGAACTGGAGTACCTGAAACTGGAAAAGCAGCAACAGCAATCTGATTACTCGAGGCTGAGGCCGATTGATTTCGGGAGATTTCGGATCCATAGTAAAGCGGTGGATTATCACGGCATTCCTTTTAACGATGTCGCCCTGGAGGGACGTTCGGGCAACAATGTCCTTGCTATCGAGCAATTCAGGATGCGTCGTAACCAGGTTGCCCTGTCAGGCAGCGCCCAATGGGAATTCGATCCAGCAAGCGGCGCGCATACTTCCATTGTCAGCACCAGCATTGAGGGTGAGAAATTCGGCGAAGCGATTGCAGGAATCGGTTTCGGTGATACCATGCGCGGTGGCAAGATAGTTTTCAAGGGTGAATTTACCTGGCCGGGGCCATTGCCCGGATTCGAGCTCGATCATCTGGCCGGCAACGCCAGCCTGAAAATCAGGGACGGAGTACTGAATAACGTAGAGCCTGGTAGCGGCAGGTTCGTCGGTTTGCTTAGCCTGAGTGCATTGCCGCGTCGTCTGTCGCTGGACTTTTCCGATGTCCTGATCAAGGGCATGGAATTCGAGGAGATAACCGGCGATTACCGACTCGAAAACGGCGTTCTCGAGACCACCAACACCAGGATGGATGGACCCGCCGCCAGGATTCGGATTTCCGGTAAGACGGACATTCTGAAGCGCGATTATGACCAGCAGATCATGGTAACGCCGAAGATCCGCCAGACCTTGCCGGTAATTGGCGCGATATCGGCGGGAAATACCGTCGGATGGGGATTGCTGTTGTTGCAAAACCTTTTTAAAAAGGCAATCGACAACGCGGTTGAAGTGGAATATCGGGTCACCGGGAGCTGGGATGATCCGCAGATAAAATTGGTGAAGGCAGTCGATGAGAATCAGCAGGAGTTACCGGAATACGATCGCTAGCATAAGCCTGGCCTTGCTGCTGCCTGCAATCAGCAGCGTCGGCCTTGCCGCGAACACGACCCGTATTTTTACCCTCAGCGCCGACGAATGGGCGCGTCCCCGCAGCGGTGACGTCATACCCGAACTCGACGCGGTGCGCGCGGCGGTCAGCTACTGGGGACGGGATGCGGATGCCATTCTGGTCATTCGCTATCCCGGCGAAGATACCGGGGAACTATGGGCGACCGAGCTGCGCGACTGGTTGATTTCTCTCGGTGTGCCCTCAGATTACATCCGGCTGGTGTCCGGCGTGCAGGCGGCGGACGAAATCAAGCTGGTCGTGGGCAATCGCGACGAACTGGAGCAGTAACAATATGGCGTCAACTCTGGAAACGGTCAGTCAGAAAATTCTCGAACCGAGCGAGCTCGAAATTGCGCAGCTCGGTGGATTCCTCGATGGCCTGCATGGTCGGCATATCGATGCCGGCGATCTTTACTTCCAGACCAGCCAGCAGGAATCCTGGGTGATGGATGATGGCATCTTGCGCGAAGGGAGTTTCAACATCGAGCAAGGAGTCGGCATTCGCGCAATGTCGGAGGAAAAGACCGGCTTTGCCTATTGCGACGATCTGCGCAGCAACGCGATTGCGCAGGCGATCGGCAATGCGCGCGCCATCGTCAAGCAAGGCCAGTCGGGCAGCAGCAGGGTCATGCTTGCGAGCCAGCCGGCAAAGGCATTGTACACGTCGGATAATCCGGTCGACGGCCGGCGCGCGGATGAAAAAGTGGAGCTGCTCAAGAAACTCGATGCCTACACGCGCTCGCTCGATGACCGCATCGAACAGGTCATCATCTCGCTGTCCGGTGGGATCGATCATATTCTGGTCGCCGCCACCGATAATACGCTCGCCGCAGATATTCGGCCGCTGGTGCGGCTCAACGTTACCGTGCTGATGCACCAGGGGGATCGACGCGAGCAGGGCAGCGCCGGCGGCGGCGGCAGGCATTCCTACGACCTATTCTTCGATACCGATCGCGCCTACGAGCTGGCGCGCGAGGCAGTCAGGCAGGCGACGACCAATCTCGAGTCGGTCGCAACGCCGGCTGGTATCATGCCGGTAGTGCTCGGACCCGGCTGGCCCGGCGTTCTATTGCACGAAGCGGTGGGCCACGGGCTGGAGGGAGACTTCAACCGCAAGGGTACCTCTGCTTTCAGCAATCGCATGGGGGAGCTGGTCGCTTCTCCACTTTGTACCGTGGTCGACGACGGCACCCTCGCACACCGTCGCGGATCGCTCAGCGTCGACGACGAGGGAGTGCCCGCGCAATGCACGACGCTGATCGAAAATGGCGTGCTCAAGGGCTACATGCAGGACAAGATGAATGCGCGCCTGACGGGCACGCATTCGACCTCGAATGGCAGGCGCGAATCTTTCGCGCATTTGCCGATGCCGCGAATGACCAACACCTACATGCTTGCCGGTGACAGCGACCCGCAGGAAATCATCGGCACGGTGAACAAGGGCCTGTACGCGGTCAATTTCGGCGGCGGGCAGGTGGATATCACGTCGGGCCGCTTCGTGTTTTCGCTGTCGGAGGCCTACCTGATCGAAAATGGCAAGATTACCGCACCGGTCAAGGGCGCAACGCTGATCGGGTCGGGACCCGAGGTGATGGGAAAAATTTCGATGGTCGGCAACGATCTGGAGCTGGATCAGGGTGTCGGCGTTTGTGGCAAGGAGGGCCAGAGCGTGCCGGTGGGCGTGGGGCAGCCAAGCCTGAAAATCGACGAGATTACCGTCGGTGGAACCGATTAGCTAACCGAAACCGCGGTAATCTCCATTCCGGAATCGCCGCTTTGCAGCGTCAGCAGCCCGAGGAATTCCCCCGCATACCTGGAGCTGCCGAGCCGCCACAGGAAGGTGATGCCGTTTTCCCGGTATATCGAATCGATATATTCGAAGTCGGGTTCGATGGTGGTCAGCACCGGAAAATCCTCGCAGCTCTGCCGAAAATGCTCTTCCGAGAGCTTGCCCAGCAGTTCGTTGGAAAAACCGCGCGAAAATCGCGCATAGTCGCGCTCGCGGGCGGCCGCGATTATGTTTCTCCAGATAGGTTCGGCAACCGCGCGCAGCTGTTCCTTGTGCAGCCTCGAGAATCGATTCATGTCAGCCCCGGTCTGGATTCGGTCTCACCCAGCAGCGCCAGGTGAACGTCCTCGTAAATCGATAGCATCGCCGGAATGACCAGCAGTATCAACAGGGTTGCAAAGGCAAGCCCGAACGCGATCGAAACCGCCATCGGGATCAGGAATTGCGCCTGGCGCGAGGTCTCGAACAGTAGCGGTAACAGCCCGGCAATCGTCGTCAGCGACGTCAACAGCACCGCCCGCAGGCGCTGACAGGCGGCCTCTTCGAGCGCCGCGTAGACCGACAGGCCTTTGGCCCTGATTTGCCGGTAAAACATGACCAGGATGATCGAGTCGTTAACCACGATGCCGGACAGGGCGAACAGGCCGAACATCGACAATATGGTCAGATTCATGTCCAGTATCCAGTGGCCAAGCACCGCGCCAGTCAATCCCAGCGGAATCGCCAGCATTACCAGCAGCGGCCAGCCGTAGGACGAAAATACCCAGGCCAGCACGAGATACATCAGCGCCAGCGCGATGATTGCGCCGATGCGCATATCGCCGAAGGTTTCCCGCTGACTCGCGGAGCGACCTTCGACGCTGTACTGAACGCCGTATTTGCTGGCCAGCGCGGGCAGCGTGAACCGGGTCAGGTCGGCGACGATCTCGGCGGTGTTGTTGAGCGCGGCATCGACATCGGCCGACACGTCGACCGACAGGTTGCCGTTGAAGTGTCGCAGGGTTTCGAAGCCCTGCGCGGAGCGCCAGTTGGCGACAGATTCGAGCGCGACAAACCTGCCGTCTGGCAGTCTGATCGGCAGGTGCAGCAGGCTGTCGAGACGGCGCTGCTCGACGCCGGGCAGCTGCAGCCGCACCTCGACTTCATCGGCGCCCTGCTGAAAGCGTTGCAGGATAATACCGTCGTAAGCGGCGCGTAACTGGCGACCGATATCGGTAATCGATAATCCGAGCGCCTCCCCGGCGGGACTCAACTCGTAAATCAGCTGTTCCCTGCCGTAAGGCAGGTCATCGTCGATGGCGCTGACCCCGGGGATCGCCTCCAGGGTCTGCGCCAGGTCCAGCGCCGCGGTCTTGAGCAGCTGCGGCGTCGATCCGGTCAGCCGCAGGGTTAGTTCACGCCGCGATGGGCCAACCTGGCGCGCGGTAATCTGAAATCCCTCCACCCCGGCGGGAACCCGAATGCGCGCACGCCAGTCGCGAATAAAGCTCGAATTATCGATGTTACGCTGATCGGGACTAACCAGCTCGACGTAAATCGCGCCGACACGCTCTCCGGTAATCGCTCGTTCATCGCCGACGGTAGAAGAATGCACGCGATAATAGGTTTCGACCACGGTCTCGTCGATACCGGCAACGGTTTCCTCTAAAGCCGCTTCGACCTGGTCCATGAAGCGGTCGACAATTTCGCCAGAGGTGCCGGAAACAAAGCGGACATTCGCATAGAGGGTGGTCGACTCGGGGGAGGGGAAAAACTGCCAGCCCGTTTTCCCGCCCAGGAACAGTCCGGCCGCGAACACCAAAAATCCGATCGCGACGGCGATCGTGGTCCAGCGAAACTCGATAGCAACGCGCACCAGGCGGCGGAACCAGTGCTCGCGAATGTGCTCGAAGCCTCGCGTCAGCATTTGCTTGAAGCGAGATTGTTTGGTCCCGCGGCCCTGGACGAAGGCGTGGCGCAGGTGGCCGGGCAGGATCAGGAAGCTCTCGATCAACGAGGCGATGATCACGCACACGATGACGATCGGAATCGCGATCATGATGCTGCCGAGCCGCCCCCCGATCAGCATCAGCGGCAGGAACGCGGCGATCGTAGTCAGGGATGAGGCCATTACCGGCGCAAACATGCGCCTGGCACCGCCCTCCGAGGCCATCAAGGGGTCTTCACCCATATCGAAATGAGCCTGGGCGTCCTCGCCGACGACGATGGCGTCGTCCACGATGATGCCGAGCGCCATGATCAGCGCAAACAGGCTGATCATGTTTATCGAACCGCCGACCAGGTATAGCACCGCCAGGGTGGCCATGAACGATACCGGGATGCCTACGGCAACCCAGAATGCCACCCGCGTCGACAGAAAAATGTACAGAATCAGCAGTACCAGCACCAGCCCGCCGGCGCCGTTTTTCACCAGCAATAAAATGCGCTCCTTGATCAGTTGCCAGCTTTCGTTGAACACCTGAATCTTGATATTGGGAGGTAATTGAGGGCGAGTTCGTGCCAGCCAGCCCTGCAGGATCTCGGCGGCTTCCAGCGAATCACCGGTTTCGTTGCGCCGTAAAACCAGCACCACGGCCCGCTTGCCGTCGACGCTGATCGTCGGCGACCCAGGCTCATGCGTTTGCCTGACACGGGCGATATTTCCGAGGTCGATGCGTTTGTCGGCCTCGTTGATTATCGCAAGATCGGCGAAATCCTGCGGGCTTCGGCGCTGATTCCTGCTGCGAATTTCGCGCGCGCCGTCCTCCTCGCCGATCAGGCCGGCCGGAAAATCCTGGCTTTCCGCGTCGATAAGCCTGGCCAGCTCGTCCAGACCGAGGCCGAGGCGTTGCATTTGCTGGGCGCTGACTTCGATGCGCAGCTGTTGTTCCGGTAGCCCGATTATCTGGATCTTGTCGATACCGGCATCGATCAGTTCGCGCTCGAATTGCCGCGCCAGCAGGCGCAGTTCCTCGATTTGCGTAGGACCGCTGATCAGTAAGCGGGCTACCGATTCGTAGCGCACCACCTGCGTCACCTTGGGCTGTTCGGCATCGTCGGGCAGGTTGGTAAAGTCATCGACCTGTTTTTTCACCTCGTCCAGCGCGAATGTCATATTACTGTTTTCATCGAATTCGAGCGTGATAGCCGAGGTCCCGGTGGCCGAGGTGGAGGTCATTTCCTTGAGTCGGTCGAGGCTGCGCAGGCGTTGTTCCAGCGGTATCGTTATCCCGGATTCGACGTCTTCGGCACTGGCACCGCTCCAGATGGTAGTGACGCTTATCTGGTCGAGTTCGAAATTGGGAAAAAACTGTACGTTGAGCTTTTGCAGCGCGATTACACCGGACAGTATCATGATGACCATCAGCAGGTTTGCGGCTACCCGGTGGCGTGCAAACACGCCCAGTATGCTAGTCGCCATGGGTCTTGACCTTGAGTCCGGATACCGCATTGGGCAGGTGGGTGACCGCAATCTGGTCTCCGGGCCTGATATCCGCGCTGCGAATCAACACCAGCACCCGGTCGTCTTCATCCCTGGCCTGGCCGACGGTCTTGACGTCGACCGCCTGCAGCCGGTCGTCGACCACCAGGTATATTCTGGAATTCCCGTAGATCGCCTGGTACGGGACTGCGAAAACACCGCTTTCGACAGGCAATCTCAGGTTTAGCGGCAGCAGTTCGCCCGGCCTCAGCTCGCCGTCGCTGGTGGTGACCGCAAAAAACACGTCGATTCCGGTGGCCTCGGCTTCGCCGGCCACGCGTATCAACTCAAAGCGTCCCAGGTCGGCGCGCCTGGATACGCCCGCATCGAGCCGCTGACCGTTGGCAATGGCCTGCTGCACCGACTGAACGTAATTGATCGGCAGATGCGCGCGAATTTCGAGTTTATTCACCGGAAACAGCGCAACCAGCAGTTGTCCCAGCGATACGCGATCCCCGGCCGATACCGCGACCTCGCTGATGATGGCGTCGAATGGCGCGCGCAGATCGGAGCGCGTCATTGCCAGCCGTGCCTGGTCGAGCTGGGCCTCGCCGCGGTCCCGCCGGGCCAGCAGAATTTTGAGCCTCGCGCTATAGCTGTCGACGTCGAGCTGGCGCGATGTCAGCGCCAGCTGCTGCCGGCCCAGCTCGCTGCGCGCCGCATTCAACGCGGTGTCGGCGCCGAGGTTGCGCTGTTTCAACTGGACCAGTCTCTCGACCTCGGCCTGCGCCAGCTCGAGCAGTACGCGTTCGGTTTCGAGCGCCGCCAGGTTCGACTGGTGCCGGATCTTGAGTTCGACAATCTGATTATCGATATCGCGCAGGTCGGCCTCGGCCTGAAACAGCGCCGCCTCGAAATCGCGTCGATCCATGGTTAACAGCTGCTGCCCCTGTTTGACCCGGTCGCCATTGCGCACCAGCACCTTCTCGACGATGCCGCCGCCCGGCGCCGCGGCCCTGACGGCCTCGGGCGATTCGATGCGGCCATAAAGCGTAATCGTCGGAGAAAGCTCCTGCCTTTGGGCGCTGATGACGTCGATCTGCCAGACCTTTTCGGCAAGCGCCGGCTTCTGGCGCTCGGTCTTGCTAGACACCAGTGAATAGTAAATCAGGCCGGAAACGGCAAGCACCAGTAGCGGTAGTATTATTCTGAGCTGTGTTCTAACGATCATGATGCCTGTGGCGACTGCTCGGGTGAAACATGCGTTGGGTGGTCCTGGTCGGGGAGGTCAGGCTGTCGGGCCCAGCGCTTCGAAACGATGTTGTGCCCGGTTCTTGGACACCTTGCGGGGATCGAAGACCTGCCCGTTCATCGCCAGGTGCACGCCGTTTGGCAGCAGCTGCACGGCGGCGCTGGCAAAGCCGAGATTATACATGGCATCGCTGCAGCGCATACGGGCCGGCTGCATCGAACCGAAAATCACGATGGTTTTTCCGGTTATGTCCAGCAGAGCCTTTGCGGTTGCAACCATGCTGTCGGTGCCGTGGGTAAGCAGTATCCATTCACCGGGTGCGTTTGCGATCGCGTCACGGATCAACGCGCGGTCGGCATCGTCCATATCGAGACTGTCCTTTTTCAACAGCGATACTACCTCGTAGTCGAAACTGACGTTAGCTTCGTCGAGCAGGGCGCCGGCCATCGGTTCGCCGATATGAAACGCGCTGGCGGCGTCGAAATATATCTTGTCGAAGGTTCCGCCCGTCGTGAAAATCATGATGGTCAATGCAGACTCCTGATAACCTGATGAAAACAAAACACAATAATAACCGGATATTGTAAACTCCCGGGGCCATCTTAACTAATCCCGTGAAGCGACATGACGATCGAGCCGCTGGTTCAACATAAAGTTCCGATCATCGCCATCAGTTGCGCCTGCATTATCGCGCTACTGGCCTTTGGTCCACGTTCGGCGATGGGCTTCTTCCAGCTACCGATACTGCAGGACAACGGCTGGGACCGGACCACGTTCGGCATGGCCATGGCCCTGCAAAACCTGTTCTGGGGGATGGGTCAGCCCTTGTTCGGCCTGATCGCCGACAAGTTCGGCAGCTGGCGCGTACTCGCGCTCGGCGCGCTGCTGTATGCAGCGGGCCTGGTCGTCATGGCGGTCGCGCCGAGCCCGATCTGGCTGCACGTCGGTGGCGGTATCCTGATCGGCCTCGGCGTGGCGGCCTGTTCCTTCGGCGTGGTACTGGCGTCGATCGCGCGGCTGGTCAGCCCTGATAAGCGTTCGTTTGCCTTCGGGCTCGGCACCGCGTCCGGCTCCGCCGGCATGTTTGTGTTTGCGCCGATTTCGCAGGGCCTGATCGATAACCTGGGCTGGTCCGACAGCCTGATCGCCATCGCCGCGGTGATGCTGCTCATACCGCTGCTTGCCATCCCGTTGCGCGGCAATTCATCGACGTCGAAATTTGCCGCGCTGGATTTCGAGCAGACTGCCCGACAGGCGTTGCGCGAGGCCTTCGCGAGCAGGGGTTACCTGCTGCTGACTTCCGGCTTTTTCGTCTGCGGCTTCCAGGTGGCCTTCATCACCGCGCATTTTCCGGCCTATATCAGCGACCTCGGCATCGCGGCGCGCTGGGCCGTCGTCGCGATCAGCCTGATCGGATTCTTCAATATTCTCGGCTCGCTGGCATCCGGCGTGATCGGGCAGCGTTACTCGAAACCGATTTTGCTGTCGCTGATTTATATCGCGCGATCGATCGCGTTTACCGCTTTCCTGTTAATCCCCGCCAGCCCGGTCACGGTGGTGGTATTTTCCATCGTTATCGGCATCTTATGGTTATCGACGGTCGCCCCGACCAACGCGCTGGTCGCGATCATGTTCGGCACGCGCTACCTCGGATTGCTCGGCGGTATCGTGTTCTTTTCGCACCAGGTTGGTTCGTTCCTGGGAGTCTGGATGGGCGGCATACTATACGACTCCACCGGGTCCTATGACGTGGTCTGGTGGCTCGGGGTGGCGCTCGGCATATTTGCCGCCGTCGTGCACTGGCCCATTCGCGAAGAACCGGTGCGGCGTCCCGCGCTCGAAACCGCATAACCACGAGTCGGTATTCGCGCTTACACCAGGGGGGGTTCCTCGTCGTCCGGGATATCGCTGCTGGGTGCAAGCTGCTCGTGGTAGGCTTCGATGTGATCCGAAACCTTGTCTACCGCCTTGTAGGCGGCGATGTTGAACAGGGCCTCGCCTTCCAGCACCAGCGGCAGGTTGTTCTTGCCGATGACGATGCCGGCCAGCGGGCTGGTGACCTCGCAGGTGTTTTCGCCCAGCGGATCGTTGATATAGGCCAGCGTGCTGCCGGTTTCGACCTTGGCGCCGATCGTCACCAGCGCGCGCAGGATGCCGCTTTGCGGAGCGCGCACCCAGCGACTGTTGTTGGCGATCATCGTTGCCGGCGGACGCCGGTTCTTTTGCCTGAGCCGCATATCGATTGCCGCCATGACGTTCAGTACGCCCTTGACGCCCGCGCGTATGGCGACCTCGTCGAAACGCAGCGCCTCGCCCGCCTCGTAGACCAGCACCGGAATTCCCTTGTTGTACGCGGCGGCCCTGAACGAGCCCTCGAGGAGGTTCATGTCGAGTATTACGGGTACACCGAAGGCGCGTGCCAGCGACTCTATTTCGGGTTCGCCGCTGAGCTTGGCGCGTATCTGCGGCAGGTTGGCACGGTTCACGGCGCCGCTGTGCAGATCGATGATATGGGTACAATGCGGTATGACCTGCGTCATCAGCACGTTGGCGAGTCGGGCCGCCATCGAGCCGGTTTCACTGCCGGGGAACGAGCGATTGAGGTCGCGCCGATCCGGCAGGTAACGTGACTTGGACACGAAACCGAAAACATTGACCACCGGGATCGCAATCAGGGTGCCGCGGATGCGGTTGATAAATTTATGCGACAGCAACCGGCGAATGATTTCGACGCCGGTAATTTCGTCGCCGTGCAGCGCCGCGCTGACCAGCAGCACCGGCCCCGGTTTGCGGCCGTGCACGACGTGCACCGGCATGTTGACCCTGCTGTGGGTGTAGAAGCTCGGTAGCGGGATATCTATCGAGCGGCGATTGCCGGGCTTGATCGTGGTCCCGGCAAACTCGAAGCTAGCCCTGGCCACGTGTTTTCGTCTTGCCCGGTTTCAGTTTTTCGAGGTTGGAGATCATCATGCCGGCGATATCCTTACCGGTAGCCTTCTCGATACCTTCGAGGCCCGGGCTAGAGTTGACCTCCATGACCACCGGGCCGTGATTCGAACGCAGCAGATCGACGCCCGCCACGTTCAACCCCATGATGCGCGCGGCGCGAACCGCGGTGGAGCGTTCCTCCGGGGTAATCTTGATCAGGCTAGAGGTGCCGCCGCGATGCAGGTTGGAACGGAACTCACCTTTCGGCGCCTGGCGTTTCATGGCCGCGACGACCTTGCCGTCGATGACGAAACAACGCAGGTCGGAGCCGCCGGCCTCCTTGATGTATTCCTGAATCAATATATCGGCCTTGACGCCCATGAAACCCTCGATAACCGATTCCGCAGCCTTCTGGGTTTCCGCCAGCACGACGCCTATACCCTGTGTGCCCTGCAGTAATTTGACGACCAGCGGCGCGCCGCCGACCATCTTGATCACGTCCGCGATGTCGTCAGGCTTGCTGGCGTAACCGGTTAACGGCATGCCGATGCCGCGGCGCGACAGCAGCTGCAACGAGCGCAACTTGTCGCGAGAGCGGCCAATCGCCACCGATTCGTTCAGCGAGACGACCCCCATCATTTCGAATTGTCTCAACACCGCCAGACCGTAATGGGTGACGGACGCGCCGATACGCGGGATAACCGCGTCGAAGCCCTCCAGCGATTCGCCCTTGTAATGTATCGAGGGCTTGTGGGCCGCGACATTCATGTAGGCCCGCAGCACGTCGATCACGACGATCTTGTGACCGCGTTC
>Ga0224512_10002564_pt1 | contig 16583 bp, 15 predicted proteins | sample SF_May12_sed_USG_4_FD_169103 | JGI IMG/M metagenome (GOLD analysis project Ga0224512, IMG submission 169103) | Sediment microbial communities from San Francisco Bay, California, United States - SF_May12_sed_USGS_13 | ecosystem: Environmental > Aquatic > Marine > Sediment | place: USA...
TGCGCGGTGTCTTCGAGGCCGGATTGCAGGAGCACGATGCGCAGCTTGCACTCGTCAATGTTCGCGACGCCGCCTCGATCGTGTCGCTCGGTGATAGGGTCAGCGCGGTGCGTTTTCGGGCCGACGACGTCATGTTCGCGCCGGTACTTGCCGACAGGATAAAGGCGCGACTCGGCGATGATGTCGTTACAAGCGACTGGACAGTCGAAAACGCAAGCTACTTTCGCGCCATTCGTCTGGAAAAGATGATGATGTCGCTTATTTTGTCGCTCATCATCGGTGTTGCGGCATTCAATATCGTCGCGAGCCTGGTGATGGTCGTCACGGACAAGACCACCGATATAGCGATATTGCGTACGCTCGGCATGCGGCCGAACGGCGTCGTTCGGGTGTTTTTCGTCTCGGGTGCGGTAATCGGCTGGATTGGCGTATTGATCGGGGTTGCTCTTGGCGTCGTACTGGCGATCTACGTGCCGGTCATCGCGCCAGTGCTCGAGCGAATGCTCGGCTTTCAAATCATGCCGGGCGATGTTTACTACGTCACGCAGATTCCGTCGGAGCTCGAACTCGCGGACGTTGTGACCATCGGTCTCGCCGCATTGATCCTTACATCGCTGGCGACGCTGTACCCGGCGCGCCGGGCAGCTCGGGTCAACCCCGCCGTTGCACTGCGCTATGAGTAACTCCATGCGCGGCGCATTTGAATTCTGGATTGGCGGCCGCTACGTGCGTTCGCGCAGCAGCAACGGTTTCGTATCGACGATATCAGCAATATCCATGCTCGGAATCGCGATCGCCGTCGCCGTGCTCATCGTCGTGCTATCGGTCGTCAATGGGTTCGAGCGGGAACTTCAGGATCGGCTGCTCGCGATGACCGCACACGCAACGATCGAAGATTTGAACGGCGAGCTGCGTGACTGGCCCGCGCTCGCGGCGAAAGCCGATTCCAATCCCCGAGTTCGCGCCGCAGCGCCGTACATAGACGGACAGGCGCTGCTCGTTCATCGGGAAAAACTGAGCGGCGCTCAAATTCGCGGCATCGATGCCCCGCTCGAGGACCGGGTTTCGGGCATCGGTGCTGTAATAACCACGGGTGAGCTCGCCAAACTCGAACCCGGAAAATTCAGCATCGTCCTCGGTGTCGAGCTCGCAGCCGCGCTCGGCGTCGGACTCGGCGATAAGGTCACGGTGACTTTGGCCGAAGGCCTCGTCACTCCGGCAGGCGTCGTGCCGCGCACGAAACGATTTACGGTGACGGCGCTGTATCGTGTCGGCATGTACGAGTTCGATCGGCGTCTGGCATTCATCGCTCTCGGCGACGCGCAGAAGCTGTATCGAAAACGTGATTCCGTTTCCGGTATTCGGCTGGCGGTAACGGAGATATTCGAAGCCCCGGCTATCGTGCGCGAGGTCGCACTCGATTTTGGATCCCCCGTACTGGTTAGCGATTGGACCCGCCGTCACGTCAATTTTTTTCGCTCGATTCAGATCACGAAGTCCATCCTGTTCGTAATCCTGCTACTCGTGGTCGCGGTCGCGGCCTTCAATATCGTTTCGACACTGGTTATGGTCGTAAAGGACAAGCAGGCTGACATCGCAATCCTGCGCACGGTCGGCGCGCACCCGTCGAGCATCCTCAAGATATTCGTTACTCAGGGCAGCGTGATTGGTATTGTCGGTACCGCAGTCGGGGTTTTGTTCGGCGTTCTGCTGGCCGTAAATCTGGAGAGCATCGTGACCCAGCTGGAGTCGGTATTTGGTATCAAGTTTCTTGCGGCCGATGTCTATTTCATCAGCGACCTGCCGGCTGAATTGCGGATCGCGGATGTCGCACGCATCGCATCGATCGCATTGATTCTAGCGCTTGCATCAACGCTCTATCCGGCCTGGGTTGCCGCCAGAACGGCACCGGCCGAGGCTTTGCGTTATGACTGAGCGCAAGCGCCCGCCGGTGCTCGAGTGTCGCGGTATCGTGCGTCACTTCCGTGAAGGCGGTTCCGTGCTTACGGTGCTCTCGGGCGTCGATCTCCTGGTAGATGCGGCTGAACGAGTCGCGATCATAGGTGCTTCCGGGTCCGGTAAGACGACGCTTCTGCAGATCATGGGCGGTCTCGACGATCCGGACGAGGGTGTGGTGCTCGTCGGCGGAAAGGCGATGCACGGCAACGACGAGTCGTCGAAAGGTGAACTCAGAAATCGCTACATCGGCTTTGTGTACCAGTTTCATCATTTGCTGCCGGAATTTTCTGCCGAGGAAAATGTCGCGATGCCGCTCCTGATCCGGCGTGAAACTAAATCTTCGGCGCTTCGCGCCGCGCGTGATCTGCTAACCCGCGTCGGACTGGGCGAGCGCCTCACGCACAAACCCGGAGAGCTATCGGGTGGTGAGCGCCAGCGCGCAGCGGTCGCGCGCGCGTTGATCACTCGTCCGCAACTCGTACTTGCCGATGAACCCACGGGCAACCTCGATGCCGGCAACGGTGAGCATGTGCTCCGCCTGATGCTGGAGTTGAATGAGGAACTCGAGACGAGCCTGGTGATCGTCACGCACGATCACTCAATCGCACAGCGGATGGATCGTATCCTCGTCCTCGAGGACGGCCAGCTGCGGACGTAGGACGCAATCTGCGCCAGTCGCCGCAGGATCGCGCCAAATACGGTTGGCCGGTACCGACTATCGGCTGCGCGGCATAGGAGCAGTGGCTAGTGTCTGCGCTTGCTGCGCCTGGCCGAAACGTAGCGGACCAGCGACAAGTGCCACAGACCCGCGAGCAGCGCGTGTCCGATCAATGCGGTGATCGCTCCGACCAGCACCGAACCCAGCAGCATCGGTTGCCAGATCGATAGGAACGTCGTTGTCAGCCATTCGATCGACATGTCGAACTGAATCGGTCGTTGCGGAATCGACAGCAGGTTGGCGCCGACTCGATACTCAAAATAATAAATCGGGGCCATCGTCAATGGGTTGCTGGCGAATGTCGCGAAGACCGCGACGGGAATATTGACCCGTAGCGCAAGTGCCGCGAGTACGGCGGCCAGCATGTGGCCCGGAAACGGCATGCAGGCGACGAACAGCCCCAGCGAAAACGCCGGCACGACGGTTTTGCGACGAATTCCCCACAAGCGATCGTCGAGCAGCAGGCTGCGAAACGGAGACAGGAACCACCGATTGGCAAGTTCGTCGCGTTTGAACGCGAATCGCCTAAAAAATCGTCTTGGCATTCACAGAGGCTTCCGTTTCGATATAAAGCTATACGCCAGCCACAAGAGTATTCGCGATGATACGAGCCTGCCTGTGGCTATTGGCAGGTACGTACGCGCCGCAGCTTAGCAGTTTTGCGTCGCATTCCGGACGTCTTGTTGTCGCCGGTGTCGTGCTGCTCGCACTGCTGACGGCCCGAACGACACATGCGCTAATTGCCTTCGTGCTCGGAGTCTTGCTTTTCGTAACCGCCATACAACTGGTTGTTGCAGCCCGTCTCGATACCCGGTTCGCTGGCGATAGTGTGCTGAGTCAGGTCAGGATCGCCGGCTTTCCACAACAAAAAGGCGGGACTGCGACATTCGTCGCTGCGCCCGTTGCTGATCCCCGACTACCGAAACGCATTCGAATGAGCTGGTTCGAGCCCCCCGTGTCGCTGCGGCTGGGCGATATCTGGCAGCTGGAAATGCGCCTAAGTCGACCGCGTGGCAAAGCCAATCCGGGCGCGTTCGACTATGAGGCCTGGCTGACGCGCGAGCGAATAGGGGCGACCGGATACGTGGTCGCGGGCAAACGCAATCATCTGCTCCGCTCCGGGGTCGTCGGGGTGACCGATGCCGTGCGCCAGCGCTTCGTCGATCGTCTGGTCGCGCTATTTCCCGATAACAGTGCCGCAGGCGTCCTCGCCGCTATTTCGGTCGGTGCCCGGCACCTCGTATCCGCCGAGCAGTGGGAGCGCTATGCACGATCCGGTACCAGCCACCTCATGGCGATCTCGGGCCTGCATATCGGACTTGCGGCGAGCGGCGCCTATCTTGTCGCTTCTTTGTGCTTCGGCCTGATCGTCCGCCACCGCAACGTCCATGATGCGGCAACCGTCGCGGCGCTTTGTGCCACGATCCTGTATGCGCTGGTATCGGGCCTGGCCGTGCCTGCCCGGAGGGCGATGCTGATGATTGCGCTCGCGGCAGCCGTATTGCTCCGTCGTCGCCAGCTGAGTCCCGCGCTGATCGTCAGTGTCGCCTGCATCGTTCTCGTTGTCGCCGATCCGCTCGCGACGATGGCGCCCGGTTTCCGGTTGTCGTTCACGGCGGTCGTCGTACTGATCTGGCTTTCGCACGGCCGCATGGAATCCGCGGGCAAGCGCCTGCTCATGCCGTATCGTGTATTCCGAGAGCTTACTCGGCTGCAGGTCGCGCTGCTGTTCGGTCTGCTGCCATTCACCGCTGTCCTGTTTCACCGCATCGCGCTTGCTGCACCGGCGGTCAATGTCCTGGCCGTGCCCGTGTTCAGCTTCCTTACGGTGCCGCTCGCGCTCGCCGGCCTGCTGCTGGACGGCCCACTGCAGACGATAGGCGATACGGCGCTGCGCGGCGCGGCATGGAGTGTGCAGCTGCTCGAGCTGCTAATTGCCAAAGCCACGCTGGTGCCGGGCGCCAGCGTCGAGGTCGCGGCGATCGAGGGTGCCGCCTGGCTCTACCTCGGCCTCGTACTGATCCAGGTCGTTACACCGACGGGTTGGCCGGGCCGCGCCGTCGCCTGGCTGGCGGCGGCCGCGCTGCTGTTGCACCGGCCGTCGGGTCCGCCACAAGGCTGCGTCGACCTCGACGTGCTTGACGTCGGCCAGGGCCTCTCGGTGATCGTACAAACGCATCGCGGCGCGGTTGTATTCGACACCGGTCCTTCGTTTCGTGACGGCAGCAGCAGCGCAACTACAACAGTGCTGCCGTACCTTCAACACCGTGGCATCGGGCGCATCGACTACCTGATTGTCTCGCACGCAGATCTCGACCACGCGGGCGGAGTTAGCGCGATCCTCGCCGAACTGCCGGTTGGCGTATTGCTCCTTGGTGAACCGCTGCCGGCAGTGAATGCAACGAGTCGCCGCTGTACCGCCGGTCAACGCTGGTCACTCGACGGTGTGAGCTTTCGGTTGATTCATCCGCCCAGGGAATCGTGGCTTACGGGCAACGACGCGTCGTGCGTCGTCGTGATCGAGATCGGGTCACACCGCGCGGTCCTCACTGGCGATATCGAGAGGCCAGTCGAGCAGGATCTTGTGGCCCGGCGCGCGCTGGGTTCGGCCGATCTCGTCGTAGTCCCGCACCACGGGAGTCGCACGTCATCGAGCACTGCGTTCGTCGCGACGCTGCGACCGGTCGTCGCCATCGTGGCGGCAGGCCATGACAACCGCTGGGGATTTCCGAAGCCCGACATAAGCAATCGCTGGCAATCGGTCGGCGCGGAGGTCTTGACCACCTCGTCATCCGGTGCGGTCGGCGTGCGCATGTGTGCGGAAGGCGGCATCGTATCGCTGGCGAGGCATCGCGATGCGCGGCGGCGAATCTGGCACGATCACGACCCATGAGGCTTGCCGGTGCGCCGAGGCCAGGACGGCAGGTGGTTCGGGCACGTCCATGCCTGTATATTTCCGTTTTCCCCCGAGTCAGCTTGTATGGTTGAGATTGTCAAATCCGGCGGCTGGTTGATGGCGCCTATTATCCTCTGCGCGATCATCGCAACGGGGATTATTCTCGAAAGATTCTGGACCCTGCAGCAGAAGCGCGTCATTCCCGAAGATCTGACCAGCAAGGTCTGGGGTTGGGTCAAGAAAAATCAGCTGGACCAGAAACAGATTCAAAGCCTGCACCAGGGGTCGCCGCTCGGGCAGATTCTTGCCGCCGGGCTCATCAATCGCGACCGGGAACGCTCGGTCATGAAGGACAGTATCGAGGACACAGGTCGTCATGTCGTGCACGAACTCGAGCGCTACCTGGAGACCCTCGGGACGATTGCGGCCATATCGCCGTTATTGGGTTTGCTTGGAACGGTCATCGGCATGGTCAAAGTATTCACGGCCATTACGACACACGGCGTTGGCAACCCGACTGTGCTTGCCGGCGGCATCGCCGAAGCGCTGATCACGACTGCGGCGGGTCTGACCGTCGCGATTCCGGCGCTGATTGGTTATCGTTACTACAGAAATCGCGTCGACACACTCGTCGTCGACATGGAAAAAGAAGCAATCAAACTTGTCGAAGCCCTGCACCGTCGCCAGCAAAAGGGTCGAAAATGAAACTCAGCGTGCGCCCTCGGTCGCAGCCAGAAGTGAATCTGACGTCGTTGATCGACGTGGTGTTGCTACTGCTGATTTTCTTCATGGTGTCGACAAGCTTTGTCCGGCAATCGAGAATTGCGCTGCGACTCCCCGAGAGCGAAAGCGCCGCCATCGTCGAGGAAATTCCCGAGCAGATCGACATTATGATAACCGAGACGGGAATATTTCTGATCAACGGCCGGGAACTGATCAATGGGAGACCCGAAACGATTCGTAACGCTTTGCAAAAGATTTCTGGCGGTAATAACAAGATGCCGCTGACGATCAGCGCGGATGCGAATGCGAGACACCAGCACGTCGTTACAGCGATGGATGTCGCCGGCCGACTGGGATTTGGCCAGATCAACATTGCTACGGTCAACGAACCTGCCGACGAATGACGATAACCGTAACCGGCAGGTCGCAGTGACTCGACAAATCGATTCCAAGACTTCGGTCGTCTACAGACGCCTGTGGAATTATGTGTCTCCTTACAGCCTCGTCGGAGCCATCGCGATTTTCGGCATGTCGGCGACGGCCGTCATCGAAGCCAGTCTCGTGTATTTACTCGAGCCGCTCATGGATGAGGCGCTCGTCGCAAAAAATCTCGAAACCGCACGCTGGATGCCGGTTGCATTTATCGCGATCTTTATCGCCCGCGGCGCGGCGGGGTTCGCGTCCGAGGCGTCACTGGGATGGATAGGTCGTAACGTCATCAGCTCGCTACGGCGGGACGTATTCCGCAAGTTCCTGACTTTGCCGACTCGGTTTTTCGATTCCCGGAGTACCGGACCGCTCCTGTCACGCATGACCTATAACGTCGAGATGGTGGCCGAATCGGTCACCAGCGTCGTTACGATGGCGATTCGTGACGTACTGACCGTGCTTGCCGCGTTCGTCGTGATGTTGATACAAAGTCCGAAGCTGACCGTGTTCGTCGCCGTTCTGTTTCCAATGATTGCGATGCTCATTCGCCTTCTGGGTGTTGCGTTTCGTCGCTACAGCAGCCGCATTCAGGACTCCGTAGGAGAGGTAACCCAGGTTACCGAGGAAATCATTACTGGTAATCGGGTCGTCAAGATTTTCGGCGGCTACGATTACGAGAAAGACCGACTGGACGAGGTCGATCGGCGCAACAGGACGCAAAATCTGAAGCTGATTCGGGTGCGTTCTTTGGGTGTAGCAGTTACTCAAACCGTGTTCGGATTCGGCATTGCTGTCGTGATCTTCGTCGCAGGCTATGAATCTGTAGACGGAAATCTCTCTCCCGGCGAATTTATTTCGTTTTTCAGCGCAATGATGCTGATGCTGCAACCGGTGCGCCGCCTTACAAACTTAAATGCGACGCTGCAGCGCGGAGTAGCCGCTGCCGACAGTCTTTTCGCCGTGATCGACGAACCCGACGAAAAAGACACGGGTACATTTGTCAATGAGCACGTTCGTGGCGCTGTGGAATTTCGTGACGTCAGGTTTTCCTATGGAAACGACTCTGCTCCGGTTCTCGACGGCATCAATTTCGCCGTCGAGCCCGGTCAGTCGGTTGCGATCGTCGGTCATTCTGGGAGTGGAAAATCGACCCTTGTGAGCCTGCTGCCACGTTTTTACGATATCGATGCGGGTGACATTCTTCTTGACGGGGTAGCGATTCGGGACCATAGACTTGCCAATCTCCGTGACAATATCAGCCTCGTGAGTCAGGAAGTCATTTTGTTTAACGACACGATTGCAAATAACCTGGCGTATGGTCAGTTACGCTCGCACTCACGAGAAGAAATGCTCGATGCGGCCGAGGCGGCATACGTACTCGATTTCGCCAACGCGATGCCGAATGGACTGGAAACGCTCGTCGGCGATCGAGGTGTGTTGTTGTCCGGCGGTCAGCGCCAACGGATCGCGATCGGTCGGGCGCTGCTCAAGGATGCTCCCGTGCTGATTCTCGATGAAGCGACTTCGGCGCTCGACACGCAGTCTGAGCGACGCATTCAGGACGCATTGGACAAGCTCATGAAGAATCGTACGACGCTGGTGATTGCGCATAGGTTGTCGACGGTTGAACGCGTCAATCGAATCATCGTGCTGGACAATGGACGCATCGTCGAATCCGGAACGCATGACGAACTGCTGGCGCGGAACGGGCAGTACGCGGCCTTATACCGCATGCAGTTCAGCGACGCGTAGATCAGCCGGTGGCGATCCGGAGTATGTACAGGTGGATACACAAGATCTGGTACGAGAACGGGAAGTCGTATCGGCTGTTACTGCCGCTCACGGGCATCTACTGGCTGTTGATAACATTTCGGCGCGCGCTGTATCGCGTGGGCCTGTTGCGCCAATACAATGTCGGCGTGCCGGTGATCGTGGTCGGCAACATCACGACCGGCGGCACGGGCAAGACACCCCTGACGATATGGCTTGCGCGTGAGCTCAGAGCACGTGGTTTCAAGCTGGGGATCGCGAGTCGCGGCTACGGCGGCAGCCGATCGTCAGCGAGCATGCGTGTCGATTCCGCCAGCGATCCTGCCGTTGTGGGCGACGAGCCCGTTCTGCTGGCGACACGCACGACTTGTCCGGTTTTCGTCGACAAAAATAGGGCCCGCGCAGCAAAGATGCTCGTTGCGGGCGGTGCTGACCTGATTATCGCCGACGACGGGCTGCAGCACTATCGCCTCGACCGCTCATACGAGATTTGCATAATCGACGGCATGCGCTGGTTGGGCAATCGTCGCCTGCTCCCCGCTGGCCCCATGCGCGAAAGCGTGACGCGCCTATGCGATGTGGACCAAGTGCTGATCAATGGACGCAAGCGCGAGCATAAAGACAAACAGACTGTGGTCGAACAAAACGCGATCGAATTCGAACTCGTGACAGAAGAGGTTCGTCGGCTTAACGGATCGCTGACGCGACCTATTAACAGGTTCACCGGTACGGTCGTGCATGCCGTGGCTGCGATCGGTAACCCACATCGTTTTTTCGACCTTCTCCGCGAGCACGGTATGCAGGTCATCGAGCATCCTTTTCCCGATCACGCAAGACTCGTCCATAAAGACCTCGACTTCGGTGACGACTTCGATATCCTGATGACCGAAAAAGATGCAATTAAACTTGGCCGCAAGACGGCAGACAACTATTGGTATGTACCGGTGGAGCTGAAAATGGATTCTGTCGACGCGGGTCCCTGGCTTGAACAGATTGAATCACGCATGCGTGACGAGCAGCGCAGGCGATGAGCGATTTTGTCGTCGTCATCCCCGCGCGCTATGGCTCGACACGACTGCCAGGTAAGCCACTGCGGGATATCAACGGCAAACCCATGATCGAACATGTGTACCGACGCGGTAAAGAAAGCGCTGCCCGGGACGTCATTATCGCAACCGACGACGAACGGATCGCCGCAGCAGCCGAAGGATTTGGCGCAACCGTATGCATGACCAGCGACGACCATCGATCAGGCACTGACCGCATCGCCGAGGTATGCGACGTGCTCGACTGGCAAGACGATCAGGTCGTCGTCAACCTGCAGGGCGATGAGCCGACGATGCCCGCTCCGCTCATCAATCAATGCGCCGCCCTGCTTAATGACAGGTGCGTCGATCTGGGCACGCTGGCGTCGCCGATCGCGACCCGTCGAGATTTCGACGATCCGAATGTCGTCAAAGTCGTTGTCGACAATCAGTCGAACGCGATTTACTTCAGTCGTGCCGCGATTCCATTTTCCCGGGTTGCCGAACATCGGGATCGGGCTTGCAGGGCCGCTCTGCACCATCACGGTATTTATGCCTATCGTTGCGGCGTCCTGCGCACCCTCGTTGCCGCCGATCTCTCCGAAATCGAGATTTGCGAACAGCTCGAGCAGCTGCGCGCACTGTCGCTTGGTATGACGATTCGGGTCGCCGTGCCTGCGGCGCGACCCGGTGCCGGCGTTGATACAGAAGAAGACTTACTCGCCGTGGCCAGGCAGCTGACTTAAGCTCGCCACGATTCGACAATTATCGGCCCGATTGCCAACCTTCTTCACCCACGAGCGGGACGAAGCGCACGGCGGTCAGGTATTCCTGTTCAAACTCGGATTCCGCTAGCCGGGTTACCCGCAGCAGTTCCTGCAGATCGCGATGCCTGCCGACCGGGATCACAAGGCGACCGCCGATTTTGAGCTGCCGCTTCAGCGACCCGGGGACCTCTGGTGCGCCCGCGGTAACGACGATACCGTCAAACGGCGCCTGTTCGGGCAGACCCAGTGTGCCGTCCGAGTGCAGGACTTCTACATTCGTATATCCGCAATCGGCAAGTATCGTCGCGGCACGCCTCGCGAGTTCCTCGATGCGTTCGATCGTGTAAACCTCGCCGGCGATTTCCGCCAACACTGCGGCGGCGTAGCCCGAGCCGGTGCCGATCTCCAAAACCTTTTCGCCACCCTGCAGCTCAAGGCTCTCGATCATCAACGCAACGATGTAGGGCTGCGATATTGTCTGACGGGCGCCGATAGGCAGCGGTGAATCGTGATACGCCATTGAGTGTAGGTCTTCGGGAATAAACTTTTCCCGCGGAACTGTCCGCATGGCATCGAGAACGGGTCCTGAACGCACGCCGCGGGCCTTGATCTGTCGATCGACCATATGCCGTCTTTGTTTCGAGAAATCGGTCATCACCCTGATGCTGCTGCGCGATATCCGGCAGGCACTGTCGATTTTACCTCTTGGCGGCCCACGCAGGCTGTTCGGGTCCTCCGCAATGCACTAGGTAGAAAAGCATATGTATCGGCCAGCGGCGCCGCGCGATCATCAATACGGAGTTTTCCCTCACGCGAAGGAGAATAGGACGAGGAGATTCGACATGAACAGGTCTTTCACCAGATGTTCTGGCAATGGGGCAGTCCGCGGCGTCGCGGCGAGTGTATTTTTCGCATCGCTGATTCTTGTAAATGCCTGTGAAACGACTTCGCACGCGCAACAAGGGGAGGTCCTGGGTGGCATAATCGGCGGCGTCGTTGGCGCTCAGGTCGGCGAGGGCAGGGGACGCACCGCGGCAATCATCATCGGCACGCTTGCAGGCACGATGATCGGCCGTCACATCGGCCAGAGCATGGACGATACCGATCGGCTCATGGCGGCCATGGCGCTGAACGATTCGCGCAGCGGAGAATCGACCACCTGGGTCAATCCTGATACCGGGCATGCTTACACGCTGACACCAACGAGGACCTATGAAGAAAACACCGGGCCCTGCCGCGAATTTCAGCTGGACGCAACCGTTGGTGGCCGGACCGATCAGGACGTGTATGGGACTGCCTGTTTGCAGGCGGACGGCAGCTGGCTGGTGAGATAGGAACCAATTTCACCCGGGCGTGGTCGCCATGAAATCGCGGAACCTCGGCGCAACCATGTTTGTGTTTTGTCCTGCACTCCACGGCTCGAGCTTTGGAAGCAACAGGCAATCAAGGCGTTGCGAATTGGAAGGGCAAGGAGCCACTTGCTCGCGCGGTATCTCGTTTCGATTTCGACGCGTATGGTCGAAATACGAGATTGGTCGTCACTGATTCCTAATTCGAGAATCGATAGAGAATCCAGCCAAGTGCGCACCAGCCAAACACGATCGCCCACTCTGCCGGCCAGTCTAATGCCGCTGGACTCCAGGGCAGATACAGAGTCGCGAGAATCACGGAAACCGTCAGCGCAATGGACCCGATCAGCATGCCGTGCCTGACGCGATACGGCCGGTGCATTTGCGGCTCCCTGATCCGCAGCACCAGGAACGATAGCGCCACGATGGCATAGGCAGTGACGATACCCAGTCCGCCCGCATCGACGAGCCATACGAGTGCCGGTCTCCCAAAAAACGGCGCGATGACGGCCAAGCCGCCGGTCAAGAAAATGGCGCGGTGCGGCGTATTGTATCGGGGATGTAATCTAGCGAACATCTCGGGTACCTGACCTGCCTTTGCCAAAGCGTATAGCGCGCGACTGCCACCGATCAAAAAAGCATTCCAGCTCGTCAGAATGCCCGCAACACCGCCGATGACCAAAATATTGCCGGCCCAGCCGACACCCAGTAGTGCGCTGGCGGCGTCGGCTGTCGGCAAAGCAGAGACTGCTCTCTCCTCCGCGGACAGTCCTGCGGCAACGGCCCCGATCACCAGCGTATACCAAACGATCGCCAGCAAGACCGAGAGAATTAGTATCCGCCCGATTTCTGCGAACGGCAAGTCGATCTCTTCGGCAGACTGTGGAATGACGTCAAAGCCGACAAACATAAACGGCACCATGACCAATACGGACAGAGCGCCTGCGAATCCGCCGTCGAATGACGGCAACGTGTTTGCTGCACTTCCATTGACAGCGGCGCCCCCGAAAAGTGCAAAACCGCTTGCCAACACGACCGCGACGATCAGCACCTGCAGCTTGGCCGCCGTGCGGATACCCAAGATGTTCACGATCATCATAACGACGGCTGCACCCACTCCCGTGAGTACCCAGGTCGCGTTGACATCCCATCCCGCGACGGTCCACAGATATCCCTTGCTAAAACCTGGCAGCAGGTATTCGAGCACCGTCGGCAGGGCCACGGCTTCGAACGCGACGACCGATACATAGCCAAATAATATCGCCCATGTACAGACAAAGGATGCCGTCGAGCCAAGCGCGCGCTTGGAATAGACGTGTTCACCACCCACTTGCGGCATAGCGGCTGCCAGCTCCGCATAGGTCAATCCTACGAAGATCAAAGCGCTGCCGCCAAACAGAAACGCGAGCGCGGCGCCGAGTGCCCCTGCGCTCAGAATCCAGACGCCAGTTAACGCGACCCATGACCAACCCACCATTGCACCAAACGCGATTGCGAGCACTTGACGCCGATTGACTACTCGAAGCAACTTTCCTTCAGACACGCCTCACCTCCGATTCCGGAAGACTCCTTCTCGGCGCAGACCAACGAACCATGATTGCCTGATCGACAATAACCTCATCGATACAGAATTGTCAGCTATGTCCCGGGCGTGGGTGCCGTTACGTTGGAGTGTTCAGACGGTATTGCCGTTGCGGCGCCCTTCCGGGCCGCGCGGGCGATCGATGCACGGATTCACGCACTGGACGCAATGGCGAGGAATACCGGGCGTAAGCTCGAGCGGAGAGTAATACATCTCGTTGCTCAGGAAAACAACTCGATGCCTGGCTGCGCCAACGCCACGGTATTTTTTATGCTTCGGGCTTTTTGCGGCCCAACAGTTTGGCCACAAGCAGCAGGGCACCACCAACCAGGGCGAGGGACACGAAGAGACTTGCAGCTTGACCGTTTGGAAAGTCCTCGAGGAGTAGTTTGACGCCGACCAGAATCAGGACCGGATAGACGAGCCAGCGAGCCTCAGGCCACCGCTTGAATCTGCTGGACAGCGCCAGGGTTACCGATGCCGCAGACAAGACGGCCGTTCGAAGCGCAGCCAGGACGGCTCGGTTGGTGTCTGCGCCACCCACGTCGGCGAGAGCCGGTGCCAGGTATATGACCATGAGTCCACCCACTTCCCAGACCGACAGCGCCAGCACGATCAGCTGCGGCACACCGGCCATGACGCCCCAACGATCGGAATGCTGGGCCACCTTAATGAACAGGCAGACAACTGTGGTCAGGGCAATGATCAGGTGCCACGGATCCAAAGGTGGCCATGATGCCGAAGCATCTCCCACCAAAGCCTCCAGACCCCTCGTCAGAACACCGGAGCTCACTCCTGCGGCAAGCAGCAGGAAAGTACATTGTAGACTCAGTGAAACCCTGCCGTGTCGGCCACTGAGCCAGGCCATCGCCAATGCCATTAATGACCAGGCTACTGCGGCAATCCTCGGTGACAGCACCAGGGCGCTACCGGCGACCACGAGTCCCAGTGCCAGCGTTGAATAGAAGTAGAAATTTCGGCCGCGGGCACCACGGGTCTCTGGTGTGAAGGCCAGTCCGTAGGCACAGGCACCGAGCAACAGGCTCGGGACACCAACCTGTGCGAATACAAGCTGGTCGGCTTGCACGGCAACGCGGGCAACGCTGAAGACGATGCCTATGGCGAGAATTCCCTGAACAGTCTCGAAGAAGCCTGCGTTTTGCCCCCGGATGTGTGTCTGAATCGTGAAACTCAGCAAATAGGTGATCAGCAAAGTGGCCGCGAGCAGGAACGAAGTCAGAGGCTGCACGGACCAATTTTCACTCGCGCCCAGTATGGCCAATACAATTACGCCGGCATCGGCGCCAAGCGCCCCCAACCATTGCAGTCCTAGCCATTTTTTCTGATAGACGGTCCACAAGGAACCGAACCCCAGCAACAGGAGAAATATGGATACGGGAATCGCGCTGCGGGACGTAATCAAAACGGCAAAAGCGGTTGCGATGCCGCCCGCAGTTACGAGCCAGCCCAGGAGCTGCAGGTTTCGCACCATAGCCGCCAGCATGCACAACGTGCAGAACAGGCCAAGCGCAACAATGCCTTGCAGACCGGACAGTAACTGGAATCGGGTGGTTGCCTCGACAAGTAGAGGCAGTGCCAGGAAGATCGATGACGCACCGTAAAGAAAGGCTCTGGCGCGCTGATCGTCGTTGCGCCCGGTTCGATAGGCCATGAACAACCATACAAGTGCGTAGGTTGCACCGAGGAAGATTCCAAACGCAGTCGTAACGAACTTCAGGTCGGTAATGGCGCGCAGGAGGTAGGCGCCGCCGAAAATCAAAAGAACGCTGCCTATCAGCGTAGAGGCATTCGGAAGAAACCCTTCACCAAGGTCCAGTGCAGGGGCCTCCTCAATGGATGTCGATACGCTCGGTTGCGCGGCTTCAAGCACATTCAACCGCTGCTCGACAGCATCCAGTCGCGACTCGAGCTTGGCTACACGATCTTGCATGGCGATGCCATGAGTTGATGATAAACAGAATGCCTAATCGAGGCTGCTAGGAATTATCGAACTCCCCCGGCGGGTACCAATTCATTGCGAAACCAAATGACGGTAGACGGCAGCGTCAAGAACCCCGGACCCCAAAATCCGAAATTGATGAATACGTAGCATTCCCGATTGGCGCAATACGTAGAGTCCGAAGCTGCAGGCTGATAATTGCGAATACCAGATGTGGTGCGGCAGATCGAACCGGCAGGTGCGACTAACGGCGCGTGGTCGTCAGACCTGTGCAGCGTAGCGGACGTGATATCGCTCAGGCGTAGCAGTGTTGGCGACCGCCGCCCACGATGAAATCGCGTTACTTGTGTAGGATCTGGCCAGTGGCTGGCAAGAAATGCGCCGCGTGAAATTTGCGCGCATGAGTTCAGCAACGTCTAACTCTATGCTGCCGTTCACGCAACAACAGTTTCCGTCCAAGGCACTTGCCTGCGGGACCGGGAATGTGAGCGTCGATGGAAACCTTGAGCGTAACGGTCGGCGCGGCCCCTGTCATACTCGGACGGGCATCGCGTCAGCTCGGTCGGCTGTATAGTGTCGACATCTGAATATAATTGTGTGATACCTGCGTGCTTGCGCGACACAGAGTCGGCCATCACCGGATCGCTCCAATAAGTGACACAGAAACAGCATAGTAAATGATTGAAATTAGAGAGAAAATATCCGTTCTGTTTGTGTGCATGGGGAATATCTGCCGATCGCCGACGGCCGAAGGCGTATTTCGGTATTACGTTCACGAAGCCGGACTTGCCGAACGGATCGAGGTCGATTCTGCCGGCACCCACGCCTACCATGTGAATGAGCCGCCCGATCGTCGCGCACAGGCTGCCGCCGAAAGACGCGGGATTTCACTCGAGGGGATACGTGCGCGCCGCATCGACGTTACCGATTTCGAGCGCCACAATCTGATTCTGGCAATGGACCGCGACAACCTGGCCTTGCTCCGCGATATCGCCGATGCCCAGCACCACGACAAAATCCGCTTGTTTCTCGACTACTCGGCCGGGCGGGAAACCGAAGTGCCCGACCCATATTACGGTGGGCCTGCGGGCTTCGAGCGCGTGCTGGATCTCGTCGAGGACGCGTCCCGGAGGCTTCTGGACATATTGAGGAAACAGCACCTGTAAACGGCCGTAGCGTGTGCGTCACGCACCGTGGGATACGGTGCACAGAGTGCACCCTACGTCATCGCGCTTCGCGGACGCCCTTGCGCAGGCTTTGACAAAAACCGTCAGCGTAGCGTGTGCGTCACGCACCGTGGGATACGGTGCACAGAGTGCACCCTACGTCATCGCGCTTCGCGGACGCCCTTGCGCAGGCTTTGACAAAAACCGTCAGCGTAGCGTGTGCGTCATGCACCGTGGGA
>Ga0224512_10002565_pt1 | contig 16581 bp, 11 predicted proteins | sample SF_May12_sed_USG_4_FD_169103 | JGI IMG/M metagenome (GOLD analysis project Ga0224512, IMG submission 169103) | Sediment microbial communities from San Francisco Bay, California, United States - SF_May12_sed_USGS_13 | ecosystem: Environmental > Aquatic > Marine > Sediment | place: USA...
ATCCTCGCCACGTCCGGCCGTGATCCCACCGGGCTGGTCGGAGGGCGCGTGGAGCCGTGGGGCGGGAATCTGCGCTTCGGCGCCGACGACCTCTACGTGGTGGAAGCGGACGAATACGACCGTTCGTTCCTGACGCTGTCGCCGGACGTCGCCGTGGTGACCAATCTCGAGGCCGACCACCTCGACATCTACGGCGACCTGGACGGCGTGCGTCGCGGTTTCCTCGATTTCCTTGCCGGTGTACGAGGGTCGGGGCGCGTCATCGTCTGTGCCGACGACCACGGCGCGTCGTCGTTGCTCCCGATGGTCGGTCCCTCCGGCTACACCTATGGAACCGGGGCTGGATCGATGCTTCGCGTGACCGACGTGCGGGTGGGACCCGAATGGACCCGCAGCGTCGTCTACGAAGAGGGCCGTCGCGTGGGCGAGCTGACCGTGAGCATGAGCGGGCACCACAACCTGCTCAACGCCCTCGCCGCCTCTGCAGCCGCGCGAGCGCTCGGCGTGGAGTGGTCGGCGGTCTTCGAGGCCCTCGCAGCGTTCGGGGGGATCGGACGCCGTTTCCAGCGCGTCGGCGCCTCACGGGGCGTGATCGTCGTCGACGATTACGCGCATCATCCGACAGAGCTCGTGGCCGCGCTACGGGCGGCGCGCGCTTCCTTCGCGGGGCGGCGCGTCGTCGCCGTCTTCCAGCCACACCTCTTCTCGCGCACGCGCGACTTCGCCCGAGAGTTCGGAGAGGCGCTTGCGATCGCAGACGTGGTGTGGGTGACCGACGTGTTCCCCGCGCGGGAAGCACCGATCGCCGGCATTACCGGGCAGACGATCGCCGACTCGGCGAGTGCGGCGGGTGCCTCGGTGCGCTACGTCGCCGACCTCGAGGCGCTCCCGCGGGCGCTCGCCGACGAACTCGAGGAGAACGACGTCGTGTTGACGCTCGGAGCAGGCTCCATCGAGACGCTCGGTCCGGCGCTCCTCGAGGCCCTGGAGGAGCCCGTCCATGCGTAACGAACTCCGGGTGCTCCTGGTGACGCTCGCGCTCGGGCCGGTCCTGGTCTGGGGGCCGCGGCTGCCCGACGCGCTGGCAACGATGGAGACGTTCAGGGTCTCTGAGGTCGACGTCCGCGGAATCAGATTCCTCGCCGAGGACACCGTGATCGCTCGACTCGAGCTCGGTGGCTTCGCATCCGTCTGGGGCGACCGGGACGAGTGGATCGAGCGCGTGGAAGCGCACCCGCTCGTCCGCCGCGCCGAGGTGCGGCGCCGACTGCCCGGCGGCCTCGTTGTCACCGTCGAGGAACGCCAGCCGGTCGCCCTCGCCGCCACACCGATCCTCGAGCCCGTGGACGCGGAAGGGCACCGTTTGCCGATCGACCCCACGCTCTACGGTCTGGACTTGCCGGTCATCGCCGCCAGCCGGATGCCGCCGCCCGAGGCCTCGATGTTTCCGGAAGAAGTCCGCGATCTCGCCGAGCAACTCGAGCGCCTCCGACGGTTCGACGAGGAGTTCGTGCGGCGCATCTCGACGTTGCGTTTGAGGGACGACGGGGCCATGAGCCTGCGGCTGGTGAGCCCCGACGTCGACATCCTCCTCCGCCCAGGCGCCACGGTGGCGCGGCTACGCGAAGCCGAAACGGCGCTCACCGACGCCATTTCGCGGACCCCGGGGCAGATCCCCAAAGTCGTGGACCTCAGATTCGCGGACCAGGTCGTGGTTCGCCGTGACAGGGAAGAGTAGGACATGCGAGCCAACCTGATCGCCGGACTCGACATCGGGACGACCCACACCTGTGCGGTGATCGGGGAGATCCTCGACGATCCCCGGCGACCGGGCCTCACGGTGCTGGGGGTCGGTCAGGCGCAAACCGGAGGACTCCGCGGGGACATGGTAACGAACATCGACGAGATGACCGAGTCGGTTCGCAACGCCATGAACGAGGCCGAGCTCATGGCCGGCACCACGGTCGATCGGGTCTACGCCGGCATCGGGGGCGATCACGTCCGGGCATCCAGCTCGATGGGGGTCGTCGCCATTTCGGAAGAAGAGGTCACCCGCGACGACGTCGAGCGCGTTCACATCGTTGCTCGCGCCGTCGCGCTCCCGCCCGACCGAGAGATGGTCCACGCGATCCCGCAGGAGTATCGCGTGGACCATCAGCGCGGCATCAAGGACCCCCTCGGCATGTCCGGCGTCCGCCTGGAGTCGGAGGTGTTCTTGGTGACCTGCCAGGTAACCGCATCGACGAACATCACCAAGGCGGTCAACAAGGCCGGGTACCGGGTCCAGGAGCTCGTCCTCGAGCCGTTGGCTGGTGCCCGTGCTGTGCTCACCGAGGACGAGAGGGAAGTCGGCGTCGCCATGGTCGAGATCGGCGCCCACACGACGAACGTCGCCGCCTTCTACGAGGGCAAGATCCAGCAAGTCTCGATCCTTCCCTTCGGTGGGGCGACACTCACCGCCGACCTCGTTCGGGGGCTCGCAGTGCCGTACAAGGAGGCGCAGATCGCGAAGGAGCGACACGCGCACGCCTTCGCGCAGATGGTGGATCCACGAGAAACCGTCGACCTACCGGGGCCCTCACCGGGCCAGATGCGCTCCGTGGCGTGCGAGCTGATCGCGCACATCGTCGAGCAGCGTCTCGACGAGATGTTCGGAATCGTCCAGAGCGAGCTCCAGGACCAGGGGGTGCTCGACAAGCTGGGCGCCGGGATCGTGCTGAGTGGGGGAAGCGCCGCGATCCCCGGGGTGGTCGAGCTGGCACAACAGATTTTCGCTTCACCCGTCCGGCTCGGCGTTCCGAGCGAGGGACTGGGTGGGCTCGCAGACCGGGTCCGCCGACCCCGGTTCGCGGTCGGCGCCGGCCTCGCGCTGTGGGGCGCGGACCGGTTCGCCGAAACGGGTCGCGGTGCGTCGACGAAGGCGTCGGGCATCGTGACCAAGCTCGGTATTTGGCTCAAGGAATTCTTCTAGGTCAGGCCGTTTCTCACCAAATCTCCGCTAGGGAGGAGACCATGATGATCTTCGAATTCGAAGAAACCCCCATCGCGAACGCCCGCATGAAGGTGGTGGGCGTAGGGGGAGCCGGCGGAAACGCCGTCAATCGCATGATCGACGAGGAGCTGGACGGCGTCGAGTTCATCTCGATGAACACCGACGGCCAGGCCCTCAAGAGCAGCCAGGCGCAAGTAACGCTTCAAATCGGGAAGAAGCTCACCCGTGGGCTCGGTGCTGGCGCGCGACCCGAGGTCGGCCGGCAGGCGTTGGCCGAAAGCGAGGACGAGGTCCGACGGGCCCTCGAGGGGGCCGACCTGGTCTTCGTGACTGCGGGAATGGGCGGAGGCACCGGCACCGGTGCGGCACCGCTCGTGGCGGAAATCGCCCGTGACATGGGTGCGCTGACCATTGGCGTGGTCACGAAGCCCTTCTCCTTCGAGGGAAGGAAGCGGGAGCGCCAGGCGATGCAGGGGCTGGCAGAGCTCCGCCGCTGTGTAGATACGATGATCCTCGTGCCGAACGATCGCCTGCTCGCCGTCGTGCCGAAGGGGACGTCCTTCAAAGACGCGCTCAAGAAGGCCGACGAGGTGCTTCTGCACGCGGTGCAGGGCATTTCCGACCTCATCAGCGTGACGGGCGAGGTGAACGTGGACTTCGCCGACGTGCGCACGGTCATGGCTGCCCGCGGCCCCGCGCTGATGGGCTCGGGCTTCGGCGAGGGTGACAATCGGGCGCAGGAGGCAGCCCAGGAGGCGATCTCCTCGCCTCTCCTCGACAACGTCTCCATCGCGGGTGCCCAAGGTGTCCTGATCAACATCACGGGTGGAATGGACCTCGCGATCGACGAGGTGACCACGATTTCTTCGATCATCCAGGAAGAGGCGGGGGACGAAGCCGAGATCATATTCGGAGCCGTCCACAATCCGGAGCTCGAAGGCAAGATCCGGGTTACCGTGATTGCCACGGGCTTCGATTCGCACGAAGACGAGAAGGTGATCGCCGCGGACTTCAGGCGTCCGCGCGCCCGCACTCAGCCCCAGATCCAGACGTCCATGGAGCCGGTGCTACCGGTCGAGTCGCCTGAGCTGCCGATCCAGCCGGTGCTTGAGCCGCCGCCGCACACGCAGCCGATCCAGCAGCCGATGCCGATGCGCATGGCGGTCGGTGGGGCGCTGTCCGAGCCAGTGCTGCCACTCACCCGGTTCCCGGAGAGGAGCGTCTCGAGAGAGCAGATCGAGGGCCTCGACATTCCGACGTTCATTCGACGTCAGATGGACTGAGCGCGACCGGGGCCGATCCGGTTCCCTAGCACCGGAGAGGTTCCGGGCCGGCCACCCGGCGGAGAGATCCGCCGGGTGGTCGCACCCTTCGCGTGGAGAAACGTCACATTGGTACTCCCCTAAGTCGGTGACCTGCTAGTACATTGGTGAGATGGTGAACCGGATTCCCAGACGCCCGATCCGATACGCGGCGGTCGCCTTGCTGGCGATCGCTCCGCTGGCGTGTATCTCCGAAACGCCGGACGTGGGCGAGCTCGATCCCGTCTATGCCCCTCCGGCTGAATACGTGGAGATCGTGTCTTTGGCGCGGGGGCAGACGTTCGGGGAGCTCCTGTACGGAGCGATCGACGCGAACGAGCAGGCCGCGCTCCTCCTGGCCTTCCAAGAGCACGCGAGCCCTCGGCGCATGCGCCAGGGAACCGAAATCACGCTGCGGTACCGTCCGGACGACGAGTGGCTGCGTGGCGTGGACGTGGCCGTCACCCCGGACGAGACGATCCGACTCGACCGCACGATCGTCGGTTGGGAGTCGAACCGGATCGAGACGCCCGTCTACGTCGACACGCTCTACGCGAGCGGCGAGATCGAGACGGTGCTCTGGAACGCGGTGGTCGACAATCCAGTGCTGGCCGACCTCACCTTCGAGGACCGAAATCGACTGATCGATCACCTCGACCGCGTCTTCCAATGGCAGGTCGACTTCTCCCGTCAGATCCGCGTCGGCGACACCTATCGGTTCGCGTTCGAGCGCGAGGTCCGTCCCGACGGTTCCATGCGGGCCGGTCGTTTGCTCGCCGCGGAGTTTGTGAACAGTGGCACGCCGTACCACGCCGTGTACTTCGATCCCAACGACGATGGACGCGGATCGTACTTCGACTTGGACGGCGAATCCGTGCGCCGGGCGTTCCTGCTCAAGCCGTTGGCGTACCGACGGATCTCGAGTCGTTACACCATGTCGCGCTTCCACCCGGTCTTGAGGACGTGGCGGGCCCACCGTGGCGTGGATTACGCCGCCAACGCCGGTACCGAAGTGATGGCCACGTCGGACGGGGTGGTCATCCACCGCGGTCCGAAGGGTAGCTACGGCAACCTCGTCGAGATCCGACACCCGAACGGCTTCATCACCCGGTACGCGCACCTTCGGGCCTTCGCTCGAGATCTGGTCGTCGGCAGCCGAGTCAAGCAGAGCGATGTCGTGGGATACGTCGGAATGACGGGCCTCGCCACCGCGCCGCACCTGCACTACGAGATGATGCGCGGGGGTAATCACATGGACCCGCTCTCGGTCGATCTGCCCGCGGGCGATCCGGTGCCGAGCGACGATCGAGTCCGCTGGCGCACGGAGATGACCGGTCGTGTGGCCCTTCTCGAGACCATTCCCCGCGCCGGACCCGTGCGCAGCTTCGTAGCGGAGGTGGAATCGCAGCAGGAGGGTGCCGCGTCGCAGCCAGCGGGGGGGGCTCAGCGGTAGATTGACCTCGTCGTCCCTTGGCCGACGAAGGGCCGGCTTCACCCTGACGCCTCCGTAGCTCGTGACTCGCATCCTGCTGTTCGTCGTTCTCTCCGCGGCGCTCGTCGCGTACTCCTTCTGGATCTATTTGAGGGTGGAGCTCCGGGTGCCGGTGGCTCGGGCCCTGGCCGCAGCTCGTGCGACGGCGCTGGTCGTCATCCTCTTGCTCCTTTTCAACCCCCACCTCCCGTTCGGCGACGGTGTGGGCGCGCCGGTCCGGTGGGTGCTGCTGGATGCGTCGCTGAGCATGTCGGCCGCGTCGGATGACGGATCCACCCCCTGGGCGAGCGCGTCCGCCCGAGCGGCGGACCTCGGTGCGGACGGGTGGAGCGTCGTGCATTTCGGCGGTGACGAGCTGAGAAGGGAGCCGGAGGCCGCCGAAGCCGACCAGGTACGGAGTCGTCTCGCGCCCGCGTTGAGCGCCGCCGCCGAGGCGGGAGCCCGCGACGTGATCGTTCTCTCGGACGCGCGCTTCGAGGACGGCGTCGCCGTCGGCTCGGCGCTGGAGTCGCTACCGATTTCGGTGACCTTCGAGTCGTTCGGAGACTCGGTACCCAATGCCGGGATCGCTCGGTTCGAGGTCGCGGATCTGGTGCGAATCGACGATACGCCCGTCGCCGAGCTGGAGCTCTTCGCAGAAGGGGCCGGCGATACCCTCGACGTCGAGATTCTCGAGGAGGGCCGGTCCGTCGCGACGCAGCGGGTCGCGTCTCCGTCGCCGGGGCTCCGAGCCAATCTCGTCTTGGATCTCCCGCCCCCCACCGCCCAGGGAAGGGTTCGGTACACGGCCCGGGTCGTCGGGGCGTCGGACGGCTTCGCTTCGGACGACGAATCCGTCTCGTATGCCAACGTCGGATTCGAAGAGGGTGGGGTGGTACTGGTCTCGGTTCGCCCGAATTGGGAGCCGCGCCACCTATTTCCGGTCCTGCGTGAGGTGACCGGGCTCCCGACCTCCGGGTACCTACGGGCCGGCGACGATCGGTACCTCCCGATGGGTCGGGCCGTCGACCGGGGTGGGCCGGTCGACTCGGCCACCGTCCGCGCGGCAGCTGCCCAAGCGGCGATCCTCGTGGTTCACGGGTTGCGCGCAGCGGCCGACGCTTGGGTCCAAGACGTGGCGTCGGGTCCTGGAAGCCGACTCGTGCTTCCCGGCGATGCCGCCGGCGCGGCCGCGGTGGGGATCCGGTCGGCCGAGCCACAGGCCGGCGAGTGGTACGTGTCTCCGGATGTGCCTACGTCGCCGATCGCGGGCTCACTGAGCGACGTGGCGTTCGACGCGCTTCCGCCCCTCACGGACGTACTCGTGGCGAGCGAGGTGACAGGCGCCGTTCCGCTCGAGCTCCAGCTCCGGGGCGCCGGCGCACCGCAGCCCGCGTTCACGCTCATCGAGCGGCCGGCCGGGCGAATGGCGGTCTCGCTTTCCTCCGGCTACTGGCGCTGGGCGATGCGCCCCGCCGGCCGCGAGCCGTATCGTCGGCTTTGGTCCGGTATTGTCGGTTGGCTCTTGGCCGATCGCGGCATGGCCACGGCAGAGCCCAGACCGGTACAGTGGGTGTTCGAGCGGGGCGAAGCCGTCCTGTGGGGCGTTCCGGCCGATTCGTCGGGTCTGCGCCTGGCGGTGCGTCGCGGAGACGTCGCCGTGGCCGACACGGTTCTCGAAGGAGGCGGGCCACTGTCACTCGGGGCGATGGCCCCCGGTACGTACGACTATTCCATCCTCGGAACCGACGGGGACACGGTCGGCTCCGGGCGGTTCGACGTATCCGCGTCCACGCACGAGATGGTCCCGCGTCGTGTCGTTCCGACGATTCCGGCTCAGGGCGCGGGGGCGGTCGACGCGAGCGGACTCGGACCGCCGCTTCGGACGAGTCCTTGGCCGTACCTCCTCGTGATTCTCCTCCTCTGCGGCGAATGGATCGTGCGTCGCCGGATCGGACTCCGTTAGGCGGCATGGCTCGACTCTTCAAGAAGAAGCCGGAAAGGAAGAAAGGACTCTGGAAGCGCGTCGTGGACCTCGCGCTGACCGATGTTCGGGTCGCCGCGGGAGGTATCGACGCCGAGTCCCTCGAGTCGCTCGAAGAACGGTTGCTGGCCGCCGATTTCGGTGTGCCCGTCACGCTCCGGCTCACCGACCGCGCCGAGGAGGCGCTCCGCCGAGGGAAGGCGCGAAACGCCGGCGATCTGGTCGAGATCCTGCGTTCGGAGATCCGGGAGATTTTGACGCAGGGTTCCGAGCCGACGCTGCAGGCCGCCGACTCCGGACCCACCGTGTACCTGATCGTCGGGGTCAACGGGGTCGGAAAAACGACCTCGGTGGCCAAATTGGCGCACCATCTCGTGCAGGAGGGTCGCAGCGTCATGGTGGCCGCGGCCGACACGTTCCGGGCCGGAGCGGTCGCCCAGCTCGAGATGTGGGCTGACCGTATCGGGGCCGACTTCCTCAGGGGCCAGCAGGGAGGTGATCCCGCCGCCGTCGCCTTCGACGCGCTCGACGCCGCCGAGGCACGCGGCACGGACGTGTTGCTCATCGACACGGCAGGCCGTCTCCATACGAACCGGGGACTCATGGAGGAGCTGAAGAAGGTCGATCGCGTGGTTCGGAAACGGCTCGGCCGAGCCCCGCACGAAACGCTCATGGTGCTCGACGCCACGGTCGGACAGAATGCGATTCGTCAGGTCGGCGCCTTTTCGGAGGCGGTGGAGCCGACCGGGATCGTGTTGGCCAAGATGGACTCGACCGCTCGGGGAGGCATCGTGCTCGCCCTCATCGAGGAGTACGGCGTCCCCGTGAAGCTCGTCGGTACCGGTGAGGGTCTCGACGACCTCGAGGCCTTCGACGTCGAGGCGTTCATCGACGGGATCTTCGATCATTGAGCTACTCGCACCTCGACCGTCCCGTCCAGTTCCTCAAGGGCGTGGGGCCGAAGCGCGCCGACGCCTTCGCGAAGTTGGGAATCACGACGGCGCGAGACCTCCTGTATCACGTGCCGCGGCGCTACGACGACGCGTCGACCGTGGAGCCCATTGGACGTCTCGAGGTAGGAATGGACGTCAGTGTGATCGGTCGGGTGCGGTCCAAGGGCGTCATCCCGACCCGCCGTGGCCTGCGCATCTTCCAGGCGGTGCTCGAGGACGACTCGGGCATGATCACCGTTGCGTGGCCTGGGCAGCCGTGGCTCGATCGTAAGCTCAGACCCGGTGACACCCTGTTGGTGAGCGGCAAGGTGAAGTTCTTCCACGGAAGGCAACTCCAACCGCGCGAATACACGGTCCTCTCTCGGGGAGACGTGGAGAGTGAGCCGGAGGAGCGTCCCACGGGCATGATCTTCGTGACGTATCCGGCCACGGAGGAGCTGCCCCAGTGGGTCCTCCGGTCGATTTTCGAGCGCAATCTGGACGCGCTGCTGGAGTGGTCCGTCGAAGACGAATACCTGGCCCCGGAGGCGATGCAACGGCTCGAGCTGCCCGGGCTGCGCGAGGCGCTCACTTCGCTGCATCGACCCGTCGCCGTCTACGACGCCGAGCGGGGACGTCGGCGCCTGGCGTTCGACGAGCTCTTCTTTCTCCAGCTCGTCCAGGCGCAGGCTCGTCGGAAGGCAACGGAGTTGGAGCCGGGCATCGTCCACCGCCGCTCCAACGAGCTCATCAAGCCGCTCCACGATGCCCTCCCGTTCTCGCTTACGGAAGCCCAGGCGGCTGCGCTCCGGGACATCTACGCGGACATGCAGTCCGACAGGCGGATGAGCCGGCTGCTCCAGGGCGACGTGGGGTCGGGCAAGACCGCCGTGGCCGTCTTCGCCATGCTGCTGGCGGTGGAGGGGGGGCGCCAAGCGTCGCTCATGGTACCCACCGAGATCCTCGCCGAGCAGCACGCTCGCAACATCTCGGCGATGCTCGAGCCGCTCGGTGTGCCGGTGACGCTCCTGACCGGCCGACTCGCGAGCGGCGAGCGGCGGGGCGCCCTCGAGGCTGTCGCCTCCGGGGACGCCAAGGTCGTCGTGGGGACCCACGCGCTCATCCAGGATGCGGTGACCTTCGCCGAGCTCGGTCTCGTCGTGATCGACGAGCAGCATCGATTCGGCGTCAAACAGAGGATGGCGCTCTTCGAGCGAGAAGAGGGGCGTCCCGACGTTCTCGTCATGTCGGCCACCCCGATCCCACGGTCGCTCGCGATGGCGCTCTATGGCGACCTCGACTTGAGCGTGCTGGACGAGATGCCCCCCGGCCGCACGCCCATCCGGACCGCCCTGCGCGACCCGTCGAGCCGGAAGACGGTGTACGCGTTCGTGCGCGATCAGATCGCCGAGGGTCGACAGGCGTACATCGTGTATCCGCTCGTGGAAGAATCGGAGAAGGTCGACTTACTGTCGGCGACCCAGGAATTCGAGCGGTTGCGCGAAAGCGTGTTCGCCGACGCGCGGGTCGGCTTGCTGCACGGGCAACTCGCCTCGGCCGAGAAAGACGAAGTCATGCGGCGGTTCGTGGAGGGCGAGGTTGACGTGCTGGTCGCGACCACGGTGGTGGAGGTCGGCATCGACGTCGCCAACGCGAGCGTCATGATCGTCGAGCACGCGGAGCGCTTCGGGCTTTCGCAGCTCCATCAGCTCCGCGGACGGGTCGGGCGGGGGGCGGCGGAGAGCCATTGCATCCTGGTTGCGGACCCGGGTGAAGAGGCGTTGGAGCGGCTCAAGATCTTCCGCGATACGCTCGACGGCTTCGCCATAGCCCGTGCCGACCTGCGCATCCGAGGACAGGGAGACCTGTTCGGGAGCCAGCAGCACGGGAAGGACCCGGTGCTTCGCTTCGCCGACCTCATGGCCGACGAGGACCTCCTCGCCCTCGCGCAGCGGGACGCACGCGCGCTCGTGTCGCTCGATCCGGAGCTCGCCGCCCCGGAGCACGGGAGGATCCGGGATCACCTGTTCGCCCGGTACCAGCATCGGCTCGCCATGTACGGGGTGGGTTGAACCGGGTTCCCCTGCGGCCTGAATCTTCGCATTCTCTCGGCATGGTCGAAATCAAGCAGTTGGGCGAGCACGTCGGGGACTCCGTGACCATCAAGGGGTGGGTCGAAGCCACTCGCGGTCACGGCAAGGTGGCCTTCACCGTCGTGCGTGACGGCACGGGCGTTCTCCAGGGAGTCCTCGTGAAGAGCCAGGTCGACGCGTCGGTCTGGGACCTTCAGCAGTCGCTTACCCAGGAGTCGCTCGTCACGCTCACCGGTGAGGTGAAGGAGGACGCGCGGGCGCCTGGGGGCTACGAGCTCGGGGTCACGAACGTGGAGCTTCTGGCCGCGGCCGCCGAATACCCGATTCAGCCCAAGGAACACGGGATCGACTTCCTCCTCGACAATCGACATCTCTGGCTTCGATCGTCTCTTCAAAGGGCGGGACTGCGGGTCCGCGCCGAGGTCGAACAAGCGATCCACGACTTCTTTTATACGCGCGATTTCGTGCGCATCGACACGCCGATCCTGACGGGTGCGATCGGAGAGCACGCAGGGACCCTGTTCGAGACCGACTACTTCGGGGACTCCGCGTACCTGGCCCAGACCGGGCAGCTGTACGTGGAGGCTGCCTGCCCCGCCTTCCGCCGCGTCTACTGCTTCGGGCCGACGTTTCGGGCGGAGAAATCGAAGACCCGACGCCACCTCACCGAGTTCTGGATGGTCGAGCCGGAAGTCGCCTTTGCCGACTCCAACGACAACATGCGTCTCCAGGAGGACTTCGTATCGTACATCGTCGAGCGAGCACTCGAGCGCTGCGGAGCCGAGCTCGAGGTACTCGAACGGGACACGAGCCTGCTCGAGAAGGTGAAGCCGCCGTTCCCGCGCATCAGCTACACGGACGCCGTCGCGGTTCTCAAGGAGAAGGGGAGCGATGTCGAGTGGGGCCAGGACCTCGGCGCAGGCGACGAGGCCCTTCTCATGGAAGACCGGGACCTTCCGCTTTTCGTGCACGACTATCCGAAGCGGGCGAAAGCGTTCTACATGAAAGAGAACCCGGCCGACCCCCGCACGGTGCTGTGCGACGACCTTCTCGCGCCCGAGGGATACGGGGAGATCATCGGGGGGAGCCAACGCGAAGACGACTTGGACAGGCTCCAGGCCCGAATCCGCGAGGAGAGCCTGCCCGAAGCCGCGTACGACTGGTATCTCGACCTGCGCAGGTACGGGACCTTCCCGCATTCCGGGTTCGGCCTCGGCGTAGAACGGACCGTGGGGTGGATCACGGGGCGCCATCACATTCGTGAGCTGATTCCGTTTCCGAGGCTCATGAACCGGCTCTACCCCTAGTCGCCCCGGGACGCGGACCATGCCACGAGCCGTCCTCGACATGATGGACCGGCGACCCATCTGGGCCATGCCCCGGTGGGTTCCCGAGGAGATCCGGGCCTCGCTTCCGCCCGGTTGGGAACTCGTGGTCATCGAAGAGCCCACCGACGGCTCGGGGGACGGCGCGGCCAGGGTCGCGCCGGGAGTCCTCGACGCGATAGCGGAAGCCGAGGTGTACTTCGGCTACGGAATTCCGGCGGCGCTGCTCGAGGCCGGGCCCAGGCTCGAATGGGTCCATTCCGGGGCGGCGGGGGTCGCGAGCTCGCTCACCCCTCCAATGATCGAACGCCCCGTGGTCTTCACGAATTCCGCCGGCATCCACGCGCCCCCGATGGCAGAGACGGTCCTCGCGATGCTTCTCCACTTCGGCCGTGGCCTCGATTTCGCCCTCGAGGCGCAGCGCCGGGGCGAGTGGTCGAAGGAGCCGTACTACGTGGCAGGCGCGCCGCTCTCCGAGCTCTCCGACTCGACCGTCGGCATCATCGGGTTCGGGGGGATCGGCCGGGAGGTCGCGCGACGGGTCGCGAGCCTGGGCGCCCGCGTCATCGCGGTGAAGCGCACGCCCGCCCGACCCGGCGAGGCGAACCTCTCTCCTGTTGCCGGAGGTGGCGACCTCGGTTCACGCATCGAGGTCGTAACGGGGACTTCCGGTCTGGACGCGGTCTACCGCGAGGCCGACGCGATCGTCGTGGCTGCGCCGGATACGCCGGAGACGCGCGGCTTGGTCGATCGCGAGGCGATCGCGCGCATGAAGCCGGACGCGATCCTGGTCAACGTCGCTCGTGGCCGCCTGGTGGACGAGGACGCGCTCGTCTCGGCGCTCGAGGAGCGGCGGATCCGAGGTGCGGGCCTCGACGTCTTCTCGGAAGAGCCTCTCCCCCCGCACCACCCCCTCTGGACGCTCCCCAACGTGATCCTGACCCCGCACGTGTCGGCGGTCACGCGCGGCTTTTGGCGACGGGAAGCCGACCTCATCCTGCGGAATCTGGAGCGGTACGCGAAGGACGTCCCGGTCGAGCAGTGGGAGAACGTCGTGGACAAGCGTGCCGGCTATTGAGAACGTCGTGGGCGAGTGTGCTGGCTACGGACGCTTCAGCTCCTCCCAGAGCCCATCGAGCACGACGAGGCCCGCGGTGTGGACGTCGATGCCGCGGGCGGCCGCGAGTGCCTCGAGCCTCTCGAAGCGTGCTCGGAACTTCCCGTTCGCCTGGGCCAGCGCGGTCGTAGGATGAACGCCCGATAGTCGGGCCAGGTTCACCGCCGCGAAGAGAAGGTCCCCCACTTCTTCCTGGACCTCCGCTGCCACTCCGCCGGCGATCGCCTGCGTGACCTCCGCCAGCTCCTCTTCGACCTTCGCGAGGGCACCGCGATGGTCCTCCCAGTCGAAGCCGACGCCCGCGACTCTTTCCTGGATCCGGTGAGCCTTGGTCAGCGGATCCAAGCCGGAGGCGAGCCCGTCGAGGATGCCCTCTCCTTCGCTCCGCTCAGCGGCCTTCGCGCGCTCCCAGTCGCGGTGCTCGGCGTCACCGAACACGTGCGGATGTCGCGCGATCATCTTGGCTTCCAATCGTCCGTAGACCGAGTCGGCGTCGATCGTGCCCGATTCTTCGGCGACGACGATCTGAAAGGCGAGGTTCAAGAGCAGGTCGCCGAGTTCACCCTCGAGCTCGGAGGCGTCCCCTCCGCGGATCGCGTCGACGACCTCGTGGGTCTCTTCGAGTAGATGGGGTATCAGCGATTCCGCCGTTTGCTCGGCGTCCCACGGACATTCGGACCTCAGATGGCGTACCAGCGCGAGCGCCCTGTCGAGCGTTCCCGGTCCGGGAAAGTGGTGTTCTTCGTGGGCCACGGGCGGCAGGGGATCGGGGGTCGTGTGAGAGCCCTGTTTCTGGCATCTTTCTCAGTCTATGTCAACGAATCCCGAGGCCCGCGCGTGGATGAGCGTGCGGGCCGACGCACTCCGTGCCAACTACACCGCAATCGCCGAAGCCGTCGGTGCGTCCACGGGTGTGCTTCTCATGGTCAAGGCCAACGCCTACGGCCTCGGAATGCGGGAAGTCGTCGGCGTTCTCGAGCCGTTCGAACCGTGGGGGTTCGGAGTCGCGACCGCCGCCGAGGGTATCGAGCTCAGAGAATCCGGCGTGACCCGGCCGATCCTGGTCTGCAGTCCCATGCCGGAGGGCGACGTTGCGCCCGCGGTCGCGGCGGATCTCCAGATCTCGATCTCGAGCCTCGACGCGCTTCGCAAGCTCGATCAGGCGGCTGAAGAGAGTGGCGCCACCGCTGCGATGCACATCGACGTCGATACCGGGATGGGCCGGAGCGGATTCGATTGGCGAACGGCCGCCGACTGGCTGCCGTCGGTGCGCGAGCGGTCCGACCGCGTGGAATGGGTCGGATGCTACACGCACCTGCACTCCGCCGACGCGGACGCAGCCTCGATCCGCGAACAATGGGGTCGCTTCGAGCAGGTGCTCGGCCAACTCGACGACGATGAGGGACCGGGTCTCGTCCACGTTCTGAACAGCGCAGGGATCATGCGATTCCCGGCGCTCGGCAACGCTGTGGTACGCCCGGGCATCTACCTTTACGGCGGGCGCGTGGGCGAGGGACAGCCGGATCCCGATCCGGTCGTCTCCCTCCACGCGCGCGTGGTGCACATCCGTGAGGCGTCTCCGGGAACGACGTTGGGGTACGGGGTCACCCATCGGGCGAAGGAGGCCGAGCGATGGGCCACGCTGTCGATCGGGTACGGCGATGGACTTCCCCGGGTGCTCGGAAACCGGGGGTATGCGTTGCTCCGCGGTACACGGGTTCCGATCGTCGGACGGATCTCCATGGACGTGACGGTGGTAGACATCTCCGGCGTTTCTGGTGTGCGCGAAGGAGACGTCGCGACCCTCATCGGCTCGGAGGGCGGGGAGTCGATCCTGCTCGACGAAGTCGCGCAGCTCGCGGGAACGATCAGCTACGAAGTCTTGACCGGCCTTTCGCCTCGTCTACCCAGGGTGTGGGTGGCCGAGGGGAGTGGGTCGTAATCCTTGAACAGTCACGAAGAGTGGAGTCCCCTTGATGCATCCGCCGCGCAACCGATTCGAATCCACGGCCTCGCCCGCAAGCGCAAGGCGTCGCAGTTGAGTCTCGAATCGGGTCGGCGGACGCCGCGTTTCGTGGCGTTCACGCTCCTCGCCTGCGCTGCCGCGTATGGGTGCGAGCAAGAGTTGCCGACGGGTGTGGGCCTGCAGCCGCTGCCCGGCGAGCCGATCACGGTGGAGCTCGAGATACCATGGAGCGAATTCGCTTCGAATCTCGAGGTCTTCGGAGGATACGGTTCACCCGAAGATCTCAACCGGGGGTACGTCGCGAACCAGTTCGCGGACACGCTCGACGCCCGCACGCTGATGCGATTCACTGCCTACCCGGGGGCGGTGACGGCCCGGGACTCGACCGGAGCCCAGCGACCCGACAGCGTCATCACGTTCGTCGGTGGTCGGCTCGTGGCGGTGTTCGACACAGTCGCCAGTACGAACACCGGCCCGGTCGTCGTCGCGGTTGGGCGCCTGCAACAGGAGTGGGACCCGACCACGACCACGTGGGAGGCCGCGATCGACACGATCAACGATCTCCGCCCATGGAGTGAAGTGGGAGCCGGGCCGGTGATCGGGGTCGACACCGTGACGTGGGACCCGGCCGCCGGCGATTCGGTGGTCTTCAGCCTCGACTCGGCCACCGTCGCCGCTTGGGCCGACACGGACGACTTGAGCCGGGGCGCGCGGCTCGAGATGATCGACACGGGCTCACGCCTTCAGCTCAATGGGGCAACGCTCCGGCTCGACATCCGACCCTCCATCGATCCTGACACGATCATAGAGCTCAGCGTCGGGACGAGCGCCTTGACGTTCATCTACAGCCCGTTCCCCGAGCCCCCGCCCGACGGCGTGCGCATCGGGGGCGCGCCCTCGTGGCGAACCGTGCTGGACGTGGCCATCCCGGAGGTGTTCAACGGTCCCCCCGAGTTCTGCGCTCAGGTCGGCTGTCCGTTCACTCCCGAGCCCGGACAGATCAGCTTCGCCGCGCTCCGTCTGACGAGTCGAACCACCGAGGCGGCGTTCCAGCCGACCGACACGGTCCGCCTCGACGTTCGGCCGGTCTTCGCTCGGGCTTCGATGCCGAAGTCACCGCTCGGTACCTCGCTCATCGCTGCACCGTTGGGGCGCTCGGTGCGACCGGATGCCTTCGGCGCTTCGGCGGGCGACCTCATCGAGGTGCCGTTCACGGCGTTCGCTCGCGACCTGCTACGTGGTGAAGACCTGGCGGGGAATCCAGCGCCGAGCTCGCTTGCGCTCCTCTCGGTCTTCGAGCCGATCTCGATCTCCTTCGCCTCGTTCGAGGGACCAGGCAGCGCGAACGAACCGACGCTGAGGCTCGTCTTGACCATCGGCCCACCCGTGGAGCTCCCGTG
>Ga0224512_10002566_pt1 | contig 16573 bp, 15 predicted proteins | sample SF_May12_sed_USG_4_FD_169103 | JGI IMG/M metagenome (GOLD analysis project Ga0224512, IMG submission 169103) | Sediment microbial communities from San Francisco Bay, California, United States - SF_May12_sed_USGS_13 | ecosystem: Environmental > Aquatic > Marine > Sediment | place: USA...
TTTTCCGACCCGTGTGAGCTTCCAGGTGACGTCGAAGATCGACAGCCGCACCATCCTGGGAGAAGGGGGGGCGGAGCAGCTCTTGGGCCAAGGCGACATGCTGTACATGGCCGGCGGCGGACGCCTTACCCGCATCCACGGGCCCTTCGTGTCCGATACCGAGGTCGAGCGCGTGGTTGCCGCCCTCAAGGCGCAGGGCGACCCGGAATACGTGGAAGAGGTGACCGAGGACGAAACCATGGGCTTCGACGCGGCCGGCATGGAATCCGGCGATGCGCTCTACGATCAGGCGGTCGCCCTGGTGCTGCGCGAGCGCCGTGCATCCACCAGCTTCATTCAGCGTCACCTGCAGATCGGCTACAACCGGGCGGCGCGCATCATGGACCAGATGGAGGCGGAAGGGGTCGTCAGCCAAGCCAACCATGCCGGCAAGCGCGAAGTGCTGCCGGGTGGCGGCCCTTGATCCGGCCACATTTCCGCCCCGTTGCGAGGCTAGCCTGGCCCATGCCCTTTTCCCCCCGTAAGCGATTCCATGCCGCCGCAGTGGCCACCGCCACGGCCGCCGCCTTGCTGTTTCCCGGCGCCGACGGCCCCGGCGCCGGCCAAGCCCGGGCCCAGGAGGCCGCGCCCCGCGCCACGACGATCAAACGGGTCGAGACCTACCTCAATTCGATCAAGACCCTGCGCGCGCGATTCCTGCAAATTTCGCCCACCGGCGAGGTCGCGCGCGGCACGGTGCTGATCTCCCGGCCGGGAAAGCTCAGGATCGAATACGATCCGCCGTCTCCGGTGCTGATCCTGACCCAGGGCTCCTACCTGATGCTGTTCGACAAGGATCTCCAGTCGCCCAGCTACGCGCCGCTTGACGACAGTCTTGCCGGGTTCCTGGTGCGCCCGGAAATCCGCCTGTCCGGCGACGTCCAGGTGCGCAAGCTAACCCAGGCCAAGGGGGTCATCCGCTTGTCCATCGTGCAGACCGAATCGCCGGAAGCCGGGACCCTCACCCTGGTGTTCAATGACGGGCCGCTCAGCCTCCGCCAATGGGTGATCGTCGACGCCCAAGGAGGCGAAACCCGGGTTTCGCTGGTGAACCCCCAATTCAATGTCGAGATCGATCCCTCGAAATTCGAGTTCACCCTGCCCGAGGAAGAGGAGTTCGACCGTGAATGATCAATGATTTTTCACGGTGTTTCTTGTCTATAACCCTTGGTTTTCCTTGGTTTTGGAATAGTTTACTAGAAAATTAAAAATCAGTGCTTTAGCCCATTGATTCTTAATCCTACCGACCCCATCTTAGGGTCTAAAGCAGGGCCAATTAGGCCCTGCCAGGGCGGCCTTGCCCCCTAGGGCCGCCCCTGGCTCACAAGGCCAGCGGCGCCCGGCCACCCCCCTCTGGCCGGGCGCCCCCTTGACCCCCTCCGCGCGACCCTCCGAATCGCCGCGTTCCCAAGCAATTAGATAGCTGCTACGATTCCCGCCACCGACCGGCCCCCGCGATCCGCGCGCCCGGCCCGGCGCTCCAGGCCTGACGATGAACAGCTCCAAAACGACAGATCAGGGATTACGGCACGCCGCCGGCCTGCATCGGGACGGCAGGCTGAAACAGGCGGTGGCGGCCTATCGCTCAGTCCTCAAACGGGACCCCGGTAACTTCCAGGCTCTCTATTACTGCGCCATGGCCCAAACCCAATTTGGCGACCTGGATGCGGCGCTGAAGACCATTACCAAGGCCCTGAAGCGCGCGCCGGACAGCAAGGAAGCGCACAACGCGGCCGGCAACATCCACGCCGCCAAGGGCCGGCGAGAACGCGCCGCCGGCCATTTCCGCAAGGCACTGGAACTCGACCCCGATTTCGCCGATGCGCTGTTCAACCTGGGCAACGCGCGTGCGGCGGCCGGCGAGGCGCGGGAGGGCGCACAAGCCCTGGAGAGGGCCGTCAGCCTACGCCCGGACTGGACGGAGGCGCGCATCGCGCTGGGTAACGCGCTGATGCTGGACGGCAAGGCTGAGGCGGCACTCGCCTGTTTCGATGACGCCATCAGCCGCGATCCCGGCCAATTCATCCCCCATTACAACCGGGGCAACGCGCTCAAGCGCCTGGAGCGCCATGAGGACGCCATCGCAGCCTACCGCGAGGCGGCGCGGCTGAACCCCGACTTTGCCGAGGCCGGCAACAATATCGGCACGTCCCTTGCCGCCCTGGACCGCCACGAGGACGCCATCGCGGCGTTCCTCGAAACGTTGGAAAAGTCGCCGGGTTATGCCCGGGCGTTCTACAACCTGGGCCGGTCACAGATGGCCCTGGGCCGCCCGGATGAGGCCATCGCAAGCTATCGCAGGGCGGTCGCCGCCGATCCGGACCTGGAGGAGGCTTGGTACAACCTTGCCCGCGCGCTGGTGGAGGCGGGCGAGGTGGAGGACGGCATCGCGTGTTACCGCAAGGCACTCGCCCTCGATCCCGATGACGCCGTCGCCGCCCTTAATCTCGGTCTCGAGTTGCTGGGCCGCGGGGATTTTGTGGAGGGTTGGCGCTTTTACGAGGGCCGGCTGCGGGACTCGGGCCACATTAACCGGTTCGGTGGGATCGAGGCTAAACTGGAGCCCGGCCAACTGGCGGGTCCCGAGGCCCTCGGCGGCGATCCGATCCTTATCATCGGTGAACAGGGGCTCGGCGATGAGATCATGTTCGCCTCCCTCATCCCCGATGTCATGGCGCGGGTGAAGGAAACCACGTTGGTGGTGGACCCGCGTCTCGTCGGCCTGTTCGGGCGGTCTTTCCCAAACGCGTTAGTCTACCCCCATGACAAGGTGGAGGAAGTGCTGGACAGGGTGCCGCCCGAACGGCGCTGCTTCATAGGGTCGCTGGCGGGACTGTTTCGTCGGAATCTGGACGACTTTCCGGGCAAGCCGTACCTCGTGCCCGATGCCGAACGCGTCGCGGGATTGCGCGAGCGTCTCGCAGCCTTCGGCCCCGAGAAGAAGATCGGCGTCATGTGGCGCGGCGGCGTCGGTACCGAACGGGAGGCCCGCCGCTCGTTGGCGCTTGCCGACTTCGCGCCGCTGTTCGCCCATCCCGCCCAATGGGTGTCGCTCAGCCACCTCGATGCGGCGATCGAGGAAACCGGGAAACTTTTCGATGACACCGGCCTCCGCGTCCACCATTGGCCGGAGATCACGGCAAGCGCCGACTATGACGACACCGCCGCCTTGATCGCGGCCCTCGATGCGGTGATCAGCGTCACCTGCACGGCGGCCCATTGCGCCGCGGCGCTGGGCGCGGAGACCTACGTGCTGGTGCCCGAGCGCCCCGAATGGCGCTACGGCGCAAGCGGCACCGCGATCCCCTGGTACGGCGCCATGACGCTCTACCGCCGGCAGGATGACGACTGGCCGCTGGACGAGGTCGCCCGCGCGGTGTGGGGCAATTCGTAAGCGCCCCCGCAGTGCACAATGAAGTTGCGGGATCAGCGGCGCTACAATCAATGCCGCCATCGACACCTACCCATGATCAGGCTACGGTTCCGAAGTCCCGCAGTTAAGTCGTCAGGTGCGAATGTTCGACATCTTATTCTTTTACATTCCGCATGCCGATGCGCGCGTGGCAAATACGAACTACGCATTGATGCATCTCATGCTGTGCTCCGCCCGGGCGGTCGGTTTCAGTGGGGAGTTCCTGTTTTACACCCATGAAAGCGCCCGGCTTCCCGACGATCTTCCGGCCAGCCGCATCGTCAGGATCGCGCCGGAAGGTGTAGCCGATACCGATGTGATGCTGCTGAAAGCCTACGCCCATCACCATTTCGTCCATTCCGACCTCTTCAGGCGGCCTGCCATTTCCGTCGAATCCGACCAGCTGTTTCAGGCGGATCCCATGCAGGCTTTCTCTCTGCCCTTTGATGTCGGCATCACATACCCTCACTGGACGAAGGAGATCAGCGGTGACTTCGGCAGGATCAACGGCGGCGTGACCTATTTCAACAGCCGGAACATCTCCGCCGTTCGGTCTTATTTTTCGGCCTATATCGCCATGTACCTGACGATCAAGGACCAAACGGACATGCGCTATGGGCGGAGACCGAAGCTCTCTCAATGGGGCGGCGGCGAAATCGCCCACCTCAGGCTCTTGCCGCCTCATGCCTTTGAGGACCACGCCCAGCAGCGCCGGTGCTTCGTCGTCGCCGACGCCAGGGTCATGCTCCTGGAAGCCGCCAAGTTCAACTGCCAGCAGGGCGAGCGGGAAGGCGAGGAAATCGTGTTCGAAAACTACCCCGACGCCATCATCCGCCACTTCAACGGCTGGCGCAAAAAGATCATGCCGGAATACGCGATGAAGTTTCTCAATCTGAAGATGGAGCCCAGCACCGAAACTAGCTGGGGGACCAAAGTGACGGAGATTAGCCGTTAGGCCGGCGACGGGCGCGGGCGTCCTTAGACTGCGTTCGCAGCCGGCATCGCCGGTTCAGGCGGCACGGACCTCGAGAGAATCCCAAAGATTCGTCAACTGCAGGATGTTTTTCGAGATATCGGATTTCCAGCATTGTTCGAACCCGCGTTCCCGCATTTCTTCAGGAACCTCCTGATGGAGGATGTCCGTCAACTCGGAAACGTCGTCGAACAGGATTCCGCCGCCTGGACCTAGATAGTCCTTGAGGTCAGGCCGGACGTTGGCGATACATACTCCGACACCGGCTGCCTGCGCTTCGGCAACGGCCATGGGCCAACCCACGTTTCGGGAAACTATGCTTGCGGTGTAAACCAACCAACGATGGCGCTTGTAGATCCTCGGCATCTCTTCCGGCTGGACCGCGTCGAAAATATTACAGCGTCCCCCCGTTTGCGCGTTCTCCGCTCGCAGATCGTCGATGTTGTATCCGATTGCGTACAGATTGAATGTCAAATCCGGCACCAACTTCGCAAGGCGCATAAAGTCGCCCATAGCCTTCTTCCCAAGCGCCGCACCGACGTTGAGGATGTCGCCGCCATTGGGGGCGCGATCGAAGAATGCAGCCACGTTCACCACCGGGAAGGATGGAAGGAGTTTTTCTCTGCGCATCCCCGCTGCAACGAGGTTGTCAATGGTGCAGGGAAATGAAAGGACCCCAAGACATAATTCCGAATTCACCATGTCCGCATAGCGCGCGAGGGACTCAATATTTCGTTGCCGCCCGCCACCAATATTGCGGAGTGCGTCGAAACTATGCATGCGCACCGTAAAGGGAATCCCGTAGTGCTGGCAAAACGGAAGAAACATCCGCGCAATGTGGATATAGTGGAAATGAACGATATCCGGTCGAAACAGCTCTCGCAGGTTGTCTAGCACCTCTTCGGTTTTGCCATCGGCCAAATGATAAGGCTGATGGTTTTCATACGGGAGAGGCGCCTGGCGGAGCGTGAAGATCTCGATATCGTATTTTTCCCTGACATTCTCCACTTCATTGAGAATATAGGTTTCCGACAGTTGGGGATAACGCTCCAGAATGTAGAGGACTCGCGGCTTCATTTCGGTTTCACCCCCCTCTTTCACGGATCGGTCGCGGCGCTTCGCAGCGCCCGCCATCGGATCCGTTGCGGGCATATTACTTCAGGATAACAAAACGAGAAATCACCCACTTCCCCGGCGGCGCCGACCGTCTTCGGTGGCGAATCGCCTCCACCCTCCCGTGCCGATCGATCAAGAGACATCGGCGGCGTTCGGACCGATCCGTGGTATAATGATTTTTTTTGATCATCAACGGGATGCCCTCCCGCAACCCACCCGATCCGGCGGCAGTCCCACCGAAAACCAACCGTCTTCTCCATAGCCTCCCCCCGGTCGACTGAGTGTCCCCGCCCATGCCCATGAAGATCGCTACGTGGAACATCAATTCGGTTCGGCTCAGAATCGGCCTGGTCCAGCGCCTGACCGAGGTCGCGCAGCCCGATGTCCTGTGCCTGCAGGAGACCAAGGCCGTGGACGCCGTATTTCCCTACGACGACCTCAAGGCGATGGGGTGGCGCCACATCCATATGGCCGGAATGAAGGGATATAACGGCGTCGCGATCCTTTCCAAGCGCCCGTTCGCCAACTGCGAGGTGCGCGACTGGTGCGACAAGACCGACGCCCGCCACGCGATCGTTGGCTTGCGCGGCGGGATCGAGCTGCATAATTTCTACGTACCCGCGGGCGGCGACATCCCCGATCCCGCGGTCAACGACAAGTTCGCCCACAAACTACGGTTCCTGGATGAGGTGACGGCCTGGTTCACGGCCCGCAAGCGGCCCGGCAACAAGTTCGTCCTGGTGGGCGACCTCAACATCGCGCCTTTGGAAGCCGACGTCTGGTCCCACAAGCAATTGCTCAAGGTGGTCAGCCACACCCCGGTGGAGGTGGAGCGCCTAGGACAGTTGCAGGCGTCGCACGACTGGGTCGACGCGGTGCGCCGGTTCTGGCCCGAGGACGAGAAGCTCTATTCCTGGTGGAGTTACCGGGCACGGGACTGGGCGGAGGCCGACAAGGGCCGCAGGCTGGATCATATCTGGGTAACGCCGGAACTGGCGCCGCGTCTCAAGAGCGCGGAAATCCTCCGCGACGCCCGGGGATGGGAACAGCCTTCGGATCACGCACCGGTGATGGTGACGCTGCGCTGAGCCCGGCCCGACCGCGGCGCCGGTGACGCACCCTCAGGCATTCAGGCGATAGCCGCCCTTTTCCGTGATCAAGATGCTGGCGTTGGAAGGGTCTTCCTCGATCTTCTGGCGCAACCGGTAGATATGGGTTTCCAGCGTATGGGTGGTGACTTCCGCGTTGTAACCCCAGACCTCGTGCAGCAGCTTTTCCCGGCTCACCACCGAATCTCCCGTTCGATAAAGATATTTGAGGATCGCCGTCTCCTTTTCGGTCAGGCGGACCTTCTTCTCGTTCTTGTCGATCAGGACCTTTTGCGCCGGCTGGAAGGTGTAGGGGCCGAGGGCAAAGACCGCCTCCTCGCTCATCTCATGCTGGCGCAGTTGCGCACGCAAGCGAGCCAGCAGCACCGCCAGCTTGAACGGCTTGGTGACGTAGTCGTTGGCGCCGGCATCAAGGCCCAGGATCGTGTCCGCCTCGGAATCGGCCCCGGTCAGCATGATGATCGGCGCTTTGATGCCGTTGCGGCGCATCAGGCGGCAGAGGTCGCGGCCGTCCATGTCGGGGAGGCCCACGTCGAGCAGCAGCGCGTCGAAATACTGATCCTTGCCCGCCTCGAGCCCTTCCGCCCCAGTTCGAGCCACAACGGTCTCGAATTCCTCGTGAAGATGCAGCTGCTCCGCGAGGGAATTCACCAATTCCACGTCGTCATCGACCAGCAACACCCGCTTGCCTGCCATTTTCCCTGCCTCGCGCTCAATCCGTCCGGCACCGGCGATTTCGGAACCGGCCGGATCATACCGCAACTCGCCGGCACCCGAAACCCGGGCCGACCATTGCTGGGGTTTGCGGTGCTCGCCTTTTGTCCGGGCCCGTGATACACAAACTGCCTGTTTTTCCTGCGAAGCCAGCACTTTGGCTCCTTTGACCGATGCCGAAATCGAAACCGGACACCCCTGGCCCCCAGGCGACGGCCCCCGCCAGAGACTCGCTGGTCGCCGTGGACCGGGCGGTGGCGGAAATTCGGCGCGGGGGCTTCGTGGTGATCGTCGGACCCGACGGCACCGGGGCGATCGTTCAAGCGGCCGAGGCGGTGACCCCGTTCAGCCTGGATCGGCTGACCGAACTGGCCGAAACCCATCCCAACCTGGTGTTGACGCCGCACCGGGCCGCGGCCCTCCGGATTGCGGCGGCAGCGCAGGGCGCGGTGCCCCTGCAACTTGGCGACGGTTCCGCGGCCCAGGAGATTCGGGACATCGCCGATCCCGTGGCGGAAATCTCATTCCGCCTGCCACCGGCGCGGGCCGATGCCTCGGCCACCGAAACCGCGTGTTTCGCGGCCGCCGTGCATCTCACCAAACTGGCCCGCCTGCTGCCGGCCGCCCTGGCCGCCATGGTGCCGGGAGACGGCGGCGCGGTCGCCTCGTTCGCGGCAACCCACGATCTTCTCGCGCTGACCGCCGAAGACATCGCCTCTTACGAACGCGAATCGGCGCGCTCGCTCAAGCCGGTCAGCCAGGCCCGGGTGCCGCTCGCCGGGGCCGAAGATGCCCGCATCGTCGCCTACCGCCCGGCCGATGGCGGGATCGAGCATCTCGCCATCATCATCGGCGCGCCCAAGGGTGACCGCCCGGTCTTGGCGCGCCTTCATTCCGAATGCTTTACCGGCGATCTTCTGGCCAGCCTGCGCTGCGATTGTGGCGACCAGCTGCGCGGCGCCATCGAGGAGATTTCGCGCGCCGGCGCGGGCATCCTGATCTACCTGGCCCAGGAAGGCCGCGGCATTGGGCTGGTCAACAAGCTCAGAGCCTACAATCTGCAGGACGAGGGACACGACACCCTGGATGCAAACCGGCAGCTCGGGTTCGACGCCGATGAGCGAATTTATCTGCCGGCTGCGGAAATCCTGCGCGATCTCGGTTTCGACCGGGTCCGGTTGATGACCAACAATCCGGACAAGGTCGCGGCGCTGACCCGCTGCGGCATCGAGGTGACCGAACGGGTCTCCCACGTGTTCCCGTCGAATGTGCACAACGAAGCCTATCTCGAGACCAAACGCTCGCGCGGCGGCCACTTGTTCTAGGCCCCGGCAAATGCCGCCGCCCATCGCGGCAAAGCGGCAGAATTTGCCGGTTCCCGACGGGCCACCGGCCCCCTAACCCCTTGAAATCAGGCAATCTGAGCCTGGCATCGCACTTGCAGTTCCGTTAGGGCTGTCTTTGGTCGAAGGGTCTGCCATGCCGCAATCGCTTGCCCTGCTAGAACCCAAGGGCCTCCCGGGGCCGGGAGGTCCGCTTCTTAATGCAATGGGGACGGGGCCCGATAAGGGTTTCAAGCTGTTCGGCAATGACGGCCTGACCTTCGGTGACCTCCTGGATACCATCAATCCGCTGCATCACTTGCCGGTTGTCGGATTCATCTACCGGGCGGTGACCGGCGACACCATTTCCCCGGCCTCCCTGATCGCCGGCGGCGCGTTGTTCGGCGGGCCTATCGGCCTGGCCGCGTCGGTCGCCGATACCATGCTCAAGGAGGCCAGCGGCAGGGACGCGGGCGGCCATCTCCTTTCCCTGGTCCAGGGCAAGGACACCGAAAATTCGCTTCCCCTGTTCAAGCCCGATGCCGAAACGGATTCCCAATGGGACGAGGTGGCGCAATTGCGTCATGACGCCAATGAGTTCGAGGATTGGCGTCCCTTGACAGCGGCGCCCGGCACCGCCCTGGCGGCGGCCGCCAAGGTCCCGGATGGGCCGAGCCGCAGCATTGCCGCCGCCCCGCTGCTCTACGATGATTACGACACCGAAAGCGCAGCGGACGAAGCCGCGCCCGCGTCACCGGTCAAGGGCGCCGCGTCCGCGGCGCCGGTCCCGGCACAGGCCGCCGCGGGCCTCAGCCTGCGGCCCGGCCTGGTTCCCCGAAAAGTCGCCCCGACAGGCATCCAGGCCCCGGTTGCCGGTGGCGCCGCAACCCAGTCAGGGGCGCAGGCAGCAGTTGCGGCCCGCCTGCCCGCAGCCCGGGCCCTTGCCGCCAACCCAACCATGGTCACCGCCCTGCGCAAAGGGGAATCGGCCTACTTCCGGCCCGGTGGCAGCCTCAATTCCGATGCCTGGCTGAAGCTGATGCACAACGCCGGCGCGAAGGGCAAGGGCGGTCGGCCACCCACCGGCGCCGGCGGCTTGTCATCCGCCACCATCGCCAAGGCACTCGCCAAGTACGGCGCAGCCGCCCAGAATCCCGCGGCCGCGGCCGGCAAATAGGCAGCGCCACCAGTCCCACACGGAATCAAACCGTGGCAGGGGCGGCCCGCGATTTTTTCAGGATCAGGTCTTCGATCGCGGTCTGGATGCGCCGCGATGCGGTCAAGAAATGGGGCGCGATGGCGGCGGAGCGGGGCAATCCCAGGACATTGGTTTCGGCATTGGCCTCGAAGATGATGACCCTGCCGTCCTTCGCCAGGCCGATATCCATGCCGAGCACGTCGAGGCCGATTTTTGCCTGAGCTTGGCCCAGGGCGGCAAGGTTTTCCGGCCCGATCACCGCTTGCGGATCGTCCAGCCAGCGCCGCTCCTCCGTTATGAACTCGGACCCCAGCTTTTCCGCCCAAGCCGCCGCCGTGTCCCCGCCCTGCAGCCAGCCATCGGACAGGCTCATGACGCCGGGGTAGAGGACCCCGTCGATGAACACCAGCCGATAGCGCAGGAAAGCGCCGGAGCGGTGCCTGCTCTCATGATACTGGATGACGTAGACCGCCTCGCCGCCGCCCGGGCTGATCCGTTTGACCGCCTCGCGCAGCCCGGTGACGTCGTCGGCCTTGAAGAATGCCCGGGCTGAACTGTGGATGCGGCTGCGTACCAGGAGCGGAAAGGCAAACTCGTGCTCGATATTCTTGATCGACCCCTCGATCTCGACGGTGTTCACGGGGTAGCTCAGCGTCTTGGGGAAGATCGCATGGTCGAGACCCCTCAGGGCCTGGTAGTTGGCTGATCGGCCGGTGCGATCCACCGCCTCGGGCCGGTTGACGATATCGAGCCCGGTGGCCTGGGCGATCCGCCCGACCGCATCCCGGTAGTTCCGCCTTAGGTTGACCTCGGCGAAGCCGATGTTGTTGTAGATCACGTCGAAGCTCCCGGTGAGGCCGGGCGCAGCGGGATCGATCCCATCGATGTAGCAATGGTGGTAGGTGAGCCGCTCGGGAGGCAGGCCCGCGATCACGCCCCGCCGCGCGTGGGACGCCGCGCCGTAGCTCATCGCGCTGACGCCCCCCGCGGGCCGTTCGAACGCCGGGTTGTAGAGTGCTTCCAGGACCAGGACGTTGGCCTCCGCCTTGGCGCTGCTCCGCGTCCCCACGGGATGCTTTCGGGCGAAGGTGGCGGTCGCGGCACGGGCCTCGCGCCACTTCTTCTGCCCGGCATAGGCCATGGACAGCGCGATATAGACGTCGGGATGGATATCGGGCTGTTTGACCAGCGTTTCCAAGGCAACGGCGGCGGCGGCGAATTCCTCCACATCCACCAGCAGCTTGCCCAACACGAGAACCGCCTGCGGATGGGGGTTGCGGAACCGGAGCGCCCGCCGGGCACCCTGCAGGGCGGAACGGAAGCGGAAAGCATGATCGGGGATGGCGCCCGCCGGGGCCCGCAATTCCGCGAGCTGCAGGCAGCGGTTTTCAAGCTCGGCACCGCCGGGTTGCACCAGGTCCTTGAGCACCCGGACGAGTCCCCTGTGGGCGGGAAGGAATCCATGATCGCAGAGCAGCGCCGCGCGGTATGCCGCCGCGGCCTGTTCGTCGTCGCCTGCATCCTGGAGGGTGCGGCCGAGATTGAAATTCACCAGGGGGTTTTCCGGATCCAGTTCGCTGGCGCGCCGGAGCGACGCAATCGCCGCATCGAACGCGCCGGCCCGCCGCTGCAACTCGCCCAGATTGGCGTAGCCTCCGGCAAAGCTGGGATCATTGGCGACCAGGTCCTCGATCAGTGCGATGCCGTCTTCGGTCCGGCCGGCGCGGTGCAGGGCAACGGCATAGAAGGTCCGGAGCACGGGATCATCGTCCCCTGCCGGGGCGCTGCGGCAGATTTCGAGGGCCTGATCGACGGCATCGACGGCCAGGGCGGCCTGGACCGCCAGCCGCAGTTGCTCGCGAAGAACTTCGCGCTCCTCCAGGGGCGCGGCGATATCGGGCAGGGACATGAAAAACCTTGAGGCCGAGGGCAAGAGACCCCGTCGTCCTATTCAAATGACGCGGGACGTGATTTAATCACAAAACGACCAAGCCGTGAAGGTTACATGATTTTGCGCCTCGTCCCCGCTCAGGCAACCGGGGACCACCCGACCGGACTCCTTTATTGTGATTCTGAACCGTTGGCCTGCGCCATCGGCCGCGGCGGAGTGCGATCGGACAAGCGCGAGGGCGACGGGGCGACGCCATGCGGCACCTTTCCCCTGCGCCGGGTCCTTTACCGGCCCGATCGCGGCCCGCGGCCGCAAACCGCGTTGCCGGTCGAAGCGCTCACCCTATCCCACGGCTGGTGCGACGCGCCCGACGATCCCGCCTACAACACGGAAGTCCGCTTGCCCTATCCCGGTCGCTCAGAAACCCTGTGGCGCGACGACCACCTTTACGATCTCATCGTGGTCATCGGCTATAACGACGATCCCGTGGTGCCGGGCGCCGGCAGCGCCATCTTCATGCACGTGGCGGCACCGGGGCTGGCCCCGACCGAAGGCTGCGTCGCGCTGGAGAAAGGCGCGCTGCTGCGGCTAGTGGCCGCCCTCGGCCCCGGCGACGGGATCGAAATCCTGGGCCAAGGTCAGCCGGTCGGATGAGCCTCTCTCATTCCGAAGATCGCCGTTCCCACCCGAACATGGGTGGCCCCGAAGGTCACGGCGGTTTCGAAATCCGCGCTCATGCCCATACTGAGATATTTCACGCCATTGCGGCGGGCAATTTCGGCGAGCAGCGCGAAATGAAGCGCGGGCTCCTCATCGACCGGTGGAATGCACATCAGCCCCGAGACGGGAAGTTTGTAATCCGCCGTCATCGACGCGAGAAAAGCATCGGCCTCTGCCGGAGGGATGCCGGCCTTCTGCGGCTCTTCCCCGGTGTTGACCTGGACGTAATAGGATACTCCGCGGGCTCCAAGTTCCGCGCGGCGGTCCAATTCGGCGCGCAGCTTCGCGGCAAGGCGCGGGCGGTCGACGGTTTCGATGACGTCGAACAGCGCCAGGGCGTCGGCAGCCTTGTTGGTCTGGAGCGGACCGATCAAATGCAGCCGCACATCGGGATAGTCCGCCTTCAGCGCCGGCCACTTGGATTCCGCCTCCTGCACCCGATTTTCCCCGAACACCCGGTGCCCGACCTCAAGCGCGCCGCGAATCGCGGCGACCCCATGGCCCTTGCTGACGGCGACCAGGGTCACGTCCTCGGCCGACCGGCCGGCCGCCCGCGCGGCGGCGGCGATGCGTGCCGTGACGGCGGCCAGGTTCCGGGCCACCTGGGGACCGGAAATAGAGGTTTCGGATTCTGTCATGGTGCCGGGGCCCAGCCATTATGGATCGGTTCATGACCTTAGCAAACGAGGCCCTGAAGCTCAATTCGGCTTGGCGGCGGCGTCACACGAAGGCCCGGCAATTGCCGGCCCTGTTCCTGATGACGGACCCGATACGCCTGCCCGATCCCTTGCCCGTCTTGCGCCGTCTGCCAAGCGGCGCAGGCGTCATCTTCAGGTGCTACGCCGACGGGGCGGACGCCCCGGGCCGCCTTGCCCTGGCACGGCGGATCCGGACGGCCTGCCGCGCCCGGCGCCAGGTTCTCCTGATTGCCGGCGACGACGCCCTGGCCCACAGGGTGCGCGCCGATGGAATCCATCTTGCCGAATGGCGGCTCGCCCGGGGCGGCTGGAAACGCGGGCAGGCGCGGGCAAGACGGGGTCTGATCACCGGCGCCGCGCACGGACCCGCGGCGCTGCATCTGGCAAGACGCGCCGGGATCGATGCGGTCCTCCTGGCGCCGGTTTTTGCGACCCAAAGCCACCCCGGGGCCAAGGTTATCGGCCGCTTGAGGTTTGCCATGCTGGCGCGCCGCGGTCCGCTGCCGGTTTACGCCCTTGGCGGCATCGGCCCCGCGACCGTGAGGAGGCTACGCGGATCGGGCGCCGGGGGCCTCGCGGGAATCGGCGGGTTTGGCGGGCCGCAAACCTAACCAGCCGGCCCGGGCCCGGCCTAATCGGGAAAAAGGCTTGCCGCATCGATTGGAAAAACCGATATCTATTGAATGGTGCGCACGACTAAGTGGTGCACACGGCCCCAAGGGCAGGCAGGTTTTTTCGCCGTGACCGGCCGGCCCTAGGGCGAAGTCGAGCGGTTCAGGAGCACGAGGAAAGACTGTGGCCGAAGGCCTCACCCAAACCCAAGGCGCGTTCGACGTCACCCGCCTGGCCCCGGAAAGCGCAGGGCGGATGGTCGATGCAGTCAACCGCACCGTCGCAAATGAAGGCGCCCTCAAGGAGCGGATCGCGATCGTCAAGCGCGGCCAACGGCTGACCGAGCGACTGTCGATCGGCCAAAGCGAGGGGTGGTTTCGACCGATGCTGGGCGACCTCCTGCGCCAGGGAATCTCCATCGTCGTCAACGACATCCCGATCACCGACGCCATCGCCGCTGACATCGCCCGCCAGACCGGCCTGGCGGCCGACTGGATCACCCAGCAGAACCTCTACATTACGCCGGGAGCGAGCCAGGGCTTCGATCCCCATTGCGACCCGCATATCGTCGTGGTGGCGCATCTCTACGGGCGCAAGACCTGGACCATATTTGAAAAGACCTTGGACAACCCCGTTTACGATGCCGACACCTCGACCATCGCCGGCCCCAATGAAGCCCTTCCGGTTCGCACGACGGTGACGGTCGCGCCCGGGGATTGTTTCGTGATCCCCCGTGGCGTCTATCATTCCGCCGTGGCGCTGACTCCGGCTTCGGTGCACCTGGCGATCGGCGTCGCCGGCGCCCGGCCCGTCGACTACATCTGGGCCATGGCGGAAAACGCCATGCGCGAATCCCACCTGCGTGCCGACCTCGCGCCCGAGGCGGCGAAAAAGGAAGCGCAGGCCTTCGTCCGGGAATTTGCCTTCGAGCCCGTCGCGCTGCCCCGCTTTGCAAGGGTCCCTGCTGCAGCCGATTCGAACGGCGAACGGTTCACCTTCGAGGACGTTCTGGATGCTCTACCGGGTGATTAAGGCGGCGTTCGATTCCGCGTTCATTGCGGAGATCGAAACCATCGTCGCGGATCTGCCTCAGGAGAAGGGCGCGACGGTGGAAAACGACGACTATTCGACCCGTCAGTGTGATCTACGCTGGATCACTTACGGCACGCCCGGGTTTGCCTTGGCCCAGGACCGGATTTTTGCCGTCCTGCGCGACGAACGGATCGACGCACCCGGGGAATGGGCATTGGAAAACCTGCAATACACCGCCTATGGGCCAAATGGGTTCCATAACTGGCACATTGACGCGTACAGGCGATCGTATAACAAGTACGACCTTTCCCTGGATCCCCGGTTCATCGGCAAGAAACGGGCGCTATCCGTGTCCATCCTGCTGAACGGCGGTGACGCGTTTACCGGCGGCGCCTTCGAGGTCTCGTTGTTTCCCAACGGCCGAAACACCGTCGGAAGCGCCATCGAAGGATTCTCGGACGCCGGCGACATGGCGGTGTTTGATTCCGGCCTGTGCCATCGCGTCGCGCCGGTCGCGTCCGGCCTCAGGAAATCACTTGTTGCCTGGATTTGCGCGTGAGGTCCGAAATGCGGTTCTATGGACCAAAACCCCCGATTGCCGAAGCCTACACGCAGTTTCCGGTGCCCATCGCGCGCATCGATCCGCTGTCCCCGGAAGACGCCCAACGGGGATATGAATCCCTCAAGGATCCGGCCAACATCAAGACCTACGGGGAACGCGACAAAGCCTATCCCAGCGCCGTGTGCTATTACCGGGCGCCCTTCCTCGCGGAAACCGCCGCCGCCGTGGCGGCACACATCCGTCCGCTTCTGCCCTTCGATATCGTCGAGACCTATTGGTATGCGCGGCTTTATGGGACGGGAGACAAGCTCGGAATCCATGTCGACCGGGGCGCCTGCTTCGTCAGCGTATCGGTCTGCTTCGGGTATGATTTCAACGACCTGTTTCCGGCAGGTTCGGCCTGGGCCTTGGGCGCCCTGAACGATACCGCACCGGGCGAACCTCGAGAAATCGTCCTTGATCTCCAACCGGGAGAGGGAATGCTGTACCCCGGATGCCTCGCGCCTCATTGGCGCGATGTCTTCCTCGGCGAACTGTGCGGGCAGGCCTTTTTCCATTATGTCCCCGACGATCCCGGCGTCTTCGGAGAATTTTTCCACGATCAGGGAACGCGCGCGCCGGGGTGAACACCGGATCGCCGTGCCGCGAACCTCGCCGTGGCAGATTGACGCCGGCCCGCCCAAATGCTCGAAAAAGCAGCCCTCAACGGTCGTTGCAAATTTGCCACAGGTTTGTGTATTTGCAGCAACTTCGGCCAGTTTTCTTTGATTTTTAGGAACTTGACCGATAGGAAGGAGCTCGCGCTGCGCAGTCCTCGTGGCGCCGCATGCGACAGTACTGTCAACGTCAATCTCTAATAGGGGTGTAAAACCATGGACTTCAAGAAAGCACTCGTTGCCACTTCGGCAATCTGCGCTGTGGGGGCCCTCGGCACGGCTCCGGCGGACGCGGCTTCGAAGCCGAAGCTCGGCATTTCAGGTTATTACGAAGTATTCGCCGGTTGGGCGGACGGCGACCGCACCGGTCACACCGTCGACGGCACGCCGGTCTACCAGGGCGATGCCAGCCAGACCGAAGGCAAGTTCAACATCGTCCATTACGGCGAGATTCGCTTCAAGGCCGAAGGCAAGACCGACGGCGGCATGAAGTGGGGCATCTATTTCGAAGACGTCCAG
>Ga0224512_10002568_pt1 | contig 16572 bp, 14 predicted proteins | sample SF_May12_sed_USG_4_FD_169103 | JGI IMG/M metagenome (GOLD analysis project Ga0224512, IMG submission 169103) | Sediment microbial communities from San Francisco Bay, California, United States - SF_May12_sed_USGS_13 | ecosystem: Environmental > Aquatic > Marine > Sediment | place: USA...
GGGCCTTAAGTGTGAGCTGCGGGTCTCGCAGATACCGGGCGGCGAGGTGATCGACGTGAAAGTCAGTCAAGGCAGCGGAAATGAGGGCTTCGATCAATCGGTGGTGAACGCGATCTGGAACGCGTCCCCGCTGCCGCAACCCAAGGACCCGTCGCTGTTTTCGCGCAACTTACAATTCGTATTCGATCCGGAGGGTTAATCCTTGTTTTCAGTCTTTAAAAAGCTCGCTTTCTTGCTTCTGGTCACGTCTGTCGCCGCACAGGCGCAGGACGACGTGCTGAAAATTCGCATCACCCACGGCATCGAAGGCGCGCAGCCCATCGCCATCGCGCCTTTCGCCTGGAACGGCGGCAACATACCGCCGCCGACGGACATGGCCCAGGTCATAGCCGACGATCTCGCCCGCAGCGGGCGCTTCGCGCCGTTGCCTTTTGCCGAGCTGCCTTCGAGGCCCGCAGCCGCGGAGCAGATCAACTTCCAGGACTTTCGCATGCTGGGCACGCCCAACCTGATCATCGGCCGGCTGACGCAGCAGCCCGGCAACAGATTCGTGGCGGAGTTTCGTCTCTTCGACATTTTCCGAGCGCAGCAGATCACGGGATTTCAGGTGGAATCCAGCGCGGCGGACCTTCGCCGCAAGGCGCATCAGTTCAGCGACATCATTTACGAGCGCCTGACCGGAGAGCGGGGCGCTTTCGATACGCGCATCGCCTACATCACCGAGCACAAGACCGGTGATCCCACCAAGCGCTACCGGCTGATCATTGCCGACAGCGACGGCTACAACCCGCAGCCGACGCTGCAGTCACCCGCGCCGATTCTTTCCCCGGGCTGGTCGCCGGACGGTCAGCAGATCGTTTACGTGTCTTTCGAAGGGGACCGTCCACGGGTATTCATTCAGGAACTCGCCACGGGCACGCGGCGCCTGGTCGCCGACTATCCGGGATTGAACAGCGCGCCGACGTTCTCGCCCGACGGATCGAGGCTCGCGCTGACGCTTTCCAAGGACGGCAATGCCGAAGTTTACATTTTCTATCTCGGCAGCAGCCGCCTTCAGCGTCTCACCAATAATCCCGGCATCGACACCGAGCCCGCCTGGGCGCCGGACGGCCGATCCATCATCTTCACCTCCGACCGCGGCGGCACGCCAAATATCTATCGCGTGCCCATTAGCGGCGGCCGCGAGGAGCGGCTCACCTTCGACGGCCGATACAACTCACGCGCTACGTTCTCACCGGAAGGAACGAAGATTGCTTTTGTCCACACTAACGACGGCGCTTTCCGCATCGCGACGCTGGATCTGGAAAACGGCGCAGTTCGTGTTCTAACCGACAGTTCGCTCGATGAGTCGCCCAGTTTCGCGCCTAATGGGAGTATGATCCTGTATGCTACAAGCGACAATGAAGGTTCGTCTCTGGCCGCGGTTTCCACCGACGGCCGGGTGCGCCAAACGCTCGGCGTGGAACTCCAGGCGGTGCGAGAACCGGCCTGGGGACCGTTCAGAAATCCTTGAAGCGGTCGCTAAAGTATTGGCGGCTCGGCAAAATCTGCCGGCCTTTTCAAAATCGACCTTTGAAGGGAAGGAATTAGGACTACTTTAAATACAATGGAACTTGAGTAAGGAGCTACCCATGCAATACCGCATCACTAAATTTCTCCTCATCCTCGCGTCTGCCGCCGTGCTGGCCGCGTGCGAGGGAACCGTTGGAACGCAGGAAGGGGCGACCACGGGCACCGAGGTGGGAACCACTTCCGGCAGTTCGTCCAGCGCGGTCATGCCGTCTTCAGGGTTTCAGGGGAGCCCGCTGGATGATCCTTCGAGCCTGCTTTCAAAGCGCACCGTCTACTTCGAATTCGATAAGAGCGACATCAAGCCCGAGGCGCGGGCAATCCTTGAAGCCCACGCCAAGTATCTTTCCAACAACTCGTCTGCTTCTGTCACCCTGGAAGGTCACGCCGATGAGCGCGGCAGCCGGGAATATAACGTTGCCCTCGGTGAGCGACGCGCCATTGCGGCGCGCCAGCTGATGACTCTGATGGGCGCATCAGGACAGCAGATCCGCACGGTGAGCTACGGCGAAGAGCGGCCCGTGTGCACGGAACACAACGAAGCGTGCTGGCAGCTCAACCGCCGGGTCGAGATCGTCTATCGAACCCGTTAATCGGCTCGAGAAATAGCTATGCGCTTCGGTATCCTCCGGCGAATCGGTACCGCCGCGATCGCGCTCTGTTTGTCCTGGACCGCCGCCGCCCAGGCGCCGGTCCAGGACAATGCCAAGCTGGGCGAGCGCGTCGCCAAGCTCGAGCAGATGATGAACAATCAGACGCTGATCGAGCTGTATCAATCCGTGCAGGCCCTGCAGGAGGAAGTTCAGAGTCTTCGCGGAGAGGTCGAGCTGCAGAGTCATACTCTGTCGCAGCTCAAGCAGCGGCAACGTGAGCTCTACCTGGACATCGACCGCCGGCTCCAGCGCATGGAAACAGGACAGGCAGGTGCTTCGGCGCCCGCCCCCTCTTCGGCCGCGGGGCCGTCAACGCAGTCCGGACTCCCGCCGCAGCCGGGCACGACCACGGCGGCGGCCTCACCCGGTCAGCTTTCTCCCAGCGCACCCCAGGTGGACTCCGCCGAAGAGCAGCGCGCCTACCAGGCCGCCTTTGATTTGCTCAAATCAGGCCGTTACGACCAGTCGACCCAGGCGTTCAAGGATTTTCTTGCCAAGTATCCGTCCGGCCAATATACGGACAACGCAAACTACTGGTTGGCGGAGGCGTACTACGTCACGCGCAAGTTCGAGCCGGCGTTGAAGCAGTTCCAGTTGCTGGTCGCCGAATATCCTCAAAGCCAGAAGCTCACCCACGCGCTGCTGAAGATCGGCTACATTCATGACGAGCTCGGTCAGCGCAAGGAGGCGGAACAGGTTCTGGATGATCTCATCAAGCGTTTTCCCGACTCTACCGCCGCAGGTCTCGCGCGCAAGCGACTGCAGCGGATCCGAAGCGGCTGACGCCGCGCCCTACCCAGCGCCGAGTCCTCACGCTCAAACCCGAATCGCTATCTTGATTTATTGTGCGAGAATCCCTGGCACAATGCGTTCGGCGGTGTCCCCTCCCCCTCGCTACGAGGGGGAGGGACAGGGAGGGGGTGTAGACGAGGAGCGTTTAGCGAAATCGATCCGCGAACGCGCCACTGCGGCTTCCAACGCCTTTGGTGAATCGAAGCCGCAAAGCTGAGCGATATTCCGAAACGGCCTGGTAATGGAAGTCATACGCGTCTGGTTCCGGCGACATCTTTCCGACCCGCAGGTGATCGGGCTTGCGGTCGTTCTTCTCACGGGTTTCGCCATCATCTACATAGCGGGCCACATGCTGGCCCCCATGCTCGCGAGCGTCATCATCGCCTACCTGCTGGAAGGCCTGGTGGCGTACCTGGTGCGCATCGGTTTTCCCAGGTTCATCGCCGTGCTGATCGTGTTCTCGGGATTCATGGCCTTCGTCGTCTTCATCATCTTCGGCCTTATGCCGCTGCTCTCCCGGCAGGCCACCCAGCTCGCCCAGCAGCTGCCGGTGATGATCGCGCGAGGTCAGGATCTGCTGATGACGCTGCCGGAGCGCTATCCGCAGCTCTTCAGCGTGGAACAGGTGCGCGACCTCATCGCCGCGATCCGCGCAGAAACCGTAGCGCTGGGTCAGCAGGCGGTGTCCCTTTCGCTCGCTTCGGTAGTCGGCGTCATTACCTGGGTTGTCTATCTCTTCCTGGTGCCTCTGATGGTGTTTTTCTTCATGAAGGACAAGCAGCGCATCGTCGGCTGGATCACCGGCTTTCTGCCCAGGGATCGAAAGCTTCTCGCCGAAGTCTGGCGCGACGTGGACGATCAGATCGGCAACTACGTGCGCGGCAAATTCGTCGAGATCATCATCGTCTGGATAGTGACCTACGTCACCTTCGCCGTTCTCGGGCTGCAGTTCTCGCTGCTGCTCGGCGTCGTCGTCGGTCTCTCCGTGCTCATTCCTTACGTCGGCGCGATTGCGGTCACCATTCCGGTGGCGCTGGTGGCGTACTTTCAGTGGGGCTTTACCGTCGACTTCGCCTGGGTGCTGGCGGCCTACGGCATCATCCAGGCCCTGGACGGCAACGTGCTGGTGCCGCTACTGTTCTCGGAAGCGGTCAACCTGCATCCGGTGGCAATCATCGTCGCCATTCTCATCTTTGGCGGGCTGTGGGGATTCTGGGGGATCTTCTTCGCCATACCACTGGCAACCCTGGTGCAGGCGGTGTTGAAAGCCTGGCCGAAGACCGAGCAAATCAAGCCGCCGGACGCGCCCGTCGCGGCGGATTAATAGAAGCAACGATTTTTTGTGCGGCCACGCAAACGTTAGCGTTGGCGGGCTTCGTCACGCCCAAACCCAAGGTGATTCGTGATTGGTGATTAGTGATTAGGGCGGGATACGCGGCTTCAAAGAATACCCAGCCCAGGGGCGCCGCGTAGCTTAATGCGCCCTTCGATCACGGGATGCCCTTCGAACGGATCATTGGAAATCAGCAGGTTACCGTCGAGATCCACGTAGTCGGTGAGCGGCGCGAGATGCGCGGCCGCGGCTATCCCCAGGGACGACTCGATGGTGCAGCCGAGCATCACCTTGAGGCGACGGGACCGCGCCGCCGCGATGGCCTCACGGGCGGCCAGCGTGCCGCCGCATTTCACCAGTTTGATGTTGATGCCGTTGTAGCCTTCAGCGATCTTTGACAGATCTCGAGCGTGCATGAACGCTTCGTCGGCGATGAGCGGCAGGGGGCTGCGCTGCTTCAGCCAGATCATGTCGTCAATCCGATCTGCGGGTAGGGGCTGCTCCACCAGCTCGACATTTTGCTCCGCCAGCCATTCGATCTCTCGAAGGGCGGCCTCTCGATCCCGATAACCTTCATTGGCGTCGCCGCGTATGGGCGCATCGGTTACATCACGGACTGCCTTCACCATGGCGTGGTCTTCTTTGCCCCCGAGCTTGAGCTTCAGCACTAGGAAATCGCTTGCCTCCCGTGCCCGCTCGCGCACGCGCTCCGGCGCGTCGATGGCGATGCTCATGCTGGTGGGAGGCATGCTCGCGGGATCGATGCTCCAGAGCTCGTAAAGCGGTGCGCCGGAAGATTTCCCAATCCAATCCATAATTGCCGCGTCTATCGCCGCTCTAGCGGCGGGCGCGTTCGGCGCCGTGGCCTCAAGAGATCGGATCACCGCCTCCCAGTCGCCTGGACTCTCCGGCATTGTGTCGATGAGTTGATTCAGCGCCGCGCGGCATTTCGCGGGCGTCTCGCCAAAACGCGCCATAGGCGCCGCTTCGCCGTGAGCCGTTATGCCGTCGTGCTGAAGCTCGACGAAGAAGGTTTGTTTCTCGCGGATGCTTTCCCGTGAAATCGTAAAAGCGTGGCGCGGGCGAAGCGTGTGCTCGGTAAAACTAAACTTCATGCGTACAGGTGAGCACCCGCGCGGGCATCTCGCTGCGCGCGAAGAAACAATCCGACGTCGGTATCTGCGCTAATGTGAGCGTCAGCGATAGCGGTGACGCATGGCCAGATCCGCCCGCGAGGTCAGATCCGCCCTGGACGTGAGATCGGCGCGCGAGGTGAGGTCCGCCCGCGATGTGAGATCGGCCCGCGAAGTCGCGCCACCGGCGGGACAGAACAGTGGTTTTAAGAGAAGCTCATCAAACGGGCCGGTGGCAATTTCCACACGCAGAGCCATGTCGTCCCGATCATAGACCCACACTTTGATGTCCTTGGCAAAAACACCGATCTTGCTTGGTAGCCCTGTGGTACTCGTTCCGCCAGTCGCCGCATCGAGACTAAAGTCTGGACCGCCGGGCGGGTTCAGATTTTCCGGATCCGCGCCTGGGCCATGCACCAGGAATACCGTTGGCCTCGGCAGTAGCTGATAGCCGCCCTCGTAACTAATGGCGTAAATCCTAGCCAAAAACAGGGGAAGGTTGCCCCCAAGCATTTTTCTAACTTCGTTGTCCGGGTGAACGCTGCCGAAGTTTTCGCTTTTCGATCCCGAGTTTTGTTCGTCCGCCTTCGGCACTTTCCCCCCTCGACAGAAGCCAGTAAAAATCACACCGAAAAGGCATAGCCGTTCTATCGACAAAAGATTTGGCATTTTCTTTTCCTCCCTTGTTTAAAAACAATATTCTATCGCACACGAGAAGGACCTGACTTGATGACGAAGCTTCCCTTTTAGATTAAAACGATTCATGTCAGTCTTCCTCCGCCAGTTGGGGTCCCACCACGGCGGCGCCGATATCGCGCCAGACAAGATTCTGTAAAAACTGCTGCTGATATTCTCCGCCGCTCAGAGCCCGATCCGCCTCAAGCAGCGTTGCGCCCACGTCGGCGAAGCGCAGAAAGTGCGGTGACGTTCCAGTCAAGACGAACACCAGGCAGTGGCCTAAGTAATCCCGCGCCGCGATCAGCGCGGTTTTGAATTCCTCGTGCCGTCCCTGGTAAGCCTCGGCGTAACGCACGTGGACGACGCCCTCGTCTAGCTCCTCGTAGGGGGTCACGTTAGTGAGGCGCGCCAGCTCAGCATCGATCAGCCCGGCGCGCAGCAGCTGCTCCTGATACACGTCCACCAGGCAGTCGAACACCGCGCCTACTAGAGGCAAGGCCAGATGGTGGGGATCGGACCAGCCTTGCTCGAATTCCGATAGCTTGCGCATGTTGTCCGCCACCCTGATCTCGGCGACTTCGGAAAGCTCTCCCAGGCGATTGGTTTCGTTCTCCGCGTACAGGTTGCCCTGAGACGAGATCAGCGTCCGGTCCAGCACCGAGTCGAAATGTAGCGCCGATATCAAAGCGATGAGATCCGCTACGCCCTCCTGGAATCCCAGATACTCCCCGGTCACGGTGGCTTCGTCGTGACCGACCTCGGAGAACATCATGCTGTGGCCGAACTCGTGGGCGAGCACGTCAAAGTTGAGGCAAAACGGCTGCGCTTCTCCGGCCTGGCTTGGACCGAAACCGGTTTCGATGAAGCCGTAACCCGACTGGGCGTTGTCCCAGTCGATCACCGGGATAAGCTCCAGGCGCTCGAAGTGAGGGCGGAACTGCCACTCGATGCGGCGGCCGAAATAGCCCTCCCAGATGTCCAACACCCGGCGAATGCCGCCGTACATGTGGGCGACGACGAAATCTCGGGTATTGACGTCGAAGTAATCGAAATGGCCGTCCGCGTCTGGCTCGACGGGGGGATGCGCGGGGCCACCCCAGGGCGGTAGAAAAGGAAACTCGTAGGGATCTTCCTTGCCGATGGGATCGACCACATACATGCGATCGTCCGACGGCCCTGGGCCGACGCTGCCCGCGGGCGGGGCGAGCCAGACGATCTCGGGCTCGCGGAACGCCTGCATATAGTGCGACTGGGCGAACAGCCGCACCCGCGTTCCGGATTGACGGATTGCCAGGTCGTGGGCGTGGGGCATATCCCGGTCCTCGCCAGACTCGCCTCCCTGCCGGGTGTGCTTGGCGCCGCGTCTCTTCTCCGGAGACGCATGCGTTTAATTACTTTACTCCCGTTTACCGGAGAGTTGGTAGCGGTATTCCCGCAGTACCGCGCGACGGAATGCTGCCGCGCCTTCAAAACCCGAGCTTACCGCCCAAGCGTCGATATCTTCCGGCATCGGGCGTCCCAGGCGTTGTGAGAAATACCACGTCATGGCGCGCAAATCGTCGAGGTCCACCTGTTCTTTTTGTGCCCGTTCTCCAGTCGTCAGCGCATTGCGTTTCGCCCGCGCCCGGGCGGCGAGCTTTGCGAAGTCGCCGTTCAGGCGAAGCAAATCGATCAAATTGCGCTCGAGCTCAGCGGCGTTTTCGCCAGCGAGCTTGTTCACCAACAGCTCGTGCGCCATCAGCTTTTCCAGCGACTTTCGATCCAGATTGCGCTCGGAGAGCCACTGGTCCAGATCGCGGCCGAAATGCAATCCATGATCCAGGCGAAAATTGGTGGTGAACTTGCTGAGCTCCTGGTCGCTCACTTCAATATGGTTTCGTTCCGCCTCCCGGAGTGCAAGCATCCGCAGCAGTGCGGCCGGTTTTAATTTTTGGTAAGCGTCGCCATCCAGGCGAAGCTCATCCAGCAGCCATTCCCTAGCGTAAAGATCTGCGTCGTCAGAGAATTGACTAAGTGTCGCATCGATTTCGGTGATCGCCGCTTGCCACATGCTGGTGTGCTCAAAGCGGTAATCGACCCGCTTCGGCGTCGGATCTCTCTCGAGCAGCTCGCCCATGGCGCTGAGCATTTCGAGGGCGTCGTTCCGCTTCACGTCCACACGACCGTGCCCAAGCCAGCCGTGTAGAGCGGATAATTCACCGGCCGGGAGTCCTTCGGCGGCGCCGCGCTCGAGCACTTTGGAGTAGCTGCGCCGCGGATAAAAAAGCGCCTTGGCAATGCTGACCAGGGCTCGCCGGGTTTCGGCGGCGATGACGCCTTCGCCCTCCGCGTTGGTCAGAGTACAGCGGATATTGACCATGGCTTCAGACGCCGCCAGGAAGCCGGTCTCCGGCGGCCCGTGAACCACCGCGACTTCGTCGTCATCCTCGATGATGCGCTGCCGATACCCCGCAAACACTTCGCCTACGCCGTGCATACCGAAGGGCTGCAGCTCGGCAGCCCGCAGCGCGCCCATGCTGGCGCTGCCGAAAACGTGCACGCCTTCGGCCATGGCCCAGAGGATCTCCTTGTGCCAGACCGACGGAACCTGGTGAAAGTAACCGTCGATGATGCCAACCGCTTGCGGGCCAAAACGCATTACGGCGCGGTAGACGTCGCCCTGGCGAACCGGCGGCAGATACTCCGCGTCAAGCACCTCCCGCGCCTGGGCCACGGGCAGGGTGGGCCCGATGAACACGCAGGCGGTCACGAGCCCGACTCCAGCATCGCACGCGCTCTCGCCCCGGGGGCGTAATCGCTGTGTTCGCCCTTGTACACGCCTTCGAGTCCCGGGACGATGACGCGCGCAACGGGGACCTGAAAGCGTTGCTGGCTCAAGTCGACGGCGACCACCTCATCAATCCCCAACGCCTGAAGCTGCCCCAGGGTCCAGGCAATATCGTCAGAAATTGTGTCCGCCTCGAACGTCGGCACCTGCTGAAACATCTGCCCGGGCGTTTGCCGCGCCATCAACTCGCGGCAGGCGCGGGTGCGCCGGGCGCGCGCCGAGACGGAATAGATCTCCGGAGAAAAGTCGTCGCGGGAGCCGGCGATGTAAGTTGTTCGCGCCTGGGCGGCCTCGGTGAGGGCGCGCAGCAGCGCGATCTGCCGCGTCGGGTGACAACCGGATCCGAACTCAGGCTCGGTGTCCGCGTCCTCTTTGTCCATCAGCATGCAAAAGAAGCAGGCAACGCCTGCATCGGAGGTGACGTTCCAGACGCGTACCTCGAGTTCCGCGTGCTCGAATTGTTCCAGCAGCCCGCGGCACGTCGGGTCGTCAACACTCTCGAGATCCAGCGGGTGTGAGCCCAGCATGCTGCTTTCCAGCCGCCAGAGAGTGATTGCATCGCGCTCGATCACCTCGTATAGGCCGTGGGCGATGGCCTCCAGAGTATGGTTTCCCGACGCAAGACCGTTGGTGTTTGCGCTAAAGCATCCGCTGCCGGTCGGCTGCGGTAGCGAGTAATCCGTATGCACCAACTCGTGAGGCAGCCATACCGGCTGGTCGTTGATCAGGTTGCGCCCCTCGATCCATAGCAGAGCAACATCGTTTCGATAACGGCTCTCCCGCGCGAACGGCAGCCGCAAAACATCGACCACCGGATGGTTTCTCTTGAGCTCCTCGAAGGAGCAAAGCTTGAGCGGCAGCGTGATGCGCTCGGCGTGGTAGGTCTCCACCGCTTCCATCACGCCGGAAGCTTTGGCTGCCGAGAGCTCCACACCTTTACCCTGGGATACGGAAATCGAACGCGAGTTGGGACGGCACACCATGACCACCGGTATGCCGATGTGGTCGAGACCGGTGACGTTGGCGATACGGGTTATGCCCATCTCGTCCATGAACGGGTTGATCCGATCGAGTGTGGCTTGCGGGTCGACTGTACGGTGAGTGCCGATCCGGTATGCCTTTACTCCCGCGTCATGGCCAAAGTACGACAGTTGGGCGACCATGAGCGCGCCTCAGGTGGTCCCGGTGCGGGGGTTGAGCTCATCAAGGCAAACCCGCGCCTCGGTCAGGTCTACGTTGTCGAACCCCTCAGTGAACCATTCGTAAACCGGCCGCAGCAGCTCGTAAGCCTTGTTTGCTTCGCCACGCTTCTGAAGCAGCCGCGCATAACTCACGGCGGTGCGAAGCTCCAGTGACTTCGCCTGCTGTTGACGTGCAATCTGCAAGCTCTGAGTGAAGGCCTCCTCGGCATCGGCCACATCGCTCTTGGGCATGGCCAGCAGCAGCTCGCCCTTGCAGCGCCACAGCTCTGCGACCCAGTAACGCAGCGCCATCCGTTCCGACTCCCGAAACGCTTCCTCGACGGCGGCCAGCCCCTCTGCCGGCCGGCTGCGCAGCGCGTAGGCTTCAGCGAGCATGCCGAGAAAAACCGGTAGATCTTCACTGGTGCCCATTGCGCGCAGCGAATCGACGCCCTCGCGCAGGCCGGCAATTCCCCGCTCGGCCTCGCCCAGCTTAACCAAGCCCCAGCCACGGAGAATTTCTCCCTTGGCACGGTGCGCGCCAAACTTCTCCTGTTCGCTCAATGCAATCATCTGCTCTGCCCGCTCGCGAACCTTTTCCGGATCCCGTCTGAAGCAGTGGAGCATGAGACAGATGTCCATTGCGTGCACCGTGCTGCCGGCGTGGGCAAGTGTTTCGGCGACGGCTAAGGCCTTTTCAATCCGAGTGATCGCCTGCTCCGGATAACCGAGCAGCCATAGGGAGAGGGCGGCCTCGCCCTGGCCGCATACCGCCGGATCATGACCACCGTAGATCAATGCGTGGCTTTCGAATTCTCCGGCCTCGTACAGCTCAACCCCGCGTTCCACATGGCGCAGGCACTGGAGGTGGAAACCAAGGTTGAAAAGGCTCGCCCACTGGCAGTGGTGCGCCTGCAGGCGAAGGCCGGGATCTCCCAGGTTGTCCGCCACGGCAAGCAGCCGATCGGCGCGCTCGCGCTTGGTCAGATAGCTCCTCGATGTCCGCCACTGACCCCAGTACGCGGCAAAATGCAGTGGTGAATCCGGCAGCTCCGCGCACAGCTCGACGGCGCGGGCATAAACGTCTTTCGCCTCCGTCGATCCCGATCCCTTGATGGCGATCTGCACCGGGCCGAGGGTAATCAGCAGGGAAAGCTCGAGCTCTCTTCGAACCGGGGTATCGGGCAGAGATTCGAGAAGCCCGAGGGCGCTGGTCACGTGACTCAAGGCTTCAAGGTTCGCGGAGCGGGCGCCGGCGACTTCAGCAGCCAGATGCCAGTAGCGTATGGCTTTCTCGGCAAGACCGGTACGGGAATAGTGGTACGCGAGAAGCTCGGGCTCGTTGGCCGAGGTTTCCGGAAACCGGGTTTCCAGGCATTCGGCGATTTGAGCGTGCAACGCTTCGCGGCGTTTCTTCAGCAGGCTGTTATAAGCCGCGTCTCGTACCAGAGCATGCTTAAAGGCATAGCGGGTTTCGGTGGTGGCATAGCGCCGGATCGCGAGCCCGGACGACACGAGTCGATCCAGCTGAGACTGAAGCTCCTGTTGCGGCAATGACGCAATCATGGCGATCAGGGAATGGGTAAATTCCTGGCCAATGACCGCACCGATCTGCGCAATTTTTTTTGCTTCTCCGAGCTGATCGACACGCGCCATCAGCGAATCCATCAAGGTTACCGGAATCGTTCCCGACAACGCAGCTAGGCTGCGGGTGCTGCGACCGTTCTTGCCGATTACGCCGGATTCGAGGATGGATTTGGCCAGCTCCTCGATGAATAGCGGCACGCCTTCGGTCTTATCCACCACCTGGTAGATGATTTCCTTCGCCAGGTGTCCGTCTCCAAACACGATCTCCGCCAGTTTCTCCCCGTGCTCACGATGAAGTCCGTTGAGCTTCAGCATCGACACGTTGGGCTTGTCGACCCAGGCAGGGGAAAACTCCGGGCGAAAGGTCAGGATGAAAAGAGCACGGGCCTCCGCAATACGATCGATGATGAATGTCATCAATTCCAGCGAGGTTGGGTCCATCCAGTGCAGGTCTTCCACCGTCGCGAGCACCGGTAGCTGTCGTGCGCGCGCGAAGAAATTGCTCAGGATGGCGTTGAAAGTCAGCTCTTTGCGCCGCTGGGGAGTAAGCCTGGCGATATCCGCGTCCTTTTCAGTGGGTATGGAAATCAGGTGGGCCAAAAGCGGCAACGACTCTCCATCCAGAATGGCCCGCAGTTTCTCCAGCTTTAACGCGTCCGAATCGTCCCGTTCGAACCCGGCGGCCCGTTCGAGCTGGCGGGTAAAGGGATATAGCGCGGTGTAACGGTAATAAGGCGAGCACTGATACTGCAGATTGGCATGCGGCTCCGATGCCAAATGATCCCGCAACGTCTTTGCCAATCTGGATTTTCCTATCCCCGCTTCTCCCGATACCAGCAGCGTCTGGCCGGGCTTGGATTTGGCGTGATTCCAGAGCCCGCGCATTAATTCAATCTCGTCGTTGCGATCCACCCAAGGAGTAAGCGCGACGTTTTGAGCGGCGTCGAATCGAGTCTCCACCGGACTCGGACCGATCACCCGCCAGGCGATTACCGGAGCCTCGAATCCTTTCAGTCGGCGTTCCCCCAGGGACCGATACTCGAAGGCATCGCGGAGCAGTCTGCGCGTGCCCTCGGCGATAACCAAGGTGTTTGCTTCCGCAAGACTCTGCAATCGCGCCGCCAGATTGGGCGTGCTGCCGACGATGGCCTCTTCCTCTGAGGCGCCTTCGCCTATGACGTCGCCGGCGATGACAAGGCCCGTCGCAATCCCGGTTCGAACGGCGAGCGGCACGCTACTATCGAAAGGTGCCTTCAGCGACGAGACGGCTCTTGTAATATCGAGGCCCGCGTGGACGGCACGCTCGGCGTCGTTCTCATGGGCCAACGGATAACCGAACAGAACCAGGATGCCGTCCCCCATGTAGCGGGAGACGTAGCCTTCATAGCGTTCGATGATCGCAGCGCAGGTGGTCTGAAACAAGCGGATGACGTCCCGAAGATCTTCGGGATCGATCTGGTGTGAAAGCGCGGTGGACTCGACCAGATCACAGAACATTACTGTGAGTTGACGACGCTCTGGTTCCCGAATCCGGCCTCTACCGTTCTCGGGAGTCGAGCGCTGATCACCGCGACTCGGCCGTCGACGGGCCATTCAGCTCACCTGATTTGCGGATTCGGCCAGAATGGAAAGCGAACGACTAAGATACTGCTATGGACGAAATATCCCGTCAAGCGCGCAACCGGCGTCGAAACGCGCTTCTTCTGAGGCGAGCACGGATTATTGACGCTTGTTATCCAGGGCTTAAATAATTGTAATGAGCAGTCAAATGACGGGGTCGGTGCGAGGCCCTGACCGGGGAATGATATGCAGCCTACCGCCGAGACGCTAGCCGGGATCGAGTTATTCCGGAATCTGAACGCTGAGGAGCGCGGGGCGCTGGCCAGTCGCTGCCAGCTTCACCAGTTTCCTCAAAATCGCGTCGTCGTGCACGAACAGGATGAGACCAATGATGTTTACTTCATCGTCAGCGGTCTCGTTCGCGCCACGCTAATTTCGTTATCCGGAAAAGAAGTCGCGTTCAGGGATATGGGGTCCGGCGAAGTCTTTGGAGACCTGGCCGCCATCGACAACATGCCTCGCTCGAGCTCCGTGGTCACCCTTCAGGACTCTGTGATCCTTTCAATGTCGTCGGGGGTATTCTGGGAGGTGATGGAGATCCATCCCTCAGTAGCGACAACGGAGCTCAAAAGACTTACCGCTCTAATTCGACTCCTTTCCGAGCGCGTTTTCGAGTTCAGCACCCTGGGCGTAAGAAACAGGATCCATGCGGAGCTGCTGCGCCTGGCAAAAGACCACACTCGTGGCGACAACATCGCGGAGATCAACCCCGCGCCAAAACATGCGGATATCGCCAGCCGGATCAGCACCCACCGCGAGGCGGTAACCAGGGAGCTCAACCATCTCGAACACGCGGGGATCATCGAGCGACCGAGCGGCGCCATCATTATTCGCGACATGGCGCGACTGGCCGACATGGTCAAAGAAGTCAAAGGCGAATAATGCTCTGCTAAGGCTAACGCGCGATCCCGTTTAGTCGTAATCACTATCGCGGTCTTACTGCCACGCCTCAAATTTCCGTGCGCGAGGCTGAGGTACCCCCCTGTGGGAAAAATCACACCCGCGGGGCTGCGCGGCCGTAATCGGGCTACATTCCTTCCTTTAATCGTCACCTGCGTGGCAATTGCCACAGGCTCGCCTCTGATGCCGTGGAAGCATACGGCTGACCCAATAGATTGTGGGACTCAGTTACATGCCTAGACACCGATTCGAACTCAAGAGCACCTGGCAAGACGCGCGGTCCCACAAGTGCGCTCCGGACGAAGCGCAGGGCGACTACGACTTCCATGAGTTCTATTTGGGGATCATGGATGTGTTCTGCGCCTGGGCATTCGCCGGCGGCGTGCTCCTGATCCTGGTGCTGCTGTTCCTTGTTTAACGCCGCCATCTTCGTCAGATGGGGAACGGACCCGGTCACACGCGATAAAACTTCTCGGCGAGGCTGTCATGAAATACGAGAGCAAACGCATATATGCGCCTTCTGCGGATCCATGCGACAGCGGGAGCATTAGGCTGAGAAAGCAAATTCGAAACCGATGCCATCAAGCTCGAGTACGGGCATGCGGATAGCTAAGAAGGTGATCCATGAGCAGGCTCACGAAAAAAGAAATCTACTGGATCGTTCGCGGCATGTGGATTGGTTACTTCCTGCGTCGCTGCGCGCGTACGGTCCATCGGTACGTCAAAAGACTGTACCGCCAATCCGCGGAGCAGGAATCCATGGCAAATCCAATTGCGAGACCGGATCGGGATCCGTCTGAGCAACGCATTCACTCGATGAACTCCTGCGCGTTTGATGTCCACGACCTGGGAAAACGAGCGGAAGGTTTGGCTGCGGGCGAGGAAAGGCACCCGTCATAGCAGGTTCTGGCAACGCCCTTGCCTCGAAGCAGCGCGTATAAGCCGGTCCCGACGCGCCCGAGACACTAATCGGCGTAAGCGTCCGGGAGCGGATCGATTACTGTTACCTGGATCCCGTAACACTGAAAGAGCTGCAACGGGTTGTGGCAACGCATCCTGAGGAGACTTTGGACGCGTATGGAGTCTTAACCCGGTATTATAGAGCGTTCTGAAAGCCATCGAAGGCGGCGGAAGGTGAGATGACGGGCACGTCACCTTCCGCTCAGCCGAGATCGCGGTGACGGACGATGACGCTCTCGCGCTTGCCTTCCAGGTGTTCGGCGATTCTTTCCACCAGATAGACCGACCGGTGCTGGCCTCCGGTGCAGCCGATGGCGATATTGAGGTAGGCGCGGTTGTCGTGCTCGAAGGCTGGGATCCACTCATCGAGGAAGCCCTTCAGGCTCGCCAGCATCTTCACCGCCTGCGGCTGGGCCTCAAGGTACTGCACCACCTTCTCGTCCTGTCCCGTCAGTGATCTCAGCTCCGGCTTCCAGAACGGATTGGGCAGGCAGCGGGAATCGAACACCATGTCGGCGTCCTGCGGCACACCGTTTTTGTATCCGAAGGACTGCAGCAACACTGAAAAGCTGTCCGGCGCGCTGTCGTGCAGGCGCTGGCGGACCAGATCTCTCAGCTGGTAAAGATTCGTGTGCGTGGTGTCAATGACCACATCCGCATTTTCGCGCAGCGGCGCGAGCAATGCGCGCTCCCGGTTGATGGCTTCGGATAGAGCGCACTTTTTGGACGTCAGCGGATGTCTGCGCCGAGTCTCCTTAAAGCGGGTAATGAGCGCATTGTCCTCGGCTTCCAGGAAGATCACCTGGGGTTTGATTCCGCTAACGCGCAGCTCTTTGATCACCTCGGAGAACTTTTCAAGGCCGCGCCCGGCGCCGCGGGCGTCTACCACCACGGCAACATGTCGCTCGCGGTCGTTGCCCGCTGCCCGCACCTGTTCAACCAGAGCCGGCAACATCGTAGCCGGAAGATTGTCGACGCAGAAATAACCGATGTCCTCAAGGGCGCGCATGGCGATACTCTTGCCGGCGCCGGAAAGACCGCTGATAAGGATCCAGTTCACAACAGGTCAGTATGTGGTATGTGGTATGTGGTATGTAGGGAGGATAGTAGATCTTAGGCGGTAACTGGGGATCGGCGTGGATGAGGAGTTTGTGTCGAATCTATGAGCGGCGCCTGGTTTGGCGTCTCATTCAATCCCCACATACCACATACGACATACTACATACTTGCTGAAGATCTTCGGCGCGCCTAACTTCATCCAAGCGAAAGCGTTCCGTTCAGCTCTTGTCTTTCTCCCCCACATCGCCATGCATCAGGCGGTTCTGGCGCTCGGCAAACT